>Ga0075163_10011646_pt1 | contig 11457 bp, 12 predicted proteins | sample JI1023141ADNA_FD_71478 | JGI IMG/M metagenome (GOLD analysis project Ga0075163, IMG submission 71478) | Wastewater effluent complex algal communities from Wisconsin, to seasonally profile nutrient transformation and Carbon sequestration -... | ecosystem: Engineered > WWTP > Effluent > Algae... | reverse complement strand
ATCGGCGTGTTATGTACCAAAGTACACAACGATGATACGACGCCGGCCCCGGCCCCGGCCCCGGTATCAGCGGGTCTGCGCTCCCGCCTCGTACCAGCCCTTGCTCGAATTGACAACACGCACCACCAGCAGCATCACCGGCACTTCGATCAGCACGCCCACCACCGTGGCCAGCGCCGCCCCCGACTCAAAGCCGAACAGGCTGATGGCCGCGGCCACCGCCAGCTCGAAGAAATTGCTTGCGCCGATCAAGGCCGACGGGCAGGCCACGTCGTGCGACTCACCCACGCGCCGATTCAGCCAGTAGGCCAGGCCGGCATTGAAGAACACCTGGATAAGGATGGGCACGGCCAGCATCGCGATGACCAGCGGCTGCCCGAGGATGGCACGCCCCTGGAAGGCGAACAGCAGCACCAGCGTGGCCAGCAGCGCGGTGATCGACCAGGGCCCGATCCGTGCCAGCGCGGCGTCGAGGGCGCCCTGTCCCCGCCGCAGCAGCACGCGTCTCCACGCCTGCGCGATGACCACGGGGATCACGATGTACAGCACCACCGAGGTGATCAGCGTGTCCCACGGCACCGTGATGGCCGACAGGCCCAGCAGCAGGGCGACGATGGGCGCGAAGGCGAACACCATGATGGTGTCGTTGAGCGCCACCTGGCTGAGCGTGAAGAGCGGGTGGCCGCCGGTCAGTCGGCTCCACACGAACACCATCGCCGTGCAGGGCGCGGCGGCCAGCAGGATCAGGCCGGCGATGTAGCTGTCGGACTGGCCCGCGGGCAGGTAGGGCGCAAACACGTGGCGGACGAAGATCCAGCCCAGCAGCGCCATCGAGAACGGCTTGACGGCCCAGTTGACGAACAGCGTGACGCCGATGCCGCGCCAGTGCTGCCGCACCTGGTGCAGCGCGCCGAAGTCGACCTTCAGCAGCATCGGGATGATCATCACCCAGATCAGCGCACCCACCGGCAAGTTGACGCGGGCGATCTCCATGCGCCCGATGGCCTGGATCGGGCCGGGCAGCCATTGGCCGATTGCGATGCCCGCGACGATGCACAGGGCCACCCAGACGCTGAGGTAGCGCTCGAAAACGTTCATGATCGTGCCGCCTTCATGTGCGGCCGATCTCGGCCAACGCCACCTGCAACGCGGACCGGTCCATCGCCTCCAGCGGCAGGGCCAGCAACTGCAGCATGCGGTAGCCGAGCGCCTGCCGCGTCAGCTCGAAGGCACGGCGCCGGCCCTCGTCGCCACCTTCGGCGTTCGACGGATCGGGGTAGCCCCAGTGCACCTTGGCGGGCGGCGCGGCCGAGCCGCTGAAGAACACCGGGCAGGTCTCGGCCGCCGCGCTGTCGCACACCGTGATCACGGCCGACAGCGGCGGCGCGCCGGCCGCGCTGAACTCGTCCCAGCTCTTGCTGCGGAAGCCGCCGGTGTCGATGCCCGCATGGCGCAGGGCCTCGATGGCGAACGGATTGATGCGGCCGCTGGGCGCGCTGCCCGCGCTGTGCGCCGCCACCGGGCGCCGCAGCCGCGCCGCCCAGTGGCCGAGCATGCCCTCGGCCAGCACGCTGCGCGCCGAGTTGTGGGTACAGAGGATGAGGATGTGGAACATGGGGTGGGGCAAGTGCATCGGGTCAGCAGGCGCAGGCGGGAGGGGCCGACACGGCGCAGGCTGCGCCCTGGCAGCAGTGGTCGGTGAGGTAGGCCAGCAGGCCGTTCATGCGGTCGAAGGCGGCGCGGTAGATCAGGTTGCGGCCCAGCCGCTCCTGCGTGACCAGGCCGGCGTGCATCAGCTCCTTCAGGTGGAACGACAAGGTGGCCGCCGGCACCCCCAGCCCGTCGGCCATGGTGCCCGGGGTCATGCCGGCGGGACCGGCCACCACCAGCGCCCGGAACACCTGCAGCCGCGACGACTGGGCCAATGCGGCCAGGGCCTTGATCACTTCCTGCTCTTCCATGCTTCCATGATATTCGAAATGTAGAACCATTGTCGAAGGAAACCTCGGTGCAAACCCGGTGCCTGCCCGGCGGTAGCATCGCGCCATGGCACACGACCACGACCACGACCACAGCGAGCTCGGCGAGATGGACCTGCGCGTGCGGGCCCTGCAGACCGTGCTCACCCAGAAGGGCTACATCGACCCGGCCGCGCTGGACGAGCTGATCGACACCTACCAGACCCGCATCGGCCCGCGCAACGGCGCGCAGGTGGTGGCCAAGGCCTGGGCCGACCCGGCCTACCGCGACTGGCTGCTGCGCGACGCCACCGCCGCCATCGCCTCGCTGGGCTACACCGGACGCCAGGGCGAGCACATGGTGGCCGTGCCCAACACGCCCGGGCAACACAACATGGTGGTGTGCACACTGTGCAGCTGCTACCCCTGGCCGGTGCTGGGCCTGCCGCCCACCTGGTACAAGAGCGCGCCCTACCGCTCGCGGGCCGTGAAGGACCCGCACGGCGTGCTCGCCGACTTCGGCGTCACCCTGCCCGCCGGCACGCAGGTGCGGGTGTGGGATTCCACCGCCGAAGTACGCTACCTGGTGATCCCCATGCGGCCGGCGGGCACCGACGGATGGACCGAAGAGCAACTCGCCACGCTGGTCACGCGCGATTCGATGATCGGCACCGGCCTGCCTGCGTCGCCATGACCGAACTGCCCGACCGAAGCATGGACACCCACCACCCTCCCTATCAGAGCCGTGCCGATCTCGGCGGCCAGGCCGGCCATGGGCCGGTGACGCCCGAAGCCGAGGGCGAGCTGTTCCACGAGGCCTGGGAGCCCAAGGCCCTGGCCCTGACGCTGGCCATGGGCGCGAGTGGCCGATGGAACATCGACGAGAGCCGCTCGGCCCGCGAGACCCTGCCCGATTACGCGCAGCTCAGCTACTACCGCATCTGGGTTGCCGCGCTGCAGCGCCTGATGTCCGAGCGGGGGCTGTTGCAGCCCGACGAGATCGACGCCGGCCGCATGCTGCACCCGCCCGGCACCGTCAAGCGCGTACTCGCCGCCGCCGACGTGGCGGCCGTGCTGGCCAAGGGCTCGCCCACCGAGCGCCCGGCCACTTCGCCGGCACGTTTTACGCAAGGCGACACAGTGCGCATGCATGCCGGCCCGGTGCCGCACCACACCCGCCTGCCGGGCTATGTGCGTGGCAAGCGCGGCACCATCGAGCGCGTGCTGGGCGCGCATGTGTTTGCCGATACGCATGCCCAAGGCCTGGGCGAGCAGCCGCAGTGGCTGTACACCGTGGTGTTCGACGGCGCCGAACTGTGGGGCGACGAGTCGGCACCGGGCCTGCGCGTGTCGGTGGACGCGTGGGAGCCTTATCTGCAAAGCGGGGAGCCGGCATGATCGACCTCGCCTCCTGTCCCGGCCTGCCGCTGGGCGACGACCAGGGTCCCGTGTTCGCCGAGCCTTGGCAGGCCCAGGCCTTCGCGATGACGCTGCAGTTGCACGAACGCGGCCTGTTCACCTGGCCCGAGTGGGCCACGGCGCTGTCGCAGCAGATCCGCCGCGCGCAGGCCGAGGGCGACGCGGACCTGGGCGACACCTACTACCGCCACTGGCTGGCCGCGCTCGAATCGCTGGTGGCCGCCAAGGGCGCGAGCACCGGCGACGAACTCCGTCGCTATGCCGACGCCTGGGACCATGCCGCGGACCGCACGCCCCATGGCCGGCCCATCGAACTGCAGCCGGGCGACTTTGCGGCCACCTCCGCGGCGGCGGTCGACATGCCCGCGGCGGACTCCGGCCCATCGGCGCATTGACCCTGCGCCTGACACTGCAGACGCTGTCGCGCGGCGACGGCCTGCTGGGCATGCGCCCAGCGGGCCCCTTCGGCCCGCGCGGCGCGCAGGTCACCGTCGGGTGGGTCGAGCCGGACGAACGCCCTGGGGCCATTGACGCGGCCCACGAGCGCCTGCGCCAGGCCGGCATGCACCCGTTGCCGCCGCGGCTGCTGCAGTGGCGCGGACCGCCTGCCCCGCTGCCCGACCAGACGCTGTGGACCCTGGTGCAGGAAGACCACTTCGGCGACTTCTGGGCCGAGCAGCTGCCCCTGCTGCAGCGCGAGGGCTGGCAGATCGTGCTGAAGCCCGGCTTCGCCCACGAGAGCGTGCCGGTGCAGGCCTGGCGCCTGGTGCTGGCGCCCGGCACCGGCGAGGTGCTGGGCCGCGAAGTCGCCGCGCCGATGACCGGGCGGCCCACCGTGGTGGAAGCCCTGCGCGGCCCGCGCGACATGGGCTCGTGGCTGCTGAGCCTGGGCGTGGACATCGACGGCCGCACGCTGGACCTGGCGCCGCTGCTGGCCGACCTGCTCAAGCGCGAGCGGCGCTGGCTCAGCGCGGGCGAATTGCGGGAGATCGACGACGACGAAGTGGTCCGCCTGCGCGCGCCCGGCGGCAAGCGCATCGACGCGCCGGCCGCGCCCTTGAAGGCCATCGTCGGCGCGATGCTGGACCTGATCACCGACCCGCGCCGCCGCGACGGCCCGTTCACGCTGCACGGCTGGGACACCCAGCGCCTGGAAGCCCTGCGCCTGGGCCTGCTGAACGACCAGGCCGCGCGCGCCGGCGTGCACGGGGCCTGGGCAATGCAGGGCGAGGCCGGGCTGCAGGCCCTGGCGCAGCGACTGCGCGATGCCGGTGGCGTGCAGGCCATCGATGCGCCGCCGGGCCTGGGCGTGCACCTGCGCCCCTACCAGCTGCACGGCCTGGCGTGGCTGCAGGCTCTGCGCGCCCAGCACCTGGCCGGCATCCTGGCCGACGACATGGGCCTGGGCAAGACCGCGCAGACCTTGGCGCACCTGCTGGTCGAGAAGCAGGCGGGGCGGCTGGGTTGCGACAACGATAGCGACAGCGACAGCACAGGCTTCGGCCGCAGCGGCACCGGCCACATCGGCCCTGGGCAGCGCCATGGCCAGCACGGCGCCGCCCCCGCCCTCGTCGTCGTGCCCTCGTCGCTGATCGCCAACTGGCAGGCCGAGGCGCGCCGCATGGCGCCCGATCTGCGCGTGCTCACGCTGCAAGGCACGCAGCGCGCGGCATTGCACGCGTCCATCGCGCAGCACGACCTGGTGCTCACCAGCTACCCGCTGCTGTGGCGCGACATCCGCGTCCTGGAAGCGCGACCCTGGCACCTGCTGATCCTGGACGAGGCGCAGATGGTCAAGAACGCCGCCAGCCGCACCGCGCGCGCCGTGCGGCGCCTGCGCGCCCGGCACCGCCTGTGCCTCACCGGCACGCCGCTCGAGAACCACCTGGGCGAGCTGTGGGCGCAGTTCGACTTTCTGCTGCCCGGCTTCCTGGGCGACCGGCGCAGCTTTCACCAGCAGTGGCGCCGGCCGATCGAGCAGAACGGCGAGACGCAGCGCGCGGCCCTGCTGGCCCGCCGCGTGCGGCCCTTCATCCTGCGACGCCGCAAGGACGAGGTGGCGCTGGAGTTGCCCCCGCTCACCCAGGTGATCGAGCGCCTGCCGCTGGAGGGCGGCCAGCGATCACTCTACGAAAGCGTTCGCGTGGCCGCCGACGATCAGGTGCGCCGCGTGCTCGAACGCAAGGGCTTCGACGGCGGGCAGATCGGCGTGCTGGATGCCTTGCTCAAGCTGCGGCAGGTGTGCTGCGATCCGCGCCTGGTCAAAGGCCCGAAGACCGCGCCGCCGCCCGAGAACGCCAAGCTCGAATGGCTGCGCACGCACCTGCCCACGCTGGTGGACGAAGGCCGGCGCATGCTGGTGTTCTCGCAGTTCACCGAACTGCTCGACCTCATCGCCCCGGAACTCGACACGATGGGCCTGCCCTGGCTGGCGCTCACCGGCCAGACCCCGCCCGAGCAGCGCGGCGCCCTGGTGGCCCGCTTCCAGGCGGGCGAGGTGCCCGTGCTGCTGGCCAGCCTGAAGGCCGGCGGCGTGGGCCTGAACCTCACCGCCGCCGACACCGTGATCCACCTCGACCCATGGTGGAACCCGGCCGTGGCGCAGCAGGCCACCGCGCGCGCCCACCGCATCGGGCAGGACAAGCCGGTCTTCGTGCACCTGCTGGTGGCCGAGGGCAGCATCGAGGAGCGCCTGCTGGCCCTGCAGGCCCGCAAGCAGGCGCTGGCCGACGGCGTGCTGGGCAGCGATGCGGCCGATGCACCCAAGTTCGGCCAGGCCGACCTGGACGCGCTGCTGGCGCCGCTGGGGTGATGGGCAGCGCCGGCCCGGGGTGCCGGGACGGCCCTCACAGCGTGCGTCACCGCACAGACCCACCGCGGGCACGATTCCACAGTCCGGGTTGTGGGACTGGTCACCGACCGCATCAGTCGTCCACCCAACGAGGACATGAGACATGTTGCGAAGCCTGAAGGACATCGAGAAGTGCACCATCGCCGCGAGCGATGGCGACATTGGGCAGGTCAAGGACTTCTACTTTGACGATCACCTCTGGGTCATCCGCTATCTCATCGTCGACACAGGCACCTGGCTGTCCAGTCGGAAAGTGTTGATCTCGCCCATGTCCATCCAGACGCCTAACTGGGCCGAGCACGCGCTGCCGGTGGCAATCAACAAGGAGCAGGTCAAGAACAGCCCCGACATCGATACCGACCAACCGGTGTCCCGTCAGCACGAGGAGCAATACCTCAGCTACTACGGCTACCCCACGTATTGGGGCGGCTCCGGGATGTGGGGCGGGGGAATGGTTCCCATGGACATGCACCCCGGCAGCGCGGGCCTGCCAGGCGGTGCTGCTGAGCGGGAACAAGCCATCGAAGAGGCCGCCGAGGCCGAACTCGTGCGACACCGTGGCGACGATCCCCATTTGCGCAGTTGCAAGGCCGTCATCGGCTACCACATCCAGGCCACCGACGGTGAGATCGGGCACGTCGAGGATCTGTTGGTGGACGACGAGACCTGGGCTGTCCGCTACCTCATTGTCAACACCAGCAACTGGTGGCTCGGACACAAGGTGCTGGTCGCCCCCCAGTGGATAGCGGACGTGCGCTGGTCGGATGAAACCGTAGTCGTCGACCTGAGCCGTGAAACGATCCAGGCGGCTCCGCCCTACGATCCTTCGACGGAACTGGACCGGCCACGCGAATCGGGCTTGTTTTCACATTACGGGCGCCCGCCGTACTGGAAGCCCGGATCAACGCTGGAGCGCGAGATCTGAAACCGGGGAAAAGGGCTGGTGTGTCTGCGCTGAAGCTGGTTTGGACGGTGTTCCGATCCCGAGAACCCCGATGAACAGCACTGACCAAGACGCACCTGCCAACCTGGAGCACCGGACCTTGCTGCTGCTGGCGGTGGCCGTGTCGCTCGCGCTCGGCTGGCTCCTGCTGCCGTTCTACGGCACGCTTCTCTGGAGCGCGATCATCGCGCTGCTGTTCGCGCCGCTGCATCGCCGCTTGCTGCTGCGGCTGAGACATCGGCGCACGCTGGCGGCGCTGCTGACGGTATTGACTGCCGTGGTGATCGTGGTCGTGCCATTTGCGCTGCTGAGCGCGACGCTTGCCCACGAAGCTGCCGGGCTCTTTGCGCGCATCCAGTCCGGCGAGTCCAGTCCGGTGTCGTACCTACGCGGCGTGTTCGACGCGCTGCCCAGATGGGCGTCCACGATGCTCGAGCACTTCGGGCTGGTGGACTTCGAGACCTTGCAAGGTCGGTTGAACACCAGGTTGCAGCAGGCCAGCGGCCTCATCGCACTGCAGGCCTTCAGCCTGGGCCAGGGCACGTTCGACTTCGCCGCCAGCCTGCTCATCACGCCCTACCTCGCGTTCTTCCTGATCCGCGATGGCGACCGCATCGTTCACGCCATGCGGCGTGCAGTGCCGCTGACCCCTGAGCACAAGCAGGAGTTGCTCGGCAAATTCAGCGCTGTGGTGCGCTCGACGGTCATGGGCAACCTGGTCGTGGCGGCGATCCAGGGTGCGCTCGGGGGCCTCGCGCTCTGGTTCCTCGACGTGCGCGGAGCCTTGCTGTGGGCCGTGGTGATGGCCTTCCTCTCATTGCTGCCGGCGATCGGCGCCGCACTGGTCTGGGTGCCGGTCGCCATCTGGTTCTTCATCTCGGGCGCGATCTGGCAGGGCATGGCATTGGCAGCCTGGGGCGTGCTCGTGATCGGCCTGGTGGACAACCTGCTGCGGCCCATGCTGGTCGGCAAGGCAACGCTCATGCCCGACTACGTGGTGATGATCACGACGCTCGGCGGCATCGCGGTATTCGGCATCAACGGCTTCGTCCTCGGCCCCGCGATCGCGGCGATGTTCTTTGCCGCCTGGCATCTGTACCTGACGACGCGGGATGCCGCCGGCAGCGAGCAGTAGACTGCCGGCATGCGCGTTCTGACAGCCCTCCTCACCTGCAGCTTGTGCGCCGCACCGTCGGCCATGGCGCAGTCCCGAGGCGAGTTGCTGTACACGACACATTGCATTGCCTGCCACGCGGCCGAGATGCATTGGCGCGACAAGCGTTCGGCCAGCAACTGGGCGAGCCTCAAGGTCCAGGTGAGACGTTGGCAGGATGCGGCTTCGCTGGCGTGGAGCGACAGCGACATCCTGGACGTGTCGCGCTACCTCAACGACAGCATCTATCACTTCGAGCAGTCAACGGACCCGTTGTCATCGCTGAGTCCGGCTGGCGGCCAATCCGTATCGCCGCTGACCCGCCTGGCCCATTCTCGACGCCCCTGATTTATTCGAAAATCGCCTGCCGCTGTGCAGGATCTTGGCTGGCCAGGCGGCTTCAGTGCGCTCGCACACCGACACGGCCATGGGCGCGTCGTATCGTGATCGGGCGGGAAACCGGGCCTCGATGCAGGTCGAGTGTTCGGGGTCAGTGTCAGATCGCCGACCCTTGATTGCACAGGATCACTGTTCGGCGGACGGCGGCGTTGGTCGCCCAACGCACATTTTCATTCGTGGAGAACTTGATGAAGAATGCAAGCAAATACCTTCTGGCCGCGCTGCTGTCGATCCTGACGTCGGCGCCATACGCCTACAACATCGGCCCGGCAACCACCTACAGCTATTTGAACTGGTCGGTGGCCTTCAATGCCCCCGGCCTCACCAACTGCAATCGACTGGTGTTCGACGCGACGGGGGACCTGGTCAACAGCGACAGCCTGGTGATCTACGGCACCATGAACTGCGGCACCGGTGGCTACGGCATGACAGGAAATCTCTTCATCACCGCCGACGGATCGCTCAGCGTCTACATGGCGGCGGCTGGATACAACGTTTACTGTTCTCGTGTGGTCGGCTGGTATGGCACCTGCACGGTCTATGACGTCGATGGGGTTCAGCGGGGCACCGGCTGGATACAGCTTCAGTGATTCGGCTCGCCGTCTGCCTTGCGATGGGCCTGTCGCTCTCGGCCTGTGACAGGGTCGAACACGAGCCCGTCAAGGTGATTGCTTCGCCGCGTCCCATGCCTCTCTCCGAATCGGCATCGGTTGCCAAGAGCGCCGTGCCGCCCGACCCTGCGCCGACATCGAGCGCCTCGCCTCCTGCCGCCCTCCCGGCGTCGAGCCCTCCTGCCGTGGCAATGCGGCCAGGCTTCATTCCAGCGGAGCGGCTGCCACCCGAACGAGGACCCCAGGAGCGAGGCAACGACGCCTTCAGGCAAGCCATCGCCGAGCGCCTGTGCAAGTCGCGGCCCGATGTCGCACGAGCCGACGGGACCGTGTGCAAATGACCAACGCGTCCAGTCACGGACGTTGAATCGGCGGCGATCCAGTGACCGGGACCGGTCACTGGGCTGCCAACCTCGACGCACAAGATGTACGGGGCCACACCGACGAGCCATTGCGCAATTGGTCATAGGCCCGCTCCACGACGCCATAGCACTCGCAGCTTTGCTGCTCCAATCCGCGTCTGTCCAGCACTCGGATGTGGCCACGACGATAGTGGATCAAACCCTCCCGCTGCAGTTGCTGCGCTGCTCCGGTCACGCCCTCCCGACGCACGCCCAACATGCCTGCGATGCGTTCCTGCGTGATTCGCATTTCGTCGCCGACTTGCCGATCCAGGTGCTGCAGCAGCCAACGACACAGTTGTGGCGTCAATGAATGGTGCCTGTGACAAGACGATGTTTGTGCCATGTGCGTGAACAGGGCCTGGGTGTAGCGCAGCAACTGCTGCATTACCAGCTCGTAGTCGCGCGCCATATCGGCGATATCGCGAGCAGTCATGCGCCAGGCCAGGCCTGCGCGCTGGACCACCGCACTGCTCAGCGCCTTGCCGCCTCCCATGAAGGCGCACACGCCAACGATGCCTTCCCGGCCGACCACTGCCACCTCGGTGCTCGCACCGTCCTGCATTGGCGAGACCAGCGAGACGACCGCCGTCACCGGAAAGTACACCTGGCTCAGGACCGTCCCTGCTTCGTAGAGCAGCGTTCCTCCGGCCAGGTCCACGGGCTCGATACGGGACTGCAGGACATCGGCGACTTCGGGAGGCAGCGACGCCAGCAACTGGTTGTTCAGCGGAGGCTTGCGGAGATTGCTCACGTGGGGTGTCCCGTTGCTGACCCAGGGGGTCGATGGGACGCAATCTAGTGGCCGGCGCGCCGATCCACTACGTCGAAAGACACATGTGCGCCATCGAGAGGCCCGCAACGCAGATGACGATCAGACCAATGGGCGGGCCGGCGGGCGGCCATCGCCGTAAAGGTCCGCCAAGCGGGCCATCGCCTTCACGTCGCACAGGTAGAGACGGCCGTCGGCAATGCGGTGCAGCCCTCGCCGCTCCAGCTTGCGCAATGTCTTGTTGGTGTGCACCAGTGAGAGACCGAGGCCGTCGGCGATGTGCTGCTGCGTCAGTGGGAACGCGACACCGCCGACGCCCGCGTCAGTCTGCAGCGCACCGGCGCGCTTGAATAGCAGGATGAGCAGCGAGGCTATGCGTTCCTCGGCGCTGCGCCGGCCGACCGACAGCAGCGTGTCGTCGACCATCGATTCCTCGTGCGCAGTGAGCCAGGTCACATTGAAGCCCATCATCGGGCTGCGCCGGTGCAGTTCCCAGAGCGCGTCGCGCTGAAAGACGCAGAACAGCGCATCGGTGAGCGTCTCCACTCCGTGCGCGGCGGCGTCGCCCATCTTCTGCTGCACGCCAATGAAGTCACCGGCGAGCAGAAAGCTGAGTATCTGCCTGCGTCCGTCGCTGAGCGTCTTGTAGCGGAAGGCCCAGCCCTTCTGCAGTGTGTACAGCGGCGCGTCGGTCTGCCCCTCGTGAATCAGCGACTCGCCGACGCCCAGGCGTCGCTCGCGTCGTTTGAGAGACTGCACAAGCTCGAGTTCTTCTCCCGTCGGCTCATGAAACAACTTCAGGGGCCGCAAGGGACAGTCGCGGCAGGCTGTCTCCACAACGGGTGCGGAGGGATCTTGGGGGGACGGTTGCGAGTTCGCGCTCAATGCAGGCTCGATCCAAGGGGTCGACCAACTACTGCGGATATGCAAAGCGCTCGGGGCCGACGTCA
>Ga0075163_10011645_pt1 | contig 11458 bp, 6 predicted proteins | sample JI1023141ADNA_FD_71478 | JGI IMG/M metagenome (GOLD analysis project Ga0075163, IMG submission 71478) | Wastewater effluent complex algal communities from Wisconsin, to seasonally profile nutrient transformation and Carbon sequestration -... | ecosystem: Engineered > WWTP > Effluent > Algae... | reverse complement strand
CGGTTAGTTGGGGGCTCATCGGACGGGCAGCCAGCAAATCTGTTTCGAGGTTTTCGTCCAGCTTCGGCGCTTCGGTCGCCAGCAGGCGGCTGACCATCGGCTGCAGGACCAGCAGGATCACCAGAATAACCATGATCGCGACAGAGATGATTTCGGCGGCCTGCAGCAGGTCGCTTCTTTCAAAGCCGAAGAGCAGGTTCTGGTCGGGCGCGCCATCCGATGTTTCGATATCGGCGAACTGGAGATTGACCACCTCCAGCTTGTCGCCGCGTTTTTCGTCGTAACCGATGGCGGAGCGCACCAGTGTCGCGATCTGGTCCAGTTCCTGTTGCGTGCGCGGCTGGTATGTCTTGGTGCCGTCTTCCGCTGTTGTGTACGTGCCGTCAACCAGAACGGCCACGGACATGCGCTTGATTTCGCCGGTCTCGCGCACGGTGTTGCGGATGGTTTTGCTGATTTCGTAATTCGTGACTTCCTCGATCTTGTTGCCTTCCAGCGAAGGTTTGGGATCGGTGATCATGTCGGACGCGATGCCGGGCAGGTTGTTTTGCACGGATACGTTGCCGTCCGGCGGGGTGCGCTCCAGATTGTTTTCTTCCGATGTCTGCATGGAGCGGACAACGGCGCTTTCCGGGTCGAACAGCTCTTCGTTGGTCGTGATGCGGTCGAAATTCAGTTCAGCCGTGACATTGGCACGGACGCGGCCATAACCGACGATGCGGCCCAGAATATCCTCGATCGATGCGGTCATGCGCGCTTCGTAATTGCGGCGCAGCTCTTCGGCTTTCATCGGCATCAGGCTTTGACCGTCTTCACCGCCGCGGGCCAGCAATTTACCGTTACTGTCAACGACGGATACGGTTTCCGCTTTCATGTCAGGCACAGCTGACGATACCAGCGACTGGATTGCAAGAATCTGTTCCTGTGACAGCGATGCGCCAGGCTTCAGCGACAGGAAAACACTGCCGCTTGCGGGGCGGCTTTCGCGGCTGAACAGTTCCCGTTGTGGCAGGACAAGATGAACGCGGGCGCTGCGGATCTGGTCGAGAGAGCTGATTGTGCGGGCCAGTTCGCCCTCCATCGCGCGGACCTGATTGATGTTCTGGACAAAATTGGTGGTGCCGAAACCGGATTGGTTGTCGAAAAGCTCGTAACCCATGTTGCCGCCATTCGGCAGGCCTTCCTGCGCCAGCAACATGCGGGCACGACCCACCTGATCATCCGGCACGCTGATGCGGCCACCATCTTCGGATGTCTGGTAAGGGATTTCGTTTTCTTCGAGTTTGGCGACAATCGCCGCGGAATCGTTGGTCGCCAGATCGTCATACAGCAGCTTCATGCTGGGCGATGACACGCGCATGGAAATGAAGATGAAAAACAGCAACAGACCCAGCAGCACGCTGCCCATGATGGCGAGACGGGCCGGGCCAAGTTGTTTAAGGGTTTCTAAAAAACTGTTCACGGACGGCAACCCTGTTATCAGTATCGTCTGCAGAAAACTGCCGGGCGGCAGGCAGCAGAATCGGAAGGAATAGGAACGCGCGGCGAAAATCGCCCATATTCCCTAGGTTACAGGAGTTTTAAGGTACTGGCAAACGCCAACTTTTCCCGTAACCGGCCCTCCTTGATGCGGGGGAAGACCGAGATATTCAACCGGCTCTGTTCTCTTTCGCGGGGCCGTTTATCATGCCCTGCCGACAATTTTCTTCTTATATCAATATTATGAGGCGGAAAGGGTTAAGGAGATCCTAAAAAATCAGGGTTTCACAAGTAATTACAGGGGTATAACCTTAGGATTATAAGTCGTTACTGGGGTTTGTTTTTGCCTTTTTGAAGTAATAACAACAGTAATTAAGTAATATTATTAAATAAACAGTCGTGAACTTCACTATTATTTATAAAAAACTGCCGGGTTTAGTGCGAGTACTCGCTGCGAATACTTCTGCGAATTGTTACAAAATGGCTTGTTTATTGGTGCAATTTCTTGACATTTGACGCCGGTTCGGCTACCATGAGAATAGGGTAATGTACCATCATTCCATCGATAAGAGGGGTCTTGTCGGCGGGGCATTTAAAGAAGGTGCATTTGTTAAAACGGTTAGGATCATGATTGAAGCTGTAAATTCGGCACTTCAGAATGCTTCCCTGCTTCGCGCCAGCGCGGAGCAGACGAGTGCGGCTGAATCCTTTGCGGCCAATCCCGCCCGTGTGCAGAAGGTTGCTCCGCGCGGTCCGTCTTTAAGCATCTTTGTCGATGTGAATTACGATACGGCTGTCTTGCAGTATCGTAATGTTGAAACGCGTGATGTGATTGACCAGATCCCGTCTGAAACGTTGTTGCAGGCGCGTGCCCGTGATGAAGCCCGTCGTGCTGAGGCGGATCGTCAGGCTGCACAGCCGAGAACCGAAGTGCAAACGCAGGTTCAGGCACAGCCACAGCAGGCATCGACGTCGCCAGCGCCATCAACGCCGACACCGGCCCCTGCGCCTGAAGCTTCGGCTTCGGCTTCGGCTCCGGCACCGCGCACAAGTGCGGCCACACCGCAGCAGATTGCGGCGTTCAGTTCCGCCGCGCAGGCTGGCAACACCAATGCGGGCTTCAGCGCCCTTTCTGTTTACGCCTGACCTGATGCGATCATCACTCTAAAAAGAACAGGGCCCGGCAGCGGGCCCTTTATTATTGATGATTGTGCTATTGCCTTGTTCAGGCAGATTGCGACGTCGTTCCGCCGCCCTGCGCGGGGGTGGGGGGCGTGCCGCTACCGGGCACCTGCTGCATCAGGCCTGCGGCGATTTCGCGGTTGATCTCGATCAGGATATCGAGTTTCTCCTTCTTCGGGCTGGCCAGCATATCGATCGAATGCTTGAATATAAACGCGCCCAGATTGGCGATATTCGTGCGCAATTCAACTGTATGGTTGGTGCCGGTATTCTCGACCGCCGTATCGACGAAGATCATCCAGACTTGCCGGTTGAAGGTGATCGCGGTATCCAGTTCTTCGATGGTGATGCCGCTATCCCATTTTTTCTGCAATTCCTGAAATTGCTTGGCGGCTTTCAGCAATATGCGTGCTTCCAGCTCACGCGGGTCGCCTGTGGTGGTGGTGGCGTGCGTGTCGTAATGCTTCGCGGCTTTCGCGTATGGATTATTCGGCGGATTGTTTTGTGACATTGGCAATCAGCTCTTCTTCATGCTTCATCAATTCACGCGCTTCCTTCAGGGCCTTGTAATAGGACCCTTCCAGGATCATGTCGTTAATCTTCATAAAAAAGAGCGATGTTGTCGGCGCGGCGGCCTGAATCTCGCGGATCATGCCAAAGTATTTCTCAAAATATACCTTCGGGTCCGCCGCCAGATACATACATTGCACAAGGAAATAGATTTTTTTCGATGGTGTATTGGCTTCTTCTTCCTTCATGACATCTTTTTCGCGAAGGATGGCGGCATCGCCCGAGATATGCAGGCGGGTGCGCTGGCTGTCATTGGTAATGACGGCCGTGCCGACAAGAATTTTTTCACCGGGTTTGAGATCGATAATCAGGGCCATGGAATTCTTCCTTTCCGTGCAACGGAGTTCTTCCGGTGCTTATTCTATCATTATAACCCGAAATCTTGAAAGAGGTGTTAAAAAACCAGAAAAATCAGCATTTTGGGTGCATTCCTAAAGAAAAACCGGAGGCTTCTGCCTCCGGTTTTTGTCTTGAATTTAAATCGTCGCTGACGCGATGTTCTATTCTTAGAACAGACGCAGGATCGATTGTTGGGACTGCGAAGCCAGCGACAGGGATGTAACACCCAGCTGTTGTCTGGTTTGCAGAGCCAGAAGTTTTGCGCCTTCCTCGTTCTGGTCGGCTACGGTCAGAGCGTCGGAACCCGCTTTCAGCGTGTTAATCAGCTCTGTCGTGAACGTCTGACGTGTCTGGATAACGGCCAGGTCGTTGGCCAGAGACGATCCGAATGTACGGACCGACTCAAGGGCGCTACGAACTTCTGCAAGCGCGCCGTCAACAGACGATGTGCGGCTGAAGTTTGCAGCGCTAATTCCAAGGCCAGCGGCAGTGAATGTTTGACCTGTTGTTTCCAACGAGCTTGTACGATCTTCGTTGAAGAAGGTCGTCAGGCTGTCGCCGTTCAGCAGGTTCGTGCCACGGTAACCAGTATCACCATTGGTGACCAGTTGGTCAATTTGGTCTCTGATTCTATTGTAATCATTTTCAAACTGAGCCAGTTCAGCAGCGGCAGAAGCAAGGCGGATACTTTCTTGCTCACCATCTGTTGCAGTACCGGTAAGGTCGGCGTTACGTCCAAAACCCCAGTTCGCTGTTTGCACCGAGTTGTCGGCTACGCCGATCTCGATGCTTTGAACTTCTGAGGAAATCGCACGGATTGACAGTACGCCGGTCGCATCATCAAATTCAGCAACGATGAATTCATTCAGGCTGCTGTTGTTGTTGATGTCATCGATAAAGTCCTGAATGGTTACTGCAGTGTTGGCTGCGTTTGTCAGGTCGATGGCTTGCTGGGTGCCGCCGTTGATACCAATAACATAGTTATCGGTAGCGTTGTCCAAGTTGGCAAAAAGTGCTGTTGCAGTGTTACCTTCACGGCGCAGTGTTGATAAAACATCGCTGCGCAGCGCGGTGGCTGTTCCAGCTGTGTTGGTCAGTGCGTAAGAACGCAATGCAACGTCAGCCAGGGCGGTGAATTCAACATTGTTGGTACCCACGCCAGCATCCTGCACCAGACGAGCAATCTCGGAAAAACCAAGATCGGCTGCCAATGCAAGGTTCTGGGCATCCGTACCAACGCCAGCACCGCCGCCATCGAATTCCATACGGAAGTCGCCGCCATTCAGTGTTTTGATTTGCAGGAAGCCGTCTTCTGTCAATGAAGCTTCGAAGGCCTGCTCTCCAACAGCGTTACCGGCGCCGCCAACTTGCAGGTGGATGTTGTTGATTTCAGCAATCAGTTCTTCTGCTGAATCGTTGGCGTTCAGTGTGATCGTTGCTGTTGCAGCAGCAGCACCGTTGTATGCGCCAATGTTAACGGCAACACCGTCTTCATCAGTGATGGAGAGTGTGAATGTGTCCAAGTCAACAATACCGGGCAAGCTGGTAATATCGTCAACACCACTCAGGTCGCGGTTACCAACAACTTTTGCTTCGGATTGACCGCCAGCAAGAGCGTCACGAGCTGACTGGGCAATAGAGTCGGCTTGTTCAACCAGTTTTGTCAGAGCGGTCACGCCGTTATCAGCGGCTTTAATCACCTGAATTGACTGACCGATACCATCGAGCAGACGTGTCAGGTCGCTGGCGCGGTTGTTCAGTGCTTGCGCAGCGAAGAAAGATTGTGGGTTATCGAGAGCAGAGTTGACTTTCCGGCCTGTAGCGAGGCGGAACTGTGTAGTGTCAATAGCGCTTTGGGTGTTTTGCAGCGAGAGCAGGTTAGAGCGCAGCGCTGCCGTAAGAACGACATCGGAAGTCATGGTTAGGGTTCCTTTCCTAGGTTTCCTAAATTATGTGGGGACTAGAATCCTCCTAATCCCTATTTCTCTATCTTAAGACACGAAGTCTTAACAAAGAGTTTAGTTAAAATACCACCGGTTTTCCCCGAAGTCATTGATAATGTTAAATTCCATAAAATTTAAATCTGTTTTCGGCACCAAAATTGATACATTCCGGAAAATGTTTCTGGGAATTTTTGCTCGAATTCGTGCCAATTCATCAAATTGCAGCGATGAATATCCTGCGGGAACATTTTGTCAAACTGCGTGACGATTTCCGGGATCGTCATATTCACGCTGATACAGGACAGACCTAACTGCTTCATCATTCCGTCGATCTGGGGCAGGGTCATACGGTGCTCCTGCACATGAAAAATCAGGTCGCGTAGCAATGATGTGGAGAAAAAATCCGTGAAACTGATTAATTTTTTACGCATCGGGTCAGATGATGGGAGATTAAGAATGTCGGCGCGGCATTGCCTGATCCCTTCATCGGTGGAGGCATAACCGCCTTTGGCGACAAAATTACGGGCTTCTACGATTTGTTCCCGGGCTAATTCGCTGTAAAGGCCCACTTTAAAATATCCGCCGGGGATAAGTAGGTTGTTTAAGGTTTGCCAACCTTTGAATGGATCATTCATATGATGAAGAACGCCGGAGGATTCAATAATGTCAAATTCTCCATCCCAATCCTTCATCTCCAGAATATCGGCATGGATAAAGCGCAAACGATTGCCGAGGCCGGACTCTGTGGCCTTTCTCTGTGCATAGGCAAGGCTGGCACGGCTAAGGTCGATCGCTGTCACATGGGCATTCGGATAGCATGCAGCCGTTCCGATGGCGTGACGACCGGTGCCGCAACCTGCGACAAGAATCCGATAGGGTTTCATGCGCAGTTCCTGCACAAACGGCAGATCATCATTCGGCAATGGATAATTATTCAGGGAGTTCCAGCGCGGGTAGGGGTGCTCTTCATATTGCTGCTGGACTTTTTGAGAGATGGAGTCCTGCAGGGTTCCAAAGGATTCAAGCTTGTTTCTTATAGCAGCTTCTTTTCTGGGGGCGTTGAATTGAATATTTACAAGCTGCGAAAATGGGGGTGATTGTTGCGAAAAGGCGGCGAATAGCTCTGCATTGTCGGGAAACGCATCAATTAGCGGTTGATAGCACGATATAAGCGCAAAATATTGTACAGGTGTGATGCTGTCATCATTTTCTGGCCCTGTTTTTATAAGTTCCGCTATCGCGTCTTGCTCTTGTTTGTTCTGAATGAATATATATTCATTGAAGAAGCACTGTTCGCCCAGTGCGCACAGGAAGGGTACAAAACTTTCAAGACGATTTTCATTCGCAAGTTTCGATGCATTCAGGCACATCCAGCGACGCATGCGGGTCAGGAAGAGCTCCAGAATCGTATCGGTAATGATGAGCAACCTGATGCCATCTATAAACAGGGGGCAGGTTAAAAAATCACAATTTTCGGGTTTATTTTTATCTGCCCATTGATCGAAGTCGGCTTGCGTGATGAGTTTTTCAACAGTTTGCAGATCCCGGCAGGATGGATGATTCATAATCAGGCGTATCCACACCGGAAAAACCTTGCTCAGGTTGGCTTCATATATGTTTCCAAAGGCTGATTGCAGCGCATCCACCAGAAGTGCGTTATGTTCTTGTAATACAACAGGCCCCATAATGCTTAGAAAGAGGCCTTTATATTTTTTTGTCTCCGGATGATCGCGCATCAGTTCGGCAAATATTTCCAGAGCTTTGGTGCGGGTGCCGCCGAGATTATGAAGAAGGGCAAGGTTGGCTTTCTCATCCTGATTGTCAGGCATCAGGCGGCAGAGTTCCTCCTGGCATATAAGCGCTTCTGCGTATTGCTTCCTGCCTTTTAGAATATTGAGAATGACCAGATATGACTTACAAAGAGTGGCTTTGTCACGGATAGATCTATTGACGGCATCGATGTCGAGTTTCAGTTGTGGTTTTGTCCGTGCCATGACAGCCAGCGTAAAATGAACATCTGCCAGCGAGGGGTCTGCCTTCAGTGCTTCGGTTAAAAGGGGTATGGCTTCGGCATCTCTACCTGCGGCCTTCATGGCCATTCCTTGATTTTTGAAATCTTGCGCTTTTGCTGATGCCGCGATGGGTGCTGTCTTGATTCCGGTTTTCTTTTCCAGCGTCTTTCCGGCTATGCGGCGTTCGTTTCTGCTCATCGTCTAAGGCTCCTGTCCCCTACAGAGTATCCTGAAAAAGACAGCGCCGGAAGCTGGTTTCCCGCACTTCCGGCGCTTCTGTTGGTTCAAACTGCGCCTGGTTCCTACCGAAATCGAGGGTTCCTACCACCGTGGATGTCCATTCTTGGTCAGCACGGTCACAGTCCTATACCTTGTCCGTCTGGAGTTCCTCCCCGGACCTAACTCTGAGTTTAGCCGAACAGTCTCAGGATGGACTGTTGCGACTGCGAAGCCAGCGACAGCGAGGTCACGCCCAGCTGTTGCCTTGTCTGGAGGGCCAGAAGCTTCGCGCCTTCCTCGTTCTGATCAGCCACGGTCAGCTTGTCGGAGCCTTCCGAAAGGGTGTTGATCAGGTTTTTCGTATAATCTTCACGCGTCTGGATGATCGACAGGTCGTTGGCCAGCGTGCCGCCGAAGTTACGGACCAGTTCCAGTGCATCGCGAACCTGGGTCAGGCCTTCTTCGGTCGAGCTGATGCGCGAGAAGTTGGCTTCGTCCAGACCCAGGCCATCGGCTGTGAATGTCACGCCTTCGGTCGTCAGGCTGCTGGTCCGGAACTCGTTGAACACGGTCAGCAGGTTGTCGCCCATCAGCAGGTTGGTGCCGCGATATGCTGTATCGCCGTTGGACACCAATTCTGTCATCTGGTCGCGGAGACTGTTGAAATCGTTCTCCAGCGCTGCCAGTTGCTCGGCGGCGGCGGCGAGGCGAACCGTTTCACGGATCTCTTCACCGGCGGCGCCAGCCGTCAGGTTGGTCAGGCCGAAGCCCAGGTTGGCCATGACAGCGTCATCGCCGCGAACGCCGACTTCGATGCTCTTGACCGTGCCATCAATCGGCTCGATTTGCAGTTCGCCCGTCGTTTCATCGTAAGATGCCTTGATCTTTGTGTTCAACGACGTGTTGGCGTTGATCTGGTCGACAAAACTCTGGATCGACAGCGGCGCACCGGCGGCAGTTGCCAGTTCGATCGATTGCACTGTACCGCCATCGATGCTGATGCGGAATTCGTCGGCAGCGTTGTCGACGTTGGCGAACAGCGCCACGCCGGAAGCGTCTTCGATCAGATCGAATGTGCTGCTGGCTTGCGCGAATTCACCGGTGTTTGTGTTGTACAGCGGGAATGAAATCAGCGCGACATCGGCCACTGATGAGAATTCCACGTTGTTGGTGCCGGCGGCCCCGTCCGGGATCATACGGGCAACGCTGCCCATGCCCAGATCGGCGGCCAGTGTCAGGTTGGCGGCATCCGTTGCGGCTGCCGATACAAAGTTGACGCGGAAATCGCCACCGTTCAGGGTTTTGATCACCAGTTGACCTTTATCGTCGAGCGATGCTTCGAACGCCTGTCCGCCTGTGGCCTGACCGAGGTCATCGGTCAGTTGCAGGTTGTTGATTTCGGCCATCAGTTCGCTGATCGAGTCGTTGGTGTTGATGGTGATCGTGGCTGTTGCTGCTGCCGCGCCACCATAGGCACCCAGGTTGACGGGGGTGCCGTCTTCCGTTGTGATCGAGAATACCATGGTGTCGTTGTTGGCAACGCCGGGCAGGGCCGCCAGGTCATCAATGCCACGCAGATCGCGGTTACCAACAACTTTCGCTTCGGCTTGGCCAGCGGCCAGAACGTCACGCGCTTGCTTGGCGACCGAGTCTGCCTGTTCGACCAGACGCGTCAGGGCGGTAATCCCGTTATCGGCGGCCTTGATCACCTGGATCGACTGACCGATACCATCCAGCAGACGGGTCAGGTCGCTGGCGCGGTTGTTCAGGGCCTGCGCGGCGAAGAACGACTGCGGGTTATCAAGGGCAGAGTTTACCTTGCGGCCTGTTGCCAGACGGTATTGCGTCGTGTCAATCAGTCCCTGAGTGTTTTGCAGAGAGAGCAGATTAGATCTCAGTGCGGCGGTCAATACAACATCGTTCGTCATTTTTAAGTTCCTTTACTTACGATAGGTCTGTTGTTGCTTGTTATCTCAGTCTCAGAAGTTCTTCCGTCATCTGGTCGACGGTATTAATCACTTTGGTGTTCGCGGAGTAAGCGCGCTGGCTGACAATCAGTTTCGCGAATTCATCGGCGAGATCGACGTTCGAGGATTCAATCGTCGAAGGTTCGAGGAAACCTGCGCCGCCTTGTCCGGCCTCGCGGAGGTTTTCTTCACCCGACAACTCGTTTTCGCTGTATGCCGTACCGGATACTTCGGTCAGGCCGTTCGGGTTGGCGAATGTGACCAGCGGGATCTTGTAGAGGTTAGAAGAAGCGCCGTTCGAGAAGCGGGCCACCACGAAACCGTCCCTTGTGATTTCCACGCCGGTACGCAGGCCCAGTTCGGCACCGTTCTGGTCGGAGAAGATCACGTTATAGTTTCCGGCAAACTGGCTGAAACGTTCGATATCGATATCGATATTCTGCGGATCAGAACCGTTACCCCAGTCGATCTGGGTCATATTCAGATCAATGTTGCCGCTGGAGTCAGGGAGAGCGTTCAATTCGCCACCGCCGGTGAAGTTCACCAGACCGTTGCTCAGTGTTGTGCCATTCGGGTGAACAACACGCAGGTTCCACCAGCCGCGGCTGTTGTATCCGGCATCACCCGGCAGCGTTTGCGGTGACGGGTAACCACCCGAGCTGTAGGGCGGCGTATCGGCTGCCGAGCCGTTGCCGTAACCGGCGGCGTAATAGCTTTGGGTCGTGCTGAGGCCCAGTGCTGCTGCCACGTTCACGCCGCCGAAGCCGATGGTGGCATCCAGCGGGGAGAGACGGCTGTGTGTGACTTGCAGGCGGCCCAGACCATCGATAACGGCGGAGCCCGGAACACCTGTGACGCCATCAATAAAGGCTGTGATGTCGTCGATGTCGTCACCGGCGCCGACCGTGAATGTTGACGGTGCGCCTGATCCATCGAGATCCATGGTTAATGTATCGCCCACAAGCAGGCCCAGTGCTGCCAATGTTGTTGCTGGACCGGGTGTGCCGTCAACAAGGCCGGCTGTTGTGCCCGTGGCCATGACTGTTGCTGTGGACAGGTCGTTGGAAGAATAGACGCCGGCCTGCATACCCAGACCGATCAGCGGGGAGCCGCTGATGTTCGCCAGTGTTATGTTTTGCGCTGCGCCGCCCTCGAATTCCGTACGCTGGAAGACCAGTTCCCCGTCATTGCCAAGGAATGCTTCAGCACCGGCAACCGCATTCACAAACGTGATAATGTCGTTCACGGTGGATGTTGATGTCACAGTGAATGTGGAGGCCGGGCCGCCATCGACAGAGATCGAGAACTGGTTGCCGACAGTCATGCCGACATCGTTCACGAGGTTGTCCGTCGCGGACAGATCGCCCACCGTACCAGCCGATGTCCCTTGCGGGCCATAGGTTTTGGTGTATTCGAATGTCAGAACCTGTGCCGAGCCCAGGCTGTCATACACGGTCAGGCCGCGTGTGAAGTCGGGCGGCGAGGTCGATACGCTGCCCAGGATAGAGTCGACTTCGTCAGCATCGAGGTTCAGTGAAATTTCACCGCTGGATGTCGGGCGTGTCAGACCGCCGAGGAAAGCGACGTCAGCCGGTACAAGCGATGTCAGATCGCCCTGGTTGTTGGGCAGGTCGCCGTTCGCGTCGATCGGCCAGCCGTAGAGGACGAAGCCAGCAGTATTGCGCAGAAGACCCTGCGCGTCTTCGCTGAACGATCCGCTGCGGGTATACAGGAATTCCTGATCGCT
>Ga0075163_10011643_pt1 | contig 11458 bp, 7 predicted proteins | sample JI1023141ADNA_FD_71478 | JGI IMG/M metagenome (GOLD analysis project Ga0075163, IMG submission 71478) | Wastewater effluent complex algal communities from Wisconsin, to seasonally profile nutrient transformation and Carbon sequestration -... | ecosystem: Engineered > WWTP > Effluent > Algae... | reverse complement strand
CACTTCAAGTGGTTCGTCGGGCTCGGCGAACGGCCGCGATTCGGCCGCTACACCTACTGGGAGAAGTTCGACTACTGGGCGGTCTTCTGGGGCATGGGCATCATCGGCTTCTCGGGACTGCTGCTGTGGTTCCCGACGTTCTTCGCGAAGCTGATGCCCGGCTGGCTCTTCAATATCGCCCTGCTCGTCCACGGGGAAGAAGCGCTGCTGGCTGTGGTCTTCATCTTCACGGTACACTTCTTCAACACGCACATGCGCCCGGAGAAATTCCCGATGGACCCGGTGATCTTCACCGGCCGCCTCTCGGAGCACGAGCTGCGTGACGAACGTCCCGATGAATACGACCAGCTCGCCGCGAACGGAGGGCTCGCGGCGCTCGAGGTCGGACCGCCCCCGAGCTGGGTCGTGCCGTCAGCCCGCGTCTTTGCCGTCGCGGTGGTCTCGACCGGTTTCCTGGTGGTCATCCTGATTGTCCTGACCCTCGTGCAGGGGCGAGGCTGAACCGACACATGGCTTCTGAAGTCCGTCTGATTCGCAGTCCCATCTCCGTGGTCGGCATGTGGCTGACCACGGTGACCGCCGTCACGTTCCTCGTCGTGTTCCTCGCCGATCTGCTCGGCCTGCACACGAACCCGTACATCGGGATTCTCTTCTTCCTCGTCCTGCCGAGCTTCTTCCTGCTCGGCCTCGTCATGATTCCGGTCGGCGCCTGGTTCGAGAAGCGCCGGCGCGATCGCGGGCTTCCGCCTGCGGAGATCACCTGGCCGCGGATCGATCTCAACGAGCCGGGGCAGCGGCGCATGGCGGTCGCGGCCTTCGCCCTGACCATGGCCAACGTCGTGATCATCTCGCTCGCCGCGTATCGGGGAGTCGAGTACATGGACTCCACGCAGTTCTGCGGGCAGGTCTGTCACCAGGTGATGCGTCCCGAGTTCACGGCGTTCCAGGACGGTCCGCACTCGCGCGTGACCTGTGTCCAGTGCCACATCGGTCCTGGCGCGTCGTGGTTCGCCCGGTCGAAGGTGTCCGGCATGCGGCAGCTGGTCGCCGTGGCGCGTGGGAGCTATTCGCGTCCGATTGCCTCGCCGGTGCAGAACCTGCGGCCCGCGCGTGAAGTGTGCGAGCAGTGCCACTGGCCGGAGAAGTTCCATGGCGCCCTGGTCCGCAGGGTTGCCGAGTACGCCGACGACGAAGCCAGCACCGAGTCGCTGACCACGCTGCAGATGAAGGTGGGCGGCGGCAGCGAGCGCACGGGCGGCGCCACGGGCATCCACTGGCACACGAACCCGTCGACGAACATCGAGTACGTCACGACGGACGCGAAGCGCCAGGTCATTCCGTACGTGAAGCTGACCGCGGCGGACGGCACCGTGCGCGAGTATTTCGCCGAAGGTGTGACGCCCGACCAGCTCGCCAACGGCGAGCGGCGCCGCATGGACTGCATCGACTGCCACAACCGGCCCAGCCACCCGATGGCTGCCACCGCCGAGCGCGCCGTGGACACGGCGTTGTTCACTGGCGAGATTCCGAAGACGCTGCCGTTTATCCGTCGAGAGACGGTGAAGCTGGTGAAGTCCTCCTATCCCTCACAGGATGCGGCGGCTGAATCGATCGCGGCCGGCCTGCGTGAGTTCTATCGCACCCAGCAGCCGACCGTGTACAACACGCAGCGCCAGGAGGTCGAGCGGGCCGTGTCGGCAGCCGAGCGTGTCTATCGACGCAACGTGTTCCCGGACATGAACGTCCAGTTCGGCACCTATCTGAACAACGTCGGCCACATGGACTCGCCGGGCTGCTTCCGCTGCCACGACGACAGCCACAAGACGAAGGACGGCAAGGCAATCGGGCAGGAGTGCGACACCTGCCACGACATCGAGTGAGAACCCGGAACTCAGATCGCTGAAAGTCAGGAGTGAACGGCTCCAACCACCTCTGCGTTCGGACGTCTGAGTTCCCGGTTCGGAACGATTGATGCAGTTCTTACAGGCGAACGTGGTGAGTGTGCCGGGTTTCTGACGCGGGCCGGCATCGGGCTCCATCGGGCACCGGGCGCACTGACGACGATCACGATGCGGCGAACGGATCTCGCAGCTCCCGAACCGCATCGAGCCAGACCGGCGGACTCATCGTCCGCCAACCTTCGATGCCGCTCAGTATTCATGGGGCGACGCCGAAGGGGACAGGGCACCCGTTGGGCGGCCACTCCCTCCGCGCCGTCCGGCGGGTACCTGTTTTCGTTCCGACCCGCCTTCGCCGCACTCCGCACCAGGGCTTCGGCGTGGCACGCTCTCCAACCTCCAACCTCCAACCTCCAACCTCCAACCCCGCCGTTATTTCTCTCGCCTCCCGCGTAATTTCTCCCGCGCGCAGTTGACGGCGTTTCGCAATACGTCGGAAATCCCTCGGGAAATCGGACTGTGCGGGTCCTGAACGCTTCGGCACCGCCCTTGCCCTCCATCTGATCGCATGGCCCGCGTCACCGCACCCGGTGCGCGCGCGCGTGTTGCCGCCCGCGAGTACGCGGCCGGCCCTGGAGGGAGAACGTCATGGCTTCACCACTGCGCCTCGTGTTCTGGGAGACCACGAAGGCCTGTAACCTGAGCTGCAAGCACTGCCGGGCCGTCCCGCAGCGTGCGGTCGGACCCGAGGAGCTGAGCACCAGGCAGGCCTTCGACCTGATCGACGCGATCGGCGCCGTGTCGAAGCCGGTGATGGTGCTCTCGGGTGGGGAACCGCTGTTCCGGCCTGACATCTTCGACATCGCCGAGTACGGCGTGCAGAGCGGCTTCCGTATGGCGATGGCGACCAACGGCACGCTCATCGACAGCCGCTACGCGGCGAAGATTGCCGACGTCGGGATCTCGCGCGTCGCCATCAGCCTCGACGGCGCGAGCGCGGAAACCCACGACCGGTTCCGAAACATGGACGGGTCGCACGCCAGAGCCATCCACGGCATCCGCCTCCTGCGCGATGAAGGCGTGTCGGTCCAGATCAATTCGACGATCGCGAAGCACAACGTCGACGAGCTGCCGCGCCTCCTGGACCTCGCGCTCTCGCTCGGCGCCGACGCGCTCCATCTGTTCATGCTGGTGCCGGTCGGCTGCGGACTCGAGATCGCCCCGGCCCAGATGCTGCCCGCGGATGAGTACGAGCGGGTGCTGCACTGGTTCGACGAGCAGGCGAAGACCAGCCCGATCGATCTCAAGGCCACCTGTGCCCCGCACTACTACCGGATCCGGGCGCAGCGGCTCGAAGACGCGCGCCGCCACGGCGACTACAGCGAGAGCTTCATTGCGCCAGGCACCCGTGCGAAGGCGGCGCCGACGCTGCTCCATGGTCCCGGCGGCCATGGCCAGCATCTCTCGGCGATGACGCGCGGCTGCCTCGCCGGCACCAGCGTCTGCTTCATCTCGAACACCGGCAAGGTCTATCCCTGCGGCTACCTTCCGGTTGCGGCCGGCGATACGCAGGCGCAGCGGTTCTCGGACATCTGGAACGCGTCGCCCATCTTCGAGCAGCTGCGCGACGCCGATGCCTACGAGGGCAAGTGCGGCGTGTGCCGGTACGAGTCCATCTGCGGCGGGTGCCGCGCGCGTGCCTACGCGGCGACCGGCAACTTCATGTCGGAAGAGCCGTTCTGCCAGTACCAGCCAGACGGCGCAGGTGCCGGTCACCCCGTCGTCCACGCGGCGTCCAGCCAGCCGCACGCAATCAGGCTCCAGCAGGTCTGACGCACGGTGCTGGGGCGCGCGGCTGCGAGCGGGCAGGCTTCAGCCGCATCGCCCCTTGCCCGGGTTTCCGTCGCTCCGCCGGTACGGCGTCGGTGGCAGCGACGGCTGCCCGGCGAGGTGCTCGTGTCCTCTGGAGTTCTCTTCCGCTAAGTCCCTGCACGCCCGTCGATTCCGGTCGGACGCTTCCGCGCCCTGATCCGGCGCGCCACATGCAGCAGTTGTTGGTGGCGTCGATCGGGCGGGTCGCGTCGACGGATCCCACAGTGGTCTGGTCATGCGCTGGATGTTGAGGGCCGTGCCGGCTTTTCAGGGCACCGCCACTATCACCCGCGCAACGACAGGCACAACATCCGTTGCAACGACCCGGCTGCCGCGAGCGTTCTCAGGGGCAAGCCGGTCGGCGCCACACACACACTTGATACAAGTCGACACGCTGGTGGGGAGGGCGTCAGCGCGCCAGGAGGCAGATCATGGCCATCAAGAAGCTGGCGACACTCGAACCCGACCCGTGGGAGCGTCTGGGCTTTCCGATGCTCACCAGGCTCGGCCGCGAGTTCGACGCGATGTTCGGACGGTTCGGTCTCGAGCGGCCACTCGCAGAACACCCCATGCCGGTATGGTCGCCGCAACTCGAGATGTCCAGTTCGCCCGGTGAGTTCACCGTGAAGGTCGACATGCCCGGGATGAAGAAGGAAGACGTCATTCTCGAGATGACCGACGACCATCTGGTGCTCAGGGGCGAGCGCAAGCAGGAGAAGGAAGAGAAGAAGGACGGCTTCGTCAGGACGGAGCGGACCTACGGCAGCTTCTACAGGACCGTGCCGCTGCCTGAGGGCGTGAAGGCCGAGCTCGCGAAAGCCGTGCTCCGCGACGGCGTGCTCGAAATCGCGATGCCCATGACCGCCGTCGAGGCGAAGACCCGGACGCTCGAGATCGCCGAGCCAACGCCTGAGAAGGGCAGCCGGGCCGCGTAGGCGTCCACCGATGCGGTGGGCACCAGGGAAGCGCCAGCCGTTTCCTCATCGAGCTTTCGTACGGGAGCCGGGCGTCCCGACGGACCGCTGACATCCGTTCGGGTGCCGGGTTCATTCCTCTCCAATGGCAGCACCGCTGCCGGGAGGGCGAAGGCCAACGATGGCGGAGCGTGGCGCGCCGGGTTCCACCTCTGCCGTTGACGGCGGCACGACGGTGACCGATGATCTCCCGGGTGCCCACCGCCGGGCGCAGAAGTCCGGAGCATGGCCGCTGCGCACCGCCGCGGTTCGTTCCGGGTGGTTTCCGGTCACTCACTCATGCCGGCACACTCCGAGCCGCAACCGCCCGTCGTCGAAAGCGTGCTCGACCCCGTCTACCCCTATAGACCTCGCCGCATTTCCCCGACCACGCTCCTCCTCACCGGCTACACCCCAGACGAGTTCCAGGCTGATCCGGCGCTCTTCGTGACGCGCGTGCATCCTGACGACTTCGCGCGGGTCGTCGGCCTGTATCGCCAGGTCGGCGCCGCCGGCCATGCGGTCGCGGACTACCGCTTCATGCACAAGTCCGGAGGGTATCGCTGGCTCCACGAAGTACTCACGCTCGTGAGGGACGATGACGGGACGCCGGCCCATATCCTCGGCCAGACGATGGACGTGACCAGCAGGCGGCACACGGAGGCCAGGCTGATCGGGCGCGAGGAGTACTTCCGGCGTCTCATCGAGAACGCCTCCGACGTGTTCGTGGTCGTGGGGCTCGACGGCACCATCCTCTACGAGAGTCCGTCGGTTCGCCGCCTGGCGGGCTACACCTCCGATGAAGTCGTCGGACGGAACGCCTACGACTTCGTGCACCCCGACGACGCCGCCGAACTCAAGCGGCAGCTGGCGCTCGTGTTCGCTGCGACCGACGGGCTCGTGCCCACGGAGTTCCGCCATCGCCGCGCCGACGGCACCTGGCGCGTGGTCCAGGCGGTGGCGTCGCGGCTCATGGAGGACGGGCGGCTCACTGGCGCGATCGTCAACATGCGGGACATCAGCGACCGCAAGCGGCTCGAGGAGCAGCTCCAGCAGTCGCGCAAGATGGAGGCGGTCGGCCGCCTCGCCGGCGGGATCGCCCACGACTTCAACAATCTGCTGACGGCCGTGATCGGGTACGCCGAGCTGCTGCTCGACCAGATGCCGGAGGGGAGCGAGCACCGCGACGACCTCTATCAGATCAAGCGGGCCGGTGAGAGCGCGGCCACGCTGACGCGCCAGTTGCTCGCCTTCAGCCGCCGCCAGACGCTGGAGCCGCGCACCCTGGATCTGAACGTGACCGTATCGGAAACAACCGCCATGCTCAGCCGCATGGTCGGCGAGGACATCGCGCTCGAGGCAGACCTGGACAGCGGGCTTGGCCCCGTGCACGCCGACGCCGGGCAACTGGAGCAGGCGCTGGTCGAGATGTGCATGAACGCGCGGGAGGCGATGCCGCGAGGAGGACGGGTCACGATCAGGACCAGGCGGGTCGTCTTCACGCGAGAGCACGTGCAGCGGCACTGGACCGTGCCGCCCGGCACCTTCTCGACGATCACCGTGGAGGACGCCGGCATCGGGATGCCGGACGAGGTCCTGCAGCACATCTTCGAGCCGTTCTTCTCGACCAAGCCGCGCACGCGCGGCGCGGGCCTGGGGCTCGCCTCGGCCTACGGCATCGTGGCGCAGAGTGGCGGCTACGTCTCGGCGGACAGCACGCCGTCGGTCGGTTCCGAAGTGACGATCTACCTGCCCGAACTGCTCGTCGAGGCCGAGACCGACTTCTCGGTGGCAACGCCCGATCCCTCCGACGGTCCTGGCGCCACGGTGCTGCTGGTCGAGGACAACGACCTGCTGAGCACCTTTGCCCACAGTGTGCTCCGCTCGAAAGGGTTCGTGGTGCTGTCGGCGAGGAACGCGGACGAGGCGGAGGCGCGTGAGGCGTCGTTCGAACAGCCGATCGACCTCCTGCTGACCGACGTGGTGATGCCGGGGAGAAGCGGCGTCGCCCTCGCCGACCTCCTCATCCGTCGGCGACCGGGAATGCGCTGCCTCTACATGTCCGGCTACAACGAGGAGGCGCTGCTCCGGCACGGCATCGTGGCCGGCGACGTGGCCTTCCTCCCCAAGCCGTTCACGGCGAAGGGACTCCTGCAGAAAGTCCGCGAGACGCTCAGGGCTCCGCTGGTTGCGGAAACCCGTCACCCCGGCGACTGAACGCTGACGCCACCCCGCCACGCGCCGGGAACCCGCTGGCGCTTGTGACAGAACGGATCATAGTTTCGGAAACGCCAGCGAATCCGCTGGTTACGCGCGCCCCAGCGCTGGCACCTCAGTTGCTCAATCGAGAGTCGCATCCACGCACGCGCGCATGCCCGGCGCACGTGCTTCGTTGGTCGGCGTCTCCCTCGGTTGGAGGTGTCCTTTGTTTGCTTCGTTCTCTCTCGATTCACCGGGCTTTGGTGAAGTATCCCGCCGCGACTTCGTGCGTGCCTGTTCGATGGCGGCTGCCGCCGTAGGGCTCGGCCCCCTGGCTGCAGAAGACTTCGTCCATGCCGCAGAGCAGGGCGCGAAGCCGTCGGTCATCTGGCTCCAGTTCCAGGAGTGTACGGGCTGCACCGAGTCGCTGCTCCGCACCTCCCACCCTGGCGTCGACGAACTCATCCTCGACCTCATCTCCCTCGACTATCACGAGACACTCTTTGCGGCCGCCGGTCATCAGGCGGAAGCCGCCCTCCAGTCGGCGATGGAGAAGAACGCGGGCAAGTTCGTCTGCATCATCGAAGGGGCCATCCCCACGAAAGAGGACGGCATCTACTGCATGATCGGGGGTCGCACCGCCCTCGAGATCGTCAACGACGTGGCGAGCAAGGCCGGCGCGATCATCGCCATCGGGTCGTGCGCGTCGTGGGGCGGCGTGCCCTCGGCGGATCCGAACCCGACCGGCGCCTCTCCGGCGCACGCGGTGCTGCAGGGCAAGACCGTCGTCAATATCCCGGGTTGCCCGGCGAACCCCTACAACCTCCTCGGCACCGTCCTCCAGTACGCCACCTACGGCACGCTTCCCGCGCTCGATGAAGAGAACCGGCCGAAGTTCGCGTACGGCCGGACGATTCACGAGCACTGCCCGCGGCGCGCGCACTTCGATGCCGGCCGTTTCGCCGAGAAGTACGGCGACGAGGGGCATCGTCTCGGCTACTGCCTCTACAAGCTGGGGTGCAAGGGGCCGGCGACGCACGCCAACTGCTCCGTGATGCACTTCGGCGAAGTGGTGGATGCGTGGCCGATCGGACTCGGTCACCCCTGCTTCGGCTGCACCGAGCAGAAGATCGGGTTCCGCATGCCGATGCACCAGACGGTGCAGATCCTCCGGCCGTCTCCGCCGGACAGCTACCCCGACATCAATGAAGAGCAGGGCCGCATCAGCCCGGTCGCGACCGCAGTCGGCGGCGCGGTGGTCGGTGCGCTCATCGGTGGCGGCTACGTCGCGTCGAAGAAGCTCTCCCAGGCGCCTGACGACCCGCCATCGTCGCCAAAGACGGGGGTGTAGTCATGGGCATCACGCGACGTGCAGCGTTCAAGGCCATGCTCGCCGGTAGCGCCGCCGTGGCTGGCGTGTCCGCGGCGACGAGACCCGTGTCGGCCGCGCCGCTCGAGGCGCCGGCCGATGCCCTTGGCCTGCTTTACGACGCCACGCTCTGCATCGGCTGCAAGACGTGCGTGGTGAAGTGCCAGGAGGCCAACCACCTCGAACCGGACACGAGCGGCATCGACGCGAAGTACAACGCGCCGTTGTCGCTCAGTGCCAACGCCAAGACCGTCATCAAGATCTACAAGGGTGACGAAGGCGAGTCGTACATGAAGGCGCAGTGCATGCACTGCATCGACCCGGCGTGCGTGACCGCCTGCATGATCGGCGCGCTCACCAAGGGACCCAACGGCATCGTCGCCTACAACGTGGACTACTGCGTGGGGTGCCGGTACTGCGAGATCGCGTGCCCGTTCAACGTCCCGAAGTTCCAGTGGGCCTCGAACACCCCGCAGATCGTCAAGTGCGAGCTGTGCCGGGAGCGGCTGGGCGAAGGGAAGGAGCCGGCGTGCACCGAGGTCTGTCCGCGCCATGCGGTCATCTTCGGCAAGCGCGCGGAGCTGCTGCAGGAGGCGAAGCGGCGCATCGCCGCGGCGCCCGACACCTACCAGCCGAAGGTCTACGGTGAGACCGAGGCCGGCGGCACCCAGTGCCTCTACATCTCGCACGTGCCGTTCGACAAGCTCGGGCTGCCGACGCTCGACGATCGGCCTGCGCCCGAGCTGGCGCGGAACATCCAGCACACGGTCTACAAGGGGTTCATCGCCCCCGTGGCGCTCTACGGGATTCTCGGCGCGGTGATGCTGCGGAACCGTCGAAGTGCAGACAAGCCGGAGGCCGAATCATGAGTGCACATGCTCCTGCTGCGCCGGTCGGCGGACACCTGATGACGCCGTCCATGCGCCTCGTCGTGACGCTGTTCGGGATCGGCGCCGCGATGATCCTCTGGCGCCTGATCGCGGGCCTTGGCGCGACGACGGCCATGAACGACGGTTATCCCTTCGGGCTCTGGATCGCGTTCGACGTCGTCACCGGCACGGCCCTGGCGTGCGGCGGCTACGCGGTCGCCATCCTGGTCTACATCCTGAACAAGGGGCAGTACTCGCCCCTCGTGCGTCCCGCCATCCTGACGAGCGCGCTCGGCTACACCCTCGCCGGCATGGGCGTCGCCCTCGACGTCGGCCGCTGGTGGGGGCTCTGGAAGGTCCCGCTGTTCGTGTGGCGGTGGAACGTGAACTCGGCGCTGCTCGAGATCGCGCTCTGCATCATGGGCTACGTGGTGGTGCTCTGGATCGAGATCGCGCCCTACCTGCTCGAGCGCTACAAGAACGGCGAGCACGCGACGATGCGGCGCGTGGCGCGCGCGGCCATACCGGCGCTCAAGAAGGCGTCCATCTGGATCATCGCCCTCGGCCTGCTGCTGCCGACCATGCACCAGTCGTCGCTCGGGACGCTGATGCTCCTGGCGAACTCCCGCCTGCACGAACTGTGGCGCACGCCGCTCGTGCCGCTCTTCTTCCTCCTGACCTGCGTGTCCATGGGGTACTCGGTGGTGGTCTTCGAGTCGGCGTTCTCGGCCCTCGGCTTCAAGCGGAAGCCGGAGACCGAGATGCTGGCCGGGCTGGCGGGCATCATCGTGCCGTTGCAGTTCTTCGTGGTGGCGCTCCGCTTGGTGGACATGGGCGTGCGCGGTGTGCTCGGCGGCCTGTTCGCCGGTGACGTCCGCTCCATGATGGTCATCATCGAGATGGTGCTCTTCCTCACGCCGGCGGTGATGCTGCTGTCGCCGGCCAGCCGTCGTGACCTCGGCCACCTGGTCCGCTCCGCCATGGTGATGATGTTCGCGGGCGCGCTCTACCGCTTCGACGTGTTCCTCGTCGCGTTCAACCCTGGCGCCCACTGGTCGTACTTCCCAAGCGTCCCGGAGATTCTGGTGACGGTCGGCCTGATTGCTGCCGAAGTGATCGCCTACGTCTTCATCGTCCGGAACTTCCCGATCCTCTCCGGCGGTGGTACCGCCGCGCCCGAAAGGCAGGCTGCGTAATGAGCACGCACATTACGGTCGATCCGATCACGCGAATCGAAGGACACCTCCGCATCGACGTCGAAGTCGACGGTGGTGTCGTGAAGAAGGCCTGGTCCTCGGGTCAGATGTTCCGCGGCATCGAGCGCATCCTCGAAGGGCGCGACCCGCGCGAGGCGTGGGTGTTCACCCAGCGCTTCTGTGGCGTCTGCACGACGGTCCATGCCATCGCCTCGGTTCGAGCCGTGGAGAACGCGCTCAAGCTGGAGATTCCGAAGAACGCGCAATTCATCAGGAACCTCATCATCTCCGCGCATGCGATGCACGATCACATCGTGCACTTCTACCAGCTGTCCGCGCTGGACTGGGTGGACGTCACCTCGGCGCTGAAGGCCGACCCGGTGAAGACGGCCGCGCTCGCCGCGAGCATCTCGGACTGGCCGGGCAACAGCACGCAGCAGTTCACGCAGGTGAAGGACCGGCTCGCCAAGTTCGTCGCAGGCGGGCAGCTCGGCATCTTCACGAACGGCTACTGGGGACACTCGGCGATGAAGCTGTCGCCCGAAGTGAACCTGCTGGCGGTCTCGCACTACCTGCAGGCGCTCGACTACCAGCGCAAGGTGAACCAGGTCGTCGCCATCCTCGGCAGCAAGACGCCGAACATCCAGAACCTCGCGGTCGGCGGCGTGGCCAACGCGATCAACCTGGACAACCAGGCGACGCTCAACATGCAGAAGCTCTACGAGGTGAAGAGCCTGCTGGACTCGGTCCACCAGTTCATCGAGCAGGTCTACTTCGTGGATGTCTGCGCCATCGGCGCGATGTATGCCGACTGGCTCGGTCACGGCAAGGGCGTCACGAACTACCTGTCGGTGCCGGACATGCCGCTCGACACCAAGGGGACGCAGTTCGACTTCCCTGGTGGCACCATCTTCAACGGCGACCTCTCGAAGGTCACGCCTATCTCGTCGTTCGAAGACGACTACTTCCGGAAGAACGTCTCCGAGTCGATCGCCCGCTCGTGGTACGACGGCGACTGGCAGAAGCATCCGTGGGAGGAAGAGACCGTCCCGAAGTACACGAAGTGGGACGGCGACAAGAAGTACTCCTGGATCAAGGCGCC
>Ga0075163_10011642_pt1 | contig 11459 bp, 12 predicted proteins | sample JI1023141ADNA_FD_71478 | JGI IMG/M metagenome (GOLD analysis project Ga0075163, IMG submission 71478) | Wastewater effluent complex algal communities from Wisconsin, to seasonally profile nutrient transformation and Carbon sequestration -... | ecosystem: Engineered > WWTP > Effluent > Algae... | reverse complement strand
TCTTGTCATCGGTGCCCTCTTTGCCTTAAAAAACAAGGCATACAGTCTCTTGCCCGACGGCGCGTCGGTTCTCGCGCAGGTGGACGTCGACAACCACCAGGCCCTGGTCAAAGATAAAGATGGCAAATGGACGGTTGTCGCCGAAGGCGAGGGGCAAGAGTATTTTCCCCTGAAAATTACCTCTGGCGGCTACAAATTCTTTAACGCGTTCGACCTGTACATCTGGCCGGTGATCGTCGTGACGCTTCTGAACATTCTTATCATTATGATCTACAGTGTATTCTTCTCTCACAAGGTTGCGGGCCCCATTTTCAAGATCAAGAAGCACCTGAACCACTACCTCGCCACCGGCGACTACGAAGACATTAAGCTGCGCAAAGGCGACAACCTCGATGACCTCGCGAGGCTCGTGAACCATGCGATACACCGACACGAGCACAAGCACACCTATGATAAACCAGGCCCCGGTAACGGAGGCCAGGCTTAGCCGATGCGCCGTAGCCTGATCACTTTGGCGCTGCTGCTTTCTGCTGCCGGCGCGCTCTATGCCGATTCGACGCGTCCTGAAATTTTAGACCGCATTCGCGACTATGATATGCGCCACAGCGACCTGCTGGTCAAAATTGTGCGGGATGCCGAGACGCTGCGCTATGCCAAGGTGCGGGCGCTCGAAAAAATGTCGGTCATCTACCGCCAGTCAAAAGCAGAAGGTGAGATCGTTGCGCCGCGCTATCTCGATGGCCTGAACGTGGGTCTGGCCAACAAGAATCCCGATGTGCGCGAGGCAGCCTGCACTGCGGCAATCGCTTTCAATGAATCATCTATCGCTCCAAAGCTGGTCGTCAGCGTTGCGAACACACTGAAAGATGAGCTAAACCCTGCCGTTATTTATGCCTGCGCGCACACGCTCGCGAGCTACACAAAATATGCAGACGTCGCGGTGCCAGCGCTGCTCAGCCGCGTCGAGCGCTACCTGATTGACTTTCAGAATTCTTCGGTCGATGAGAAGGCCTTGCGCGAAGTGTGTCTTGCACTCAAGGGCATGCATGCGCGTAAGGCGTTCATTCCACTTCTGAAGGTGTTGCAATCGCGGTACGACGAAGACGTGAAGAGCGCCGCGCAAGAAGCGATTCAGGCGATCAAGATACAATAGTCTTAGCAGGTTGCTTAAACTGCTATTGGCTTCTTCAGGGGTTCGTCACAGCCGCACGTTCATAGACACGGTGCATGCGGTTGCGCCGCAGCATCGCTTCGGTCTTCTTAACCATTCGGTATTTCTGCCAGTCACTCTCGGTGTAATATTCAGGCTTGAGCGCACCTTGTTGTCGGCAGCTCGTTGGTGGCTTGAGCGCAAACATATGGTTCCAGCTCACGGTTTCAAAGCAAAATGGCAAAGGGGGATTCAGTACACTTTTGGGTAAGTGCCGCACCGAAAAACTCTTCGGATTGTAGCGGTCTGCGTCTTCGTAAGAGATTCTGGCTGCAGTACGTTTTACATCCAACACAACTTCTATGAGTTCGATATCGGCCGGCCCTAACATGATGTCTTTAATTCTGAGGCCGCCGGTATAGATGACGCGGCTCATCGCCGCACCAAAACCTGCGTGTGGGTTCTGTTCGTCGTTGTAGAATGGGTGGTAGGCAATATGAATATCACCCGAAGCACTTTTGGCCATGCGGTAGAGCAGGCGATCGGGTTTGCCGTAGAGTGCGTGCGGTTCTATGACCGGGGCGAACCGAGCGGCTAGCGCATCGTCACGCAGCGGCAGGTAGTCGCCGGGCGACATATCGGTTACAACCAAAGGACGTAACACCCAGAACGCGACGACCCCTGCGACAATCAGCAGGCTCGCAACAATGCGAAGCCCCTTATGGCTCAGTGGACGTGCCAGGTTAGCCCCGTGTGCGGCGGTTCAGCACCAGCCGAATGTCGATGCGAATATTTTTTTCAATTGGGTTGAGCGCGCTATTGTAGGTGATGCCGAAATCTTCTCGGTCGATAAAAGTGCTGCTGGTAAGCGTCGTGCGCTCATCATTACCTTCACGCAAGAGCGTGATCGCGAGAGTCTTTGACCTGCCGCGAATGGTCAGTTCTCCCTCGAGTTCGAAACGTGTCGCTTTCTGCACGTTGCCGCTGTCTGGTTTCACCGATTTTACCCGAAAGGTGTGTTGCGGAAAATCAGGGCAGTCGAAAAAATCAGGGCCCTTCAGATGGTAGTCGCGGCGATCATTATCGGTATCGATCGAGGCGCATTCCAATACGAGATCACCCACGACATGAAAATTACCCGAGATTTTGCCCTTGAAGTCCCATTTACGAAAGAGGCCGTGCGCCTTTGTCACCCGCGACTGCGCGACAAAGGCTATCTGCGAAGCATCGCTGTCGATCTCGTACCAGATTGTTCTGCCAGCGCCATCAACGGCGCCGAACGCCAGAATAGCAAGAACAGCAATGCGCCTCAGGTAACGCGGCACTTGTTTAGCCCTGCCAGTTGCGGCGTCTCGCCCAGGCCTTGTATTGCCCGTAGTGGTGCAGGCCGAAGAACAGAAAGTAGTTGAGATAAACGACCGCATAGTAACCGCGCTGAATCCAGTTGCTGACCAGCATCAGGTAGGCGATAATGAGCGCCTGAAAGACTGCGAGCACCCAGAGCGGCACGGGTATAAAAAAGAATAGCAGCACTTCGTTTCTCGGATAAAGCGCCGCGACCGCGAAGAAGAGCGACATCTCGAGTGGCATAAATGTGTCGATCGCGAGACCGGTCACGAGCGAATAACCTACTGACATAATAAGGCCAATCAAGAAGTAGAGTGTCGTCTTGAAAGGCCCCCAGGCCTGTTCCATAATTTGCATGATCGAGTAGATAAAGAAAAGCACGATGATGATCCAAAAGTCGTTGCTGAGGGGCAGTGCAATAAAGGTGACGACCCGCCAGATTTCGCCTCGCATCACCAGGTCGGGTATCAGCATAAACTTCATCTTGGCCAGGGGTGAAATCTGGTAGGCGAAGAAGCCAAACGCCTGCATAACGACCAGAATCAGGCCCAGGTTTTCGATACCGAAGCGGTGGTACTTGCGCTCAAGGTTGTCGATGAAGCGTGGAGTTTGAATTGACATAAGGTTTGATCTTTGAGGGAAAAACTTCTATTCGCCATGCGGCGAATAGAAGTTTTTCCCTTTGGTGCCTGCCGTGTTTCAAGCAAAAATAAGGGGTCTCGCCGGCGTTCTCGCGATACACCTGGCTTTAAGCCTCGTGCCAGCCTGCAAATCGGTGCCGCTCTCAGAAGGGGGCCCACCGCCGAAGCTAACCCTCGCGCAGTTCACGTTGCTCGACTGGCAACGGCAGGTCGAATACCTCGAATCGATCGGCCGTTTTGGCAGGTCGGGCGAAGACGACAAGATCATAGGGGCAGCGCTTTCTGACGACGATTCGGCCGTTGTCGCTGCTGACCTGCAGCTGATCTTGAAGCTCGAGCGCGACGAGCATCTGCCGGCAGTTTTGCCACTTCTGAAGCACGACGATGCCATGATCCGCTGGAACGCGCTGCTGGTTGTCGAGAAGATGTCGAGCGATGCACGGCTCATTACCGAGGTCGCACGCCTTATGAACGACAAAGAGTGGCTCGTGCGCGAGGCGGCCTACCGAACGCTGCGCAAGTACAGTAGCGAGCGCAAGGCAAAGACCTATTTCTACACCGTATTGCTCAACCTGAAAGAGCGCAACAGCTCGGTCGTTGCCGAAATCTACCGTACTCTCGTGTGGTACGATGACGAGGCCGCCTGGCCTTACGTCATCAAGAGAAGCTACCACTGCAAGTCGGCTTCAGAGCTGATTCTGGTTATGCGTGAACTTGCCCGAACCAAAACGCGCGAAGCGCAGGTCAGATTAAAAACCCTGACGCGCAGCCAGAGTGTCATTGTGCGGCAAGAGGCGAATGAGCTTCTCAACGAGTATTTCTAGCAGGGTGTTGAAAAACCAGGGTTCTCTTCAATCATCTCTGCTTACTCGAGCAAGTTGAGTGTTCTCGCGATTACCTTTTCACTCTCTGACGAGATTAGATTTATAGCTTCCCCTGCCAGAATGATAAGATTGGCCACCACTATCGTGGCTACAAAATAGAAACCAGTCTTTGCCTTACCCCTTGCGGACGCGTTGATTTATCGGATAGCCCAAGCTGCGCGTCGTGCACCTTTCAAGGCAAGAGGCGTCTTACGCTCTTCAATTATCGCCATGTGCGGCCTTATCTTTATTTTGCGAAGCGATACGACCATGTCTTTCGCATGGCAGACATTGTCTGCGCATGCGGAATCACATCATTCGCAGATAATTGCTTCAGTTCTTTCTAATAAACTCTTCTGTTTGCTGGTATGCTTCATCATCTGTTACCTGTATTGGCGGGTGTTTCATGAAAAAGCTCGAAGGGCCATGCAAGATACCGCCGATTTTTCTGTCGAGTGCCACCTGCGCACAGCGAATAGAATCAATCGCTACACCGGCAGAATTGGGAGAGTCTTCAACCGATAGTCTCATTTCAATATTCATAGGCACATCACCGAATAGCCGACCCTCTATTCTTATGAAGGCCACTTTATTATCATTCTGCCATGGCACGTAATCACTTGGGCCAATATGAACATTATTTTTCTCAAGTCTTTTGCCCGCAACCGATTGTACAGATTCAGTTTTTGAAATTTTCTTAGATGCCAGCCTGTTTCTGTTCAGCATATTCAGGAAATCTGTATTTCCCCCGGTATTAATCTGGTAGGTACGGTCGACGGCAACACCTCTCTTGCGAAACAAATCCATTAAGGTTCTATGCGTAATCGTCGCCCCTAACTGTGCTTTAATATCATCGCCAATAATAGGCAGATTTTTTTCTTCGAATTTCTTGGCCCATACGGGATCAGAGGCAATAAAGACCGGCATATTATTGATGAATGCACAACCTGCTTCGAGCGCACATTCAGCATAAAAACGAACGGCCTGCTCTGAACCAACGGGCAGGTAATTCATGACAATTGACGTATTCGAATCTTTAAGGACTTTTATAACTTCTTCTTTAGTCAACTGTTTCTCTGCTGATAAGAGAAATGTCTCATCATCATCATATTTCCGCATATGTTCAGAGAACCCATCTAGCACATTTCCCATTTGAACAATTGTCCCGGTCTTTGGTACATTTTCACAAAATACTGCGGTGCAATTTGGTTTTTCAAAAATGGCCTCAGCAATATCTTTGCCAACTTTACGTTGATCAATATCGAAAGCTGCAGAGATTTCAATATCCGAAGCAGAATAGCCGCCTATCTTCCAATGCATAAGACCAATTGCGCTTTCTTCTGTCTTGTCTTTGTAGTACTCAACGCCCTGCAGCAATGAGCTTGCACAATTACCTACCCCGATAATCGCCACCCTTATATTCTTCATTTTTGCCTCTTTTTGTCAATTTTTCGTTTCATAAAATAGTTTCAAGAAATATTCAGTATCGCCTAAGGTTCTTTTCCATAAGTCATAGGTTGCTAGCCCACATTAACCAAGTAGTTTAACCACTTGGTTAAAAATTATTTACACATCATGCCGCAAATAATTTTTTGCTTTGGACTCTGGTGATCAGGGCCGGTATGCAATTGGTCGGCAACAAAATCAGCACTCGCGCCTGGCAACTCTTCAATTTGAAATTAATGGTTGCGAGTTTGTTGATATTCCCACTGGAAATTACTGGACAAGAAAATGAAATTTTCTGGATTGATAATTTTGATTACAGCAATACAAATCTCAGAAATAAATGGGTCGGGCGCACGAAACTTGCGTATCAATTCTACAACATTATAGAGGGCACTGGCGTCAGAAATCCATTTTTGCGGGCTGAAGTCAAAAATTCCAGTGAATTTATTGGCCGGTATATCAAAGTAGACATTGTCAAATTTCCCTATTTGAACTGGCGCTGGCGGGTTCACAAATTGCCGCCTGGTGGTAATGAAAGTCTCAAAGCAGTATGTGATGTTCCCGCCTCGGTGAATGTGCTTGTTTCAGCCAAAAAAACATTGGGTATTCCCACACCTGAAACAATAAAATATTCATGGTCAACAACCCTGCCCAAGGGGACAATAACTAAAAGTCCCTATGCAGTATGGCCCTCTCGGTGTGACATTATAGTTTTGCAAACAGGAGCCCAACGGGAAAGCAAATGGGTTTATGAAAAGCGGAATGTCTTGAATGATTTCAAGAAACTTTACAAGACAGATTTAGGCAAAACGCTGGAGATTGACGGCATAGTCTTAATGTCAGACTCAGATAACACAAATTCTGAGGCAATTGCTGATTATGACAGCATATACTTTTCCAAGAATTGACAATGAACGCCGAAAAGATTTTCCTATCAATTTCAAGAATTACTATTCGTTACAAATTTTGGGTATTGCTGACCACAGCCATATTGGTCATTCTCTCCGTATTCATTATACAAAAACTAAAGCTAAATGCAGACTTCTCTTCACTGCTAGACCGAAACCATCCTGTTATCAAAAATCTTGATCGGGTGACAGAAGAATATGGCGGTATTGGCAGTCTTATAATTGCTATAAACGCCGATACTTTCGAGAGAGGAGCGAAATTTGTTGAAGATGCTGTTCCCGATTTGCTAAAAAACAAAGATATTCGGTATGTTGATTTTAAGAAACCAATATCATTCCTCAAAAGAAATCTGCTTCTCTATCTCGATCTTCAGGACATCAGTGTTCTTCGAAAACGACTCCACAACAAACTAGATTTTGAGCGGCAGAAAGCAAACCCCGTTACTGATATTCTTGGGCTACTTGAGTCAGATATTGAAGATCCGGGGTTTTATTATCAGGATATTCTCGACAAATATAAACGCAGAGCAAATCTTGATTTTAATTTTGAAAAAAGACAACAACAATCGGTGGGTGATGAATATTTTTACAGCTTTCAGCAAACTGAAAAGTTACAGCACCGATTTGTATTATTAGTGAAACCGTTAAAATCATCCGTTGATATGAGTTTTTCAAAAAAAATCACTAGCGAAATACGTGACTTTCTGGAACAAAGAATCGGTAATCAGCCTCAACAAATATCATTTCGACTAACTGGGCGTTACCAGAAAAAACTCGACACAATCGAAAAACTGGGACAGGATATGAAAACTGTTTCGTGGATCTCGATTATTTCAATTCTATGCGTTATCATTGTCTATTTTCGCAATATTCGATTCTTATTGATTTTAACGGTTTCATTAGTATGTGGCCTACTGTTTACTTTTGCAACAACCACCCTGCTGCTTGGGCATCTCAATCTCGTAACCAGCATGTTAGCCGCAATTCTACTTGGGCTCGGCATTGATTTTGGCATTCATTATCTGGCAAGATTCAAAGAAGATATTCAACAAGGCAATTCGCTCGACACGGCGATCAAGAATATGCTCGTGCAAACCGGCCAAGCTTCCTTCATTTCTGCAGTAACCACTGCTATTGCTTTTTTTATTCTAATGCTCTCAAATTTTCGGGCATTTTCAGAGTTTGGCCTTATTGCAGGGCTCGGCATTCTGTTCATTTTTTTCTCAATGACCTTTATTGTTCCTGCGCTGCTCGCCGTAGCATATGCAAAAGACACCACTTCTCTAAAAACGAAAGATTTGGATTTTTCTATTTCGCGGCATTTGACTCGTTTTCCGTTGACAACTTTATTGATGTTTACAGGTATCGCGGTTTTGTCATTTTTGAATATTTCCAAAGTTCAATTTGATTACAATTTCAGCAAGTTAACAGAATATAAGGGGCTCGAATCGTACGCCACAGATATAGAAGTTAATAAGATGTTCAAATTTTCTCTGACCCCGAGTATTATTCTGGCAGAATCTGAAGCCCTGGAACAGGAATATGAGCGAGCAATTGAAGACTATCGAAAATCGTTTCCCGACGGCAAAATCTTAAGAGTTGATCGGGCCCTATCGTTGCGATCGTTTATTCCTGCGGAGCAAAATGCCAAGTTAAGAGAGATCAAGAAAATTGATCAGTTATTGCAGAAATACCGGAAGTATCGACCAACCATGTCACAAGCTGCACGCACAAATTTTGATGCCATAGCTGAGTATGTTGTGCACTCACCTGTTACAGAAGAAAGTCTTCCGCAGATTTTCAAGAACAATTTACTGCCGGTTCAGAAATCAAGTCACAAAAGGATTGTTCTAGTGTTTCCCAAGGCCGACCTCGGACAGGGCAGTCAGGTACTGGAGTTTGCGGAGCAAATGCAACAGATAAAGGTGAAAGGCAAACAAATACCCCTCGCTTCCGATTCTCTGGTATTTGCAGAAATTATTAAATTGATTTTTGAAGAAGGTTACGGAATACTGGCGATGTGTTATGCGGCTATAGTACTGCTCGTATTCTTAATTTTGAGGAATCTATCGCATACCTTTCTCGTTCTGCTCCCATTGACATATTCGCTATTTTGTCTCGCAGGTCTCATGGGATTCTGGAATTTTAAACTGGATTTTTTCAATGTAATCATGTTTCCAATTTTGCTGGGTATAGGAATCGATAACGGGGTGCATTTGTTTTCGCGATACAAAGAAACCCAGAATATTCAAAATAGTTTAAGCACAACAGGCAAAGCCATTACCGCGTCAACTTTGACTACTCTCTGTGGTTTTGGCGCTTTGGCTTTCAGCGAAAGTCCGGGAATCTCAGGGATAGGCAAAATGGCTGTTCTCGGGATGTCGATTGTATACATCTCATTTTCAGTTTTATTGCCACAAATAATCGTACTCTACGAAAAGTATGCCTTGAAAGTAGAGGGCTTAAAGGATCCTCATGAATAATATCAAAAATATCTGGCAAAACTACCGTGCATGGTTTCAAAACCTGCCACTGAAAAGAAAAATAATCCCTTTATGCGCAGTAGTTGGTTACTGGGTTGCCATTTCTATAATTGCCTCTGCCGGCTTTAACCAGGGCGCTGTCGGATTAATTCTTCTCGTCTTATTTTATGGCGGGCCTTATCCCGAAAAAATCGGAAAGTTCTTTTTGCCCTTCATTCTCACTGGAATAGTCTACGATGCTCACAGGCATTTTGTCACCGGTTTAAGAAACCCGATCAGAGTATTGGAACCCTACCTTTACGAAAAAGCTCTATTCGGATTCGAAACTGCGGGCAAGATTCTGACGCCCAATGAATATATGGCAAATCTATATACTCCCGCTTTAGATTTTGTAACAGGGGTTTTCTATTTAACATTCATGGCTACTTTTTTGTGTATTGCAGGGTGGATGTATTTCATAAGCTCCAGGCACGGCACGCCGGTCTTTAATGCCCAGCAAATGAAAGCCCGGGTTCCTCAAATAATGTGGGCATTATTCACTGTGAACATGTTGGGCTACTTAACTTATTTTTTGTACCCTGCTGCCCCTCCCTGGTATTTTGAACAATACGGACCGGGACCGGCAGACTTAGCCGCCTCACCCTCTGCCGCCGGGGGAGGGCGTTTCGACGCTTTACTGGGGCTCGATATTTTTAAAGGCATGTACAGCCAGAACGCAAACGTTTTCGGGGCTATTCCTTCTTTACACTGTGCGTACCCCGCTTTGATTTTAGTCTATGCCTTCTATTTCAGAACCTTGCGTATAGTGAGTGCTATTTATTTTTTGGGAGTGACTTTTTCTGCAGTATATTTGAACCATCATTATACCATTGATGTCATGGTCGGAGTGATTTACTCATTTGTGATAGGCTCTTTATTTATTTTTATTTGGGAAAAATATTTTTCGAAGAATATAGAAGAAGATAGATTCTTCTAAGGCGCATGAAGACAGAAATATTTGTAGCGAAGCCCAGCAAAATAATCATGACAGCCAATACCAGGGTATCTGGTCGTCTTGAAATTTCAGGAAAATTCGCAGATGTAAAATATTGTGTCACCAGGATAGAAACTAACAGATAGGCAACCCGCTCAGGACGGCGCATAAAACCCCGCCCCGATTCTATTTTTTGTTCCCTCTCTAGGGCCGACAAATAACTACCCAAAAATGAACCCGCAAGCAAAGCCAGAGTAAAACCCAGCATCAATAAATTTTCGCGAAAAAGGATTACAAGCCCTGCTAGAATAAATAGTTCAGAAACCCGGTCGCAAAAAGAATCAAATAATTTCCCGAAAAGTGAAATGAGATTCTTTTTGCGAGCCACCATTCCGTCAACGAGGTCAAGTATACTCGCTGTCGATGCAATTCCGCCACCCAATCCCGTATAGCCGCTTGCAATGAATACCGCTGCTAATGCCGCGAGCAATACCGAAAATGAAGTTATAACATTCGGCGTGATCTTTGCTGCTGCAAAAAAATTACCGACAGGGGTCATCATAAAATGGGAAACTTCCATCAAGAATTTGCCCAAAATGCGCGTACCGCCATCCTGCTCAACGCGATCATACTTTTTTCTCTTTCCCGTTAACGTCATAACGGTATAGACCAGAATCGGGATTAGAACAATTGTAAAAATAACAATTGGCACCCAGAAGTTTAGTCTTTGCATGATTTCCATTTTTCCTCACCTAAACACAAAATATCTGTGCATCGTAAAATTAAAGCCGATTCCGACAATGAATGAAACTACAATTTTTGATATAAAATATTGCAGCTGCAAATTTTCTGTCATTAGATATACCCCGGCGGTATTTAGCGCAAAGCTCGATACTGCGACCAGACCGTATCGTATACTTTGGCCAACTATGTTTTTGTATTTAACATCAAATGCCCAGTAACGTCCGGCCAGAAAATGAATAATCGCTCCGCACAAAGACCCCAATGAGGTGGCGATCACATACCAGACAAAAAATAGTTCTACAAGCGCAACAGTTAAAACATAATCAAAGCCTGTCGCCAAAATAGATGCGAAATGTGAACGCCAGAATGATTGTCTCAAGCTGCGAATGAAATTGCTCCTGATAAATCGAAATTGGCATTATCAACTTTCTATTTGCTCCACACCGTAAACAGTAAAATGGCAGATTCCAAAACGAACTGCGAGAGGAGTAAAGTCACGTCAGGCTGCGCCACTTTGATTCTCTTCACTCAGCTCTGATTACTCGGGCAAGTTCGGGCGATGCCGATAGCGCGCGCATGACCAATGCTTCGCAGTCGAACACCGAAGGGGCTTACAAGGCATTCGACAACTTTGGCAGCTATTCGGGTGGCCTCGCGGTGCAGCTGAAGTACAGCTATTACCGCAAGAGTGTCGCGACGGGCGGTATCTCAGACCCCGCAGCAACCGAGGCAAGCAGCGATGTTACACATGGCGCTACGCGCACCTCGTCAGTCTCGCTCTGATTTTTTGATTTGACGCGGCGCACATAAACAGCCTGTGTGCGCGCATGATACCCGAACGGCTCATTGCCAACCCTCTTTTAGAAATCCGCCTTAAAGGCACGCAGGCGCAGATGGGCGCGCA
>Ga0075163_10011641_pt1 | contig 11459 bp, 13 predicted proteins | sample JI1023141ADNA_FD_71478 | JGI IMG/M metagenome (GOLD analysis project Ga0075163, IMG submission 71478) | Wastewater effluent complex algal communities from Wisconsin, to seasonally profile nutrient transformation and Carbon sequestration -... | ecosystem: Engineered > WWTP > Effluent > Algae... | reverse complement strand
CCTGATCATTGTTATTGTTATGCTCGATGCCCTTGGAGTCTTTTAACCTAAGGTTTTAGTATTTATCTTTATTAGCCTTTAGCCAATTCAGGATATCGTTTGATTCGTACAGCGGTTTATCATTGATCATCAAGCAGGGGACTTGCCTTTTCCCCCCTTTTTTAATCAATTCATCAAGGGCCTTCTGATTTTGAATATTTTTTTTCTCTATAGAGTCCCATTTCTTTTCTTTTCTCAAATAGTTTTCGATCTTTTTGCAATAGGGACAAGAAGGGCGATAATAGAGAACTAGATGGGGTCTTTCCTGCGTGTAGACCTTTTCTTCCGTATAAGCGATAAGCTCATTTAAACTCACAAGGGGAGCGAATCGCTCTGGAGTATCAATAATTTCTTCATAAGGAGGTGAATATAAAGTGGCAGAGTTTACAAACATGGTTCATTCTCTTAGTTAGTTTGGAAATAAAAATTTTAATCCAAACTCATATATTACGGAAGAAGTTTGTTTTTGAAGTTTCGAATAGAAGGCGCGAGAACTTGAATGATTTTCCTCCTCAATATCAACTTCATGGAGATATCCTTGAGGTTCTGAGAATAAAAGCATTTCATGAGCTCTCACGGGAGAGAGGGGTTTTTCTAATGATAGTTCGATGACTTTTCCAAAGAGGGTCCCTAATTTAGAAATTAAATCGCCACGGCAGACAAAACCCGTAAAGCTTGGCTTTTCTTTGAGTTTTTCCCACTGCTCAGCAATCTCCTGCGTCACTCCCGGAAAGTTAAAAGCATAGGAAGACTCATGAGGCTCTAAACTCATTAAGTCTGCTTCATGAATCAAGGTATAAGCAGCAACGACTCCCCCCAAACTATGCCCTACAACGCGGGCTGGACGGTTCTCCTTCCTAAGCCACTCATGAATGCTCTTTTGCCCCTTCTCGAATAGCGTCCATCCAGGCCCTCTTGGATCTAAATCGCTAATCATCGATGCACGCCCCCCTTCCGTTAAGAAAGAAAAATCGGTCCCCCGAAAGAGGAGGAGGGGAGCTCCCCTTCCCGCGCTTTGCAAAAGTCCAAAGGCGCGCACCCTATTCCATAAGTCAAAGACCCGATCCACTACATAGGTTGTGATTCCTATGGAATGATCCTTTCCCATGACTGGCAGGGGAATTGTATGTCCTTGCTTTAGATTTCGATAGGCCATGACCTTTGATAAGATCTCCATCGCTGTCCATTCACAAAGCTGAGGATTTTCCACAAGCTCATAGACCTTCTTTAAGATAGACGCAGCTTTCTCAATATCTCGAAATTCAGGGGTAACACGGCAAATAATTCCCTTTGATGCCTGCCGCTCGCGATAGCTTTTTCCAAATCGATGTAAACTTTCTACAGGATTCTCAAAAGTTTGATGTGTAAGGTCTTTCCTTAGTTCATAACACCGACTGGGATACTTAAACAGCCACGAAAGGAAGATCTCCCAGTACTTAAAGCTCTGCGCAGAAAACGAAAAATCTTCATTCATATCCTCTATTTAACGAGAACTCGATTTATACGCACTCATGTTTCACTTTTTTTTTCAAATATTCCATCTGTAGTGAATTGTCCTTTTTGAAAAGATGGAGGCGGTTTTTGTTTTGAAATAGTATCAAAAATATGCTTCACATATTCATAATTGATCTCAAAGGCATATAAAGTGCCGGCACTAAAAACGATCAATGAAACTCCTTTTTGGCGAAATCCTGGCTCCATACTTTTATAGATAGTTATCGAAAGGATAGCTGATACACATAAGATGTAGAGCTTATCCTCTGTTGATCGAGGTTTTGGAGGAAGCTGCAAGAGAGATGTTATAGGGGTGGTACCTTCCATATGACTTAACTCCTTTTTTATAGGGGGATTTGGGTTGCTCGGACATAAAGATTAAAGTTAGTTGCATAGTAACAAATAAGAATATGTGGATCGTTTGAAAACCAACGAGAGGCCCATCCATCACTATTTTTTCCAACGATAACCGAATTTCCTATTTTCCAGTGTTCTAAAAGGTCTTGAAAATCATCATGATGGATCTTCCAACATGATTTAACTCCACTAAGATTTGAGAGAGTAATTTCCTCTTTTTTATGATTGACTGCGATCAAGCGATAGGTATAAGCGTTTTCAAGATTAGATCCCCTCGAAATATCCACTCTAACAGACTCATTTTTAGTGAGATTAGTCATGTGGTATTGACTGCTAGCAAAAAGATCGTTGTTGGGAGTCATGATAATCTTATCCTTGGGATCCCAATAGTAAAGAACATAGGCATACCCCTCAGCAGCTGTAAACTGAGAGCCATCTTCTAATTCAATAATTCCCTCTGAGTTTATTCCAACAATATAATGAACACCAACTTCTAGAACATCACGTTGTTTAAGAGGTTGAGATATCGCAACAAGTGTCGAACAAGCTAAAAGGAAAGTTAGAGCAAATTTTCTCATTTTTTCTCCATATTTTTAATTAGGGGAAACTCGAACGTATCTTGCTTTTCCCTGTTTATCACAGTTCACAAGAATGAATTTACAGTTAGAAAGGAAAGAAGCAAAAAAATGGCTGTTTAACCCGATAATCACCCGATCACTCTCTTCCCAATCTTTAAGGTACTCAAGATCTTTTGCCTCGACCTTCCAAGATTTCTCTTCTTCTTGAGAACGGAGGATCACTTCTCCTTCATAGGGATCGATGTAGTGAATCCTTAAAGTACGGACGTTATTTGGATTTGGACTAGAGTGGAGATTGGCATAAACAAATTCTCCTAGCTCACTATTGAAAAGATAAAACTCCGATCCACCCAATGGAAAAATCCAAATTGAAGTAGGATAGGGATTTGCGGAAAAAGTAAGATACTCATTGTAATCCCACTCTTCAAAAACAGTCTCCGCATCTGAAGAGAGGATTTTGAAAATCGTTCCATCTTCCAGTTGAATTTTTCCATCTCGACTTTTCCCTAAAAGAAGGTGTTCACTTGCCTCTAAATCAACAGGGTTTCGCATCCCTTTTGCTCGGAGATCTTCTTTCGCATAAAGATTGATACTTAAAAACATTAAAAAAACTGAGACAACGGTTTTCATCATGACTCCTCTGAAGTGGGTTGTTCGTATTGCCGAGGAGTATACTCTATAAAGATTATTTTAAGAAATAGTATTTTGTTTATTCTTAAAAAAGGGTAGAATGTTTCCCTATGAAGCCAAAAGATTTGCCCTATCCTTATCGGTGGGAAGAGAGAAGATCCCTTCTCAAAGAGAAGGTTTTTTATGTCCCAGACTATTATTTTGAACATAGAAAAGAACTTTTTCCCCATTTGCACGAATATTTTGGAAATGACCATCCCATCCATCTTGAGTATTGTAGTGGGAATGGAGAGTGGATCCTCGAGAGGGTTCAGCGCCATCCCGAGATCAATTGGATCGCTGTTGAAATTTGGTTTGAGCGGGTTAGAAAGATCTATTCAAAAATGGTAAACTATGGAGTGGATAACCTCCTGATTATTTCGGGTGAAGGGCTCACCTTTTCAAGGGAGTACCTTTCTGATGCTTGTTTGGATAAAGTGTATGTGAATTTTCCTGATCCCTGGCCAAAAGATCGTCATGCAAAACATCGGATCATTCAACGTCCCTTTATCGAAGAGCTTCGACGAACACTGAAGAGAGAGGGGACTGTCACCCTTGTCACTGACAATGTCCCTTATAAGGAGCAGATGGAACATGAGATGGAGGAGTGGCCCAAAGTGGAAGAGGGGCATGAAAATTATGGTTCTTCATTTTTTGAGCGGCTTTGGCGCTCTCATGGGCTAACAATTCACCACCTTTGCTATGCTAACCGTTGATCACAGAGGCTTTGATCCTCTCCCAGAAGCTTTTTCTACCCTGACTCTTGATGGGTCCCTTACCTCAGATCTTCATTGGAAAGTTGAGGTGGATACCCCTACTTTTTGGCACATCGATTTTAAAATTAAAACTCTTTTGCCCCCTTTCTTAGCCTCTTATCAGCGGGCTGTCCGCCACTTTAACGAAACCATCTACAATGAAAACACTTTAGGAGTCATCCTCTATCAAGGGGGTATCCCCTCTTGTCCTTTAGAAGAGTTTGCTGACTTTTTGCACCATATTGCAGCTGAGCTTCCTGAAGATGTTCCTCCCTTTGCCCTTTTTGACTGCGTCGGAGATCCTCTCCTTTTTTCGAAGGAAATTTTCCCTCATATCCATTTAGGATTTCGATCGGGCCCCATTGGAGTGATTCAGTGGGGAGAAAGGCTCATCCCTAAGCGGTATGATCAGCGGATTGGGGTGGCCCTCCCTCTAAGGGAAAAAGGGCTCCAGTTTGATGAAGTTGATGCTTGTCTAAAAGGGGGATCTTATCGTCTGATCAATGAACCTTATTTAACGGAAGAATGGGATGGCCTTGATGAGATCATCATCTTTAAAGATTTAATTTCACCTTGGGGAAGGCGGATTCTTAAAGGGTTTAAAGCGGCAGGGGGAATCGTCAAAGAGTTCGGGGTAGAGGGATTCGAACCCCCGGCCTTCTGCTCCCAAAGCAGACGCGCTAGCCAAGCTGCGCTATACCCCGAAAAAGATGATTGATCCTAACGAATCTTTTGATTTCTTGCAACCCCCAAATGTGAGTCATTCTATGGAAGAAATAGGTCATACCCTAAATAGCTATTTCTGGACAGGGGAGGAAAAGCTTTTAATCACCCTTGGATATTGTAAGAATAAAAAAGGGCAAACAACCTCTGACAAAGTGCAAGGACTTGTCATGAATCTCCCTTTTCTTCTTTATCCCGTCTACAAGATGTTAGGGTTTTCGAGCGCTTTTTCCTTTGGCCTTGGAGCCCTCCCTTTAAGCCTCTATTGTCTAGGAGTCGGAAGTCTTTTCCTGAGCCTTTCAAACGCCCTTCATTCTCATGCATGGACAGTTTGGAGGGGAAAAAGAGAAGAAGCCGCTCCGACTCAGATAAAGGTGATGCATCTTAATGCTTGCATGTTTCCCGGGAGTCTTCCCTATCACTTTGGAAAACAAGTTCCAGCATCTGAGCGGTTAGATCTTTTAGGAGAAAAGATTAAAACAAAAAATCCCGACCTTTTATTTCTCTCCGAGATGGGGCAAATATTTTCCCGAAGTCTCTATAACAAAATCAAAGAAAATTACCATCTCTTTATCGTAAATGTAGGGTCAATCTCTTTTGGAATCGATGCAGATCTTTATTGCGCTTCAAAAGTAAAGATTGAAAAGGTCGATTTTATCCAAAGTCAAATTCCTCGCATTGGGGACCAAAAATGGATGAATCGTGGTTATCTCATCATCGAAACAAATGCGATCAAGTATATTTATACCCATCTCCATCCAAAAGACTCCGAAGAAGCAAAAGAGGTCAGACGTCGGCAAATTGAAGAGGAGATTCTCCCTATTATGAAAGAAGGGGATAAACCTTCCCTTCTTATCGGAGATCTCAATATTGATCGGAACACAGACGAGTATCAAGTGATCACAGCGCATTTTGATGATCTTGTCGAAAATCTCATCACTTGTCAGGAAGGGGAGGTTAAAGAGTCGATTGATTATTTTCTTACCCTTAAAGGAGACAATAGATTGACGGTGAATCCGGTAGAAGTGGATTTGGATCTTGATTTATCAGACCATGCAACTCTTACTACAAAGAGCAATTCTCGTCTTCTTTGAAAGGTAACACTGAAAGCAATGACATTTTTTAGTGACTGCCCCCTTCTTTTCAGCTAGATACTCGGTAGATGTGGATTTCTTTAGAGAGTAGTTTTGTTGGCCTTCGGACCCATTATTCTTTATTTCGGGAAGCGGACCTCGAAATGACCTCGATAGGCAAAGTAATAGCATTCCAGGTCATATGCGGTGCTTCAAGAAGGGATATAAATTTTTTGTTTGTTGTTGTTTCTTTTACAAGGGTATAACCCAAACTCGCTTCAGGGGTAATTATACCATCCGTCATAAAATCATCTGAACTAGGAGGAGTTGTCGAAACTGTGGAAACATTCGCATCGGTTGCTTGAACAATAATTTCATCAATGTTGTTATTGCTCAGTTTTTTTGATGCTGCTATAGAATCCATTTCGCAGCCAGAAAATTTGATGATTTTTGAAACAACCCCTTCCAAGAAAGGGACAAACTGCCCTACTATTCTTCCACAGACATTGCTAGCACGATCAAACGTCATTTGACGCACTACGTGGTATTCCACTCCTTCTGTCTTAAATTCATGTTGGGAAATTGCTTGACCAATTGCTGCTCCACCCAAAGAATATCCAGCTATTACAATCTTGTTTGCTTTAATTGCTGTTTCTAAGAAAGAAATTCCCACTTCTTGAGCATCACCCATTGTAGTTGGTGTAGCTGTTCCCTGACTGTTTCCTACGCCAGGTCCATTGATCATCAATAGATTAAAGTTCTTGCTCAGATAAATATCCGAAACGTTGCTTATCATGTTTTCTATTGCCATAGCATTTGGGGCAGCCTGCAATGCCCATTGTCCATTGTTGATGGTTTCTTGTGATCCCACAAGGATTCCACTATATCTGACTCCATTTTTTTCGAGGACAACATCTCTGCAAATCAATCCAAGGTTGTTGTTTTCATTCAAAAAATCTTTTTTTTTTCTTATTTAAATTTTCAATCCTTAAGTGAGGGATAAATGCACGTACAATCCCACTTTGTGCTGGATAAAGGGGAATCATTACAATCCGTTGCAAGGGATACAGGAAGAATGCTGAGAAGGCATCCATTGCATATTTTAAAACTCTCTTAATTGAATCTGTCCAGGTCGCATCTTGCGTATTTTGCGCATCTTGGGTTGAAAAGTCTACTACGCGTTTTGATAATGGCTTATTAAGTTCTGGAGAGTCAGGTAGCGTTTTAAAATCTTCCCAATTAACAGGTTGAGAACATTCATTTTCAGCAAAAATGACAGCGGGGGTTGTCTTGAAATATGTATCATATATAGGAAGAACTGTGGTATTTTCCATAAAACACACCTTAAAAAGGATATAATAGTTGTTGTTATTTTTAATAATATACAATTATTATAACATATTTTTTGTTTTAAATCTTTGTATTAATTAAATAATTATTTATCTCGCTTATAATAAGATATTTATATAGAAAATTTACTAATATGTTGTATATAAATGGGTTAAGAATGTTTATTGTTTATTTCTTAAAATTTGAATTGCCATGAGGGAAAAGTCCACTCAGGGCTAAGAGAAGACCCCGGATCGAAGTCAAGGGAGGGCATATGGATCGTGGTTAGTGAATTTCATGGCTGCTACAAATATTCTTGCATAGATCGGATCGATTATTGTATTTCTTAAAGGTATGTCAGCATTTAATACATACCCCGCAACAGAAAAGCTTAATAAGCTTGCAAAAACCCCCTTTGATCTTGCGAAGGTAGGGAACCTTTCCCCTAAGCGTGTTTCAGAGATGAGCGCAACATGTCTAAACCTTAAACTCCTTTATGGAACAGAACGGGTCAATGAAAAGACTCTTGAAGCTCTTTTTGAACTTGCTGAAGAGGCACATGTTTATGAGAAAATGGAAGCGATGCAAAATGGGGTCGTTATCAATAAGATTGAGGGGTATGAAAGTGAAAACCGGATGGTTCTCCATACTGCAATGCGAGACTTTTTTGATCGTCGGAGTGAATCAGAAGAGGCAAAGCATGCAGCAATCCTTGCTTACGCAGAACTAGAGAAGCTAAAAAGCTTTCTCGACTCGATCGAAAAAGAAGGGTTTACCGATATGGTTCAAGTGGGAATCGGCGGCTCTGAGCTGGGTCCCAAAGCGATTTATCTAGCCCTTGAAGCTTTTCAAAAAGAGGGGAGACGGGTTCACTTTATCTCGAATGTCGATCCTGATGATGCTGCCCATGTTTTAAAACCTCTCGATTTAAGCAAAACCCTTGTCGTCATCGTCTCAAAATCGGGAACAACCCTTGAAACGCTCACGAATGAAGAGCTGATTCGGAAAAAGTTTCTCGATGCAGGTCTTTCTCCTCATCACCACTTTCTTGCGGTAACCGGTAAAGGGTCTCCGATGGATGATCCTGAAAAATACCGAAAGTCATTCTTCATTTGGGACTATGTTGGAGGGCGGTATTCTGCTACCTCAATGGTCGGATGTGTGAGTCTTGCCTTTGCTCTCGGCATGGAAAAACTCCTTGATTTTCTCCACGGAGCCTCCTCCATGGATAAAGTGGCCCTTGAAAAAGATCCCCAAAAAAATCTCCCTCTCCTTTCAGCCCTCCTTGGCATTTGGAACCATAACTTTTTAGGATGTCCCACAACAGCGATTATCCCTTACTCCCAAGCACTGTCTCGGTTCCCTGCCCATCTCCAGCAATGTGATATGGAATCGAATGGAAAACAGATCGATAAACAGGGGAATCCTGTCGATTTTTCGACCGGTCCGATCATTTGGGGAGAACCGGGAACAAATGGACAACACTCATTCTATCAACTCATCCACCAAGGGATGATCACCGTTCCTATCGAATTTATTGGCTTTGCAGAAAATCAGTACCATGAAGATAAATCTTTTAAAGGAACAACTTCTCAAGAAAAGCTCCTCTCCAACCTCTTTGCGCAGTCGATTGGCTTAGCAACAGGGCAAAAGTCTGATAACCCAAACAAATCTTTCCCAGGAAATCGCCCTAACCGCGTTCTTTTAGCCAAAAAGTGTGATCCCTATACTGTCGGCGCCCTCCTCTCTTATTTTGAAAATAAGGTCGCCTTCCAAGGATTTATCTGGGACATCAACTCCTTTGATCAAGAGGGAGTTCAACTCGGCAAAGTGCTTGCTAATAAGATCATCGACCAGTTTGCTAAAAAGTCCAAACAGGAAGATTTTCACGACGCGTTTCCTTTAGGTGCGGTCTACATCGACCAACTGAGTTCTTTGTAACTCTTCGATAAAGATCCCTCCTTCCTTGGGAATAGGGGAGGTCAATAGGACCTGTCCAAAAGCGTTTAGCTTTTCTTCTAGAAGTTCAGTCCGTTTCGGATCGAGATGAACCCCAAAGTCATCAATCATAAAGAGGGGAGTCGTTTCAGTTTTCTCCTTGAGAATTTCCCATTCAGCTATTTTAAGGGCTGCAATGCAGGTCCTTTTCTGCCCTTCGCTAGCAAAAGATTTGGCCTCTTTCTCTTTGTAGGTGATATGGAGGTCATCGCGGTGGGGACCGATGAGGGTGTTTCCCAAAATGAGTCCCTTGGGGCGCTCTTTTCTAAAAAGCTCTTCCATTTGCTCCATTTTCTTTAAGCTAATCGAAGGCTCGTAGTGAAGATCAAAATGATCTTCTCCTAAGGAGAGGACTTTTGCGTGGGCTTCAACTTTAGGACGCAGAGTATCGATCAAAATAGACCTTTTTTCCATGAGGTAGCGGCCACTTTCACTCATCATCTGCTCCCAGCTTTCGATCGAGTTTTCCGATTTTACCTTGAGAAGAGCATTCCGATGCTTCATCGCTTTATGGTACCGCATGAGATGGTGCACATACAGGGGATCGGTTTGAGCGAGTTGAATATTTAAGAAACGGCGCCTTTCTTGCGGGGTTCCCATGATCAAGGTGCTATCTTTGGGGCAATAGAGAACGGAAGGGAGGATCCCCAAAACGTTGGAGAAGTTCTGAAATTGCGTATTGTTATGATGGATCCGTTTGTCCTTCCCATCAAAACCGATTCCTAAGAGCTGCTCGACCCCATCCCGCACAAAATGGACTTCAATATAAAAATGGAGCTCTTCCTTTCGAATGCAATCGGTTAGATGGGGCGTTAAAAAAGAGCGCCCCGTACTGAGGAGGTAGAGCGCTTCTAAAAAAGTTGTTTTTCCTGCTCCATTTTTTCCATAGATGAGATTCATCCCTTCGGTCAAAGAGATGAGAGTCTCATCATAACACCGAAATGAACGAAGAATGAGGCGCGCTACTTTCATTAGACAGTTGTCAAACGCATCGGCATAATCACAAAATGAGCGGTTGTTGAATCGGTAATTAACCCTGGGCTGTGGGGAGTTGTAATCGAGAAGTTAACCGTTTCATCTTTGCAGTGACGGAGAATGTCATGAAAGAAAAAGGGGTTAAACGCGATCTCAAAAGGGTCTCCTGCATAATCAACAGGCATCGAGACCTTCCCATCACCAATCTCACTGGCGTTTGCTGTGAGTGTCAATTCTCCAGGGGTCAACGTAAAGTGAACCGAGTGGCTTTTATCGGTCGTGAAGAGGGCAACTTGCTTCAAGAGGGTCATGAGCTCTTCGCGATGAAGGGTTAAATCAAAAGTACTTTCCTTAGGAATAACACGCTCTACATCTGGGTAATCGTCTGATAGAAGCTTTGTGATCAAAACTGTGGATCCACACTCAATCCCAATCTTATCACTCATAAGACTCACTTTAACCGCGTCATCACCATCAAGTGACTTGATGATCTCTTCTACAGCTTTTAGAGGAATAAGGTAGTGATGTTTGTGGTTGGGATTCATATCAATGGGGGTTTCTACTTTTGCAAGACGTTTTCCATCGGTTCCAATAAAGGAGGCGTTGCTATTTTCAATTTGCATCAAAACCCCATTGAGAACATGGCGACTATCTTCTTTTGCTGCTGCAAAAACTGATTTTGAGAGCATCTCTTTAAATGCATCCATTCGCATGATAAAGTGTTCCCCTTGCGTCAAATCAGGGAGGGAAGGGAACTCAGCTCGATTGATCCCATTAAGGCGAAACTCCGATGTTCCCGCCTGTACATAAGCAATTTCATCGGTTGTTGTTCTAAGCTCGATTTCAGGAGCCGTTAACTCGCGTATAAGTTGAAAGAACCGGCGGGCAGGGAGGGTAATCGCCCCCTCTTCTATCACACTCGCTTCCATCTGAGCGCGCATACTTACCGTTAAATCGGTAGCACTAATCGTTACGAGCCCTTCCTTGGCCTCAATAAGAATATTAGCGAGAATGGGAATAGGGGGCTTACTTGATACCACACTCTGAATATTGCTGATAAGCTTAACGAGTTCTAGACGAGATAAAATTGCTTTCATAGCACCTCTGAAATTTTCCTCTAAGAATAAAGAATTATCATAAGTGTGTCAACTATTACGCAGCTTTTCGAATCAATCAGCCCAGCCGGTTCAGCCTATAGCATGCTGCTTTTTTAATTCCCTCCTGGATGATGATCCCTTTTTCGATGAGGTCAGCAAGATCTCTTTGCAAAGACCGTCTATTGATCCCCGGGCAAAGCGCTTCGTATTCTTGAATATTAAAATCTTTCTCGCTTGCCATCAGGCTCTCCAATGCCTGTTTCTGCCTCTTAGAAAGTTTATGCTCAAGCACTAGCCGGAGTTTACAGGATTGTATAAAAAAATAGAGCTTTTTCTCTCGAGAAATCGAAAAACTGCTTGTATTACCCCTCT
>Ga0075163_10011639_pt1 | contig 11460 bp, 13 predicted proteins | sample JI1023141ADNA_FD_71478 | JGI IMG/M metagenome (GOLD analysis project Ga0075163, IMG submission 71478) | Wastewater effluent complex algal communities from Wisconsin, to seasonally profile nutrient transformation and Carbon sequestration -... | ecosystem: Engineered > WWTP > Effluent > Algae... | reverse complement strand
CCCGGGATCTTCCAGTCCGGATACGCGTTCAACGTGGCCTCGGTCGGCATGCCCGGCTGCACGCGGCCGATGTAGGCCTCGCCGACGTCGACCTGCACTTCCAGCGAATCCATGTCGACGATGGTGCCGATGCCGGTGCGGGTGAAACCGCCGCCGGCGGAGAACGGCGACACGATTTCGCCCGGCTGCGCGGCCTTGGCGATCACCACGCCGGCGAAGGGCGCGCGGATGATGGTGTTGTCCACGCCCTGTTCGGCGATGCGCAGCGAATCGTCCGCGGCGCGCGCGTTGTTGCGCACGGTGGCCAGTTGCGCGCGCAGGTTGTCGCGCTGGGCGATGGCCTGGTCGCGCTGCGCCTTCGACACCAGCTGCTGCGGCGCCAACGCCGAGAGCCGCGCGGCATTGGCCTCGGCGTCGCGCAATTGCGCCGCGGTCGCATCGACCTGGCTGCGCGCGGCCGCGGCCTGCGCTCGGGCGAGGTCGCGCTGCTGGTCGGCGTCGACCGGATCGAGCGTGGCGATGACTTCGTTCTCGTCCACGTGCTGGCCTTCCTCGATGCGGATGTCGCGCACCTTGCCGGTGATCTTGGCCGAGACCGTGGCCATGCGTCGCGCGACCACGTAGCCGGTGGCGTCGAGTACCGACGCCGCACCGCCGTTGCCGCCGCCGATCGCGGTCGCCGGCGCGACCTGTACTTCGGTCGCCTTGCCGCGCGCGAACAGCAGCCAGCCGGCGACGACGAACAGCAATACCGCCGCGGCCACGCCGAGCGCGATCCACAGCCCCTTGCGCGAAGGCGGCGGCGGGGCGCTGCGGTCGATCTTCAGCGATTTCAGCAGGTCGGAAGACGCATTCATGCGGTGCGGAACCATGGACGGCGGATGCGCGGATTGTGGCATGCGCCGGAGTGGCAGGCGGCGACGCCAGACTATCCGCCTCCATCGACACCGTCACCTGACGCTTGTCATGCGGAATGCGTGATCGCGGCGACTGCCGCATGGCGGCGTGCGCGGCGAGGATGCGGCATCGACCGATGGAGGAAGGCAATGGCGAGCGGCGAAACGGCATTGGCATGCCTGCGCGGCGCGGTGAAGTCGTACGGCGCGCTGCGAGCGCTCGACGGCATCGACCTGGAATTGCATCGCGGCGAACTGCTGGCGCTGCTGGGCCCGAATGGCGCCGGCAAGACCACCGCGATCAGCCTCTTGCTCGGCCTGGTCCGCGCCGATGCGGGCGAAGTGCGCCTGTTCGGCATGGATCCGCAGCGGATCGAGGCGCGCCGCGGCATCGGCGTGATGCTGCAGGACGCGCAACTGCCGGCGACCTTGCGTGTCGGCGAACTCATCCGCCTCACCGCGAGCTATTACCCGTCGCCGCGCAGCGTGGCCGAGAGCGCGGAACTCGCCGGCGTCGCCGACCTGTTGCAACGCCCGTACGGGAAACTCTCCGGCGGCCAGCAGCGACGCGTGCAGTTCGCGCTGGCGTTGTGCGGGAATCCGCGCTTGCTGTTCCTCGACGAACCTACCGTCGGCATGGACATCGAGGCGCGGCAGAAACTCTGGAGCGCGATCCGCACGCTGGTCGCGGACGGGGTTTCCATCGTGCTCACCACGCATTACCTGGAGGAAGCCGAGGCGCTGGCCGATCGCGTCTGCGTGATGGCGGGCGGCAAGGTGGTCAGCGAGGGCAGCGTGCAAGCGCTGCGCGCGCGGATCGCGCTCAAGCGCGTGTGGTGCGCGACACGGCTGCCGCTGGCCGAAGTCGCGGCGTGGCCGGAAGTCGCGGATGCGCGCCTCGACGGCGAGCGCCTGTGCCTGTCCACCGAACACGTGGAAGCGCTGGTGCGCCGCCTGCTCGCGCACGACGCGCAACTGTCGGCGCTGGAAGTACGCGCCGCCGGCCTCGCCGAAGCCTTCACCGAACTCACCCGCGATGATGTCGTCGCCGCACTGCAGGAAGCCGCCTGATGAACGCCACCGCCGCAAATGGCGTGCCCGCGATGCCGCGTTCGCGCGTGTTCAACGCCTACCTGCAGGAAACCCGCAGCGAGGTCGTGCGTTACCTGCGCAATCCCGGCTTCATGGTGCCGATGCTCGCGTTCTCGACCGTGTTCTACGTGATGTTCGGCATCGTGCTCAACCACGGCAACGCCGAAGCGCAACGCTACCTGCTCGCTTCGTACGCCGTGTTCGGCGTGATGGGGCCTGGATTGTTCGGCTTCGGCGTGTCGCTCGGCGCGGAACGCGAGAACGGCCTGCTGACGCTGAAGCGCGCGCTGCCGATGCCGCCGCTCGCCTATCTGCTCGGCAAGATGGCCATGGCCATGCTGATGGCGGCCATCGTGATGGCGCTGCTGCTGTCGCTGGGCCTGTTTGTCGCGCACGTGCCGCTGTCCGTGGCGCAGGTCGCCGCGATGTTCGCGACCGGCGTGTTCGGCGTGTTGCCGTTCTGCGCGCTGGGCCTGCTGGTCGGTACCCTGGTCAAGGGCCAGGGCGCGCCCGGCATGGTCAACCTCGTCTACCTGCCGATGGCGTTCCTGTCCGGCCTGTGGCTGCCGTTGGCGATGTTGCCCAAGGTGCTGGGCGGCATCGCGCCGGTCTGGCCGAGTTACCATCTCAACGCGCTGATGCAGGCCGCGGCCGGCATGCGCCATGGTGGCGTGGCGATGCACCTGCTTGCGCTCGCCGGGTTCACCGCGGCGTTCCTGTTGCCGGCAGCGCGGCGCCTGCGCCGCCACGGCTGATGGCGCGAGCTTGCAGTAGCATCGCCGCATGAAATCGCTTCGTTCCTGGTTCGCGCCCGCGCCCGATTCGCGCCTGGCCGACGCGATGCGCCGCGGCAAGTCGCCGCGGGCCGAATTCATCCACCTGCTGTGGTCGGCCTGGGTGTTCATCACCCCGGCGTTCGGCATGGGCTACGGCCTGCGCTGGCTGTTGCTGACGATCGCATCGTTCCCGCTGTTCCTGTTCCTCTACACGAAGACGCTGGTTGCGCCGGGTCGTCGCGCGTCCTGGTATCCGCTGGCGATGGTGGCGCTGTGCATGGCGCTGCTGCCCTGGTATCCGTCGGGGCTGAGCTATTTCGTGTTCGGCTGCGTGATGCTGGCGCCGGCACGCAGCCGTCGCTTCGGCCTGCTGCATTACCTCGCGGGCGTGCTGGTGCTGGGCGCGGCGGTCGTGGCCGAAGCCTTGTGGATCGGCTATCCGTGGCAATCGGTGGTGTGGCTGCCGCCGATGACGATGGTGATCGCGGTCATCGTCGGCGTCGAGCAGCGCGATCGCGAGAACGAAGCCGCGTTACGCCTGTCGCACGACGAGGTACGCCGGCTCGCCGCCACCGCCGAACGCGAGCGCATCGGCCGCGACCTGCACGACCTGCTCGGGCACACGCTGTCCTTGATCACGCTGAAGCTTGAACTCTCGCGCAAGCTGATCGATCGCGATGCCGCCGCCGCGCGCACCGAAATCGCCGAGGCGGAGAAAGTCGCGCGCCACGCGCTGGCCGAAGTCCGTGCCGCGGTCACCGGCTTCCGCGCCGCCGACCTTGCCGCCGAACTCGCCTCCGCGCGATTGTTGCTCGAATCCTCCGCGGTCGCGCTCGACTACGACGCGCCGCCGGCGCTGTCGCCGGAGATCGAGCGCCCGCTGGCCCTGGTGCTGCGCGAGGCGGCGACCAACATCGCGCGGCATGCGCGGGCCTCGCGCGCGGAAGTGCGTTTCGTGCGCGAGGATGCGCTACTGCGCATGCGCATCGCCGACGACGGTCGCGGCGCGTCCGCAGGCGAGGGCAACGGCGTGGTCGGCATGCGCGAGCGCATGCATGCGCTCGGCGGAAGTTTCGAATTCGCATCATCGAAAACCGGTACCGCGGTCGAAGTCGCGGTGCCGCTGCCGGCACTGGAGCAACAGGCATGATCCGCGTGTTGCTGGCCGAGGACCAGGCGATGGTGCGCGGCGCGCTGTCGGCGCTGCTGTCGCTGGAAACCGACATCGAGGTACTCGGCTCCGCGCCCGATGGCGAGGCCGCCTGGCGCGAGTTGCAGCGGCTGAAGCCCGACATCCTCGTCACCGACATCGAGATGCCCGGCCTCACCGGGCTCGAGCTCGCGCAGCGCGTGCAGCGCCACGAACTGCCGGTGAAGGTGGTGATCCTCACCACCTTCGCGCGCCCGGGCTTCCTGCGCCGCGCGCTGGATGCCGGCGTCTGCGGTTATCTGCTCAAGGATTCGCCGGCCGAACAGCTCGCCGACGCGATCCGGCGCGTGCGCCACGGCGGTCGCGCAGTCGATCCGCAACTGGCGATGGACGCGTGGTCGGAATCCGATCCGCTCAACGACCGCGAGCGGCAGGTGCTGCGCCTCGCCGGCGATGGCCTGTCCGCGGGCGACATCGCGACGCTGTTGAATCTGTCGGCGGGCACGGTGCGGAATTACCTGTCCGAAGCGATCGGCAAGCTCGGCGCGGCGAATCGCATCGAGGCGAGCCGGTTGGCCCGGCAGAAAGGCTGGCTGTGATTGCCGCACTGCCGGATGCACTCGGCAGGCATCGGCGATAGGCTCCGCCCCATCCAACGGGAGGGCTGGCGATGACGAAGCGTCCGACTTGGTTCGTGGTGGTGGCCGTGCTGGCAGTGCTCTGGAACCTGTTCGGCTTGTGGTCGTTCTACTACCACTTCACCGCAACGCCCGAGGTGGTCGCCACCTGGCCGGAGGTGCAGCAACACATCGCCGAAGTGACGCCGAGCTGGATCTTCGTGCCGTTCGCCATCGCCACCATCGGCGGCACCCTCGGTTCGCTCGGCCTGTTGCTGGGCAGGCGCTGGGCGACGCCGGTGCTGCTGCTGTCGCTGCTCGCGATCATCGTCCAGTTCGGCGCGTACTACCTGCTCACGCCGACCTGGGCGCTGACCGGGATGACCGGCGCGGCATTGCCGCTGTGCATCGCGGTGGTCGGCCTGCTGCTGTGGTTGCTGGCAGGCAAGGCTGCTGCGCGCGGCTGGCTGCGCTGACACACCTGCCGGCGCAGCCACGCTTCAGTCCGGGCGATCGTCCGGTATCGGGCGTGGTGCACCGCGCGCCATGCTGGCGAACACGTCGTCGTGGCGCACCCAGGCGTGGAACAGCGCCGCCGCCAGGTGCGCCAGCACGGTGGCGAACAGGGCATAGGCCAGCCCACCGTGCGCGCTGCGCAACCAGGCGTACAGCACGGGATCGCGCGGCGCGATCGGCGGCAGCTGCAGCGCCGGCGTCATCTGTACCGGGAAACCGCCGGCCGACAACATCGCCCAGCCGAGCAGCGGCATCGCCAGCATCAAGGCGTACAGCAGCCAGTGCGAGGCATGCGCCGCACGCGCCTGCCAGCGCGGCAGGTCGGCCGGCAGCGGCGGTGGTGCGTGGCGCAGGCGATTGCCCAGCCGGAGCAGCGCCAACAGCAGGATGGCGAAACCGAGTGGGCGATGCAGCGCGATCAGCCATTCGCGCTGGCCGAGCGAGGCCACCATCGCCACGCCGATGAACAGCATCGCGAGGATCGCCGCCGCCATCGTCCAGTGCAGGACGCGCGCCAGGACATTGAAGTGGTTCGAGGCGTTCATCGCGCGGACTCCCGGTGGGCGGTCTTGGGCGCCTGGCCACGGGCGATTTCGCGCTCGCGGCGGTTGTACGACTGCGCGTACACCGATGCCCGCGCGGCCAGCACCGGGTCGTCGGACGGACGAATGCCGTCGGGCAATACAGTCGGGTCGTAGTTGATGTCGCGGCAGGCGCCCTCGGCCTGGTCCTGCGCGGCGTCCAGCACCAGCGTGCCGGCGACGATCTGTTGGCGATCCGCGGGCCATGCCCGCGACGGGTCGTTGATCGGGTCGCCGGGTGCCGCCACGTGCAACACCAGGCCCCACCGCAGCGGGCCGTTCGCCAGCCGTGCCTGCAGGTCATCGGCGAGGTAATCGGCCTCGGCGCCTGCGCGCTTCGCCTTGTCCATGGCCGCGAAGGCCAGCCGCGGGCGCATCGACCAGCGCACGAAGTGCACCCGCCCGGCGGCGTCGGTGAAGCGGAACGCATTGACGCCGTTGAACCCGGTATTGCCCCAGCTGTCCGCCCATGGCGCGGTCTTCGCCCACTGCTGGAACCGCTTGATCTCCGGATGCCGCCGCAACAGTTCGGCCATCTTCGCCGGATCGGGCTTGCCGGTGGCCGGGTCGGGGCGGTTGGCCACGGCCTGGTCGTAGAAACCCTGCGGCGTGCTCACCGCGAAGAACGGGAAGTTGTTCATCGCCATGCGCCACTGCTGGCCATCGGCGCCGGCCAGCAGCAGGGCCATGCTGCGCACGCGCGTGGTCGCATCCGGCGCATGCGGATCGCCGCCGGCGATCGACAGCCGTCCCAGCACCGGCGTGGTCGCGCCCGCTGCGAGCATGCCCGCGCGGGTCAGTGGCGCGCCGGCGCCGTTGCTGGCGAAGTGGCCGGTGACGCACACGCCCTTGGCGTGGGCGCGGCGGAAGCCGGGATGGATGCGGCCGTTGCCGGCCTCGATGGCATCGGTGACGCGCTGCGCGGTCAGTCGTGGGCCACCGATCCAGCTGGCGGTCCAGGCGAACGCAGCCGCAAGCGCGGCAAGGATGGCGGCGATGGCCGCCAGCGGCCAGGCGCGCCGCAGCAGGGGCGGGAATGCGGACATGCGGCATCCTTCGGTGGAAGATGCAGTAAGACGCGCCGCGTCGGCGGTTATTCCCTGGCGATGCGATGGAATAACCCGTCGCCTCGCGCGTCCCATATGCAGGCCCCACCGGAACGCGTGCAGTGGACGAACACGAAGAACGCGAATTGCAGGCGCTGCTGCCGGCGCTGCGACGCTTCGCCCGCTCGCTGTGCGCGGACGCGGCGGATGCGGACGACCTGGTGCAGGCCACGCTGGAGCGTGCGCTGTCGGCCTGGCGCGGCCGCCGCGACCAGGCGGCATTGCAGCCGTGGCTGTTCTCGATCCTGTACCGGCGCTTCCTCGACGAGCGCCGCCGCGCGGCGCGCTGGGGCCGGTTGCGTGCGCTGTTCGCGGGGCAGGCCGCGGACCAGCCGGAGCTGGCGCCATCGCCCGAGCGCGTGCACGCCGGGCGCGAACAGTTGGCTGCATTCGCCCGGTTGCCGGCCGAACAGCGCGCGGTGCTGCTGCTGGTGGCAGTGGAAGGCTTCGGCTACCGCGAGGCCGCCGAGACCCTGGGCGTGCCGATCGGTACCGTGATGTCGCGCCTGTCGCGCGCCCGCGAGCGCCTGCACGCCTTCGACGAAGGACAACGCCCGGCCGCCCCCGCCTTGAGGATCCTGAAATGAGCACACCCGTCCGCGACGACGAGTTGCACGCCTGGCTGGACGGCCAGTTGCCGGCGCAGCGCAGGGCCGAGGTCGAGGACTGGTTGCGCGCGCACCCGCGCGACGCCGAGCGGGTCGAGGGCTGGCGTCGCGATGCCGCCGCCTTGCGCACGGCACTGGCCGGGCAACCGCTGCCGGATGCGCCGGGATTGGCGCCGCATGCGATCCGCCGGCGCGTGGCCGCGCGCCGGCAGGCGCGTTTCGGCATGGCCGCCGCGCTGGTGCTGTCGCTGGGCTGCGGTTCGCTGCTCGGCTGGCAGGCGCGAGGCCGGCAGGAGGCGAACGCGAATCCGCCGATGGCCGATGCCGTCGCCGCCTATCGCCTGTTCGCCGAAGACGGGACGCCATTGGCCTTCGACGGCGGCGGCCATGCCGCCCTGCAGGATTGGTTGCGCGTCCATTTCGGCAAGGCCGGTGCGATCCCGGACCTTGCCTCGCAGGGCTATGCGCTGGCCGGTGGCCGCCTGCTGTCCACGCCGGAGGGGCCGGCGGCGATGCTGGTCTATCGCAATGCCGCGGATGCCCGCATCGCCCTGTACCTGCGCCCGCGCACCGCGCGGCTGGCGCAGCCAGGCGAACGCCGCGATGGCCGCCTGCTGGCGCAATACTGGGTCGAGGGCGGCACCGCGTTCGCGCTGGTGGGGCCGGCGACCGAAGCCGCGCTGCGCCGGCTGGCGCCACTGCTGCGCGGCAGCGCCTGAGGATGCGGCGCGTGCGCCACGGCGGCCGTGCGGTCGATCCGCAACTCGCGGTCGATGCGTGGTCCGAATCCGATCCACTCAACGACCGCGAGCGGCAGGTATTGCGCCTCGCCGGCGCCGGATTGTCCGCGGGCGACTTCGTGACGCTGTTGAACCTGTCCGGTGACACGGTGCGGAATTACCTGTCGGAAGCCATCGGCAAACTCGGCGCGGCGAACCGCATCGAGGCGAGTCGGTTGGTGAGGCAGAAGGGTTGGTTGTCATTACTTTTTCCCTCCCCCGGCCTTCGGCCCCTCCCACGGAGGGGAGAGGGAAAAGCCCTGCGAATCCATGTAGGGCGGAACCTCCGAAGGAGATTCCGCCGGTAATTCCACGTGGCGAATATGTCGATGGCGGAAACCGCTTCGCGGGTTCCGCCCTACGTACTCGTTAGCATTTCAATTGGCTTAAAAAACTACGTGAGTTGGCCAAAATAATTTCTACGAATTGCAAAAACGATATTGGGAAAAATTGAGGCGAGGCTTGTCCTTGAATTTATTTCTTTTTCGTATGCAAAAGACTTACCTTCATCAAAGCAACCGCCAACAACAATCTTCGAACTTGCTTCTTCGAAAGTTACTATAGAAGCTAAAGAAAAAAGTGTCGGATGACTTGATCTGTCATAGAGCTTTGCTTGAATCGAAAGCATTTCAAGGGCTTTGCGATCTAGTCCAAGAGCCTCGGCATGCCGCAGAACATCTCGAATTGATTTCGATGTTGAATATTTTCCGTCAGAGTAGCGAGCGAGAAATCCAAGTTCAGGCTTCGAGGTTAGCAAGGCGGTGGCTAAGCTTTCTAACACGTATCGCTGCGAGTTCCCTGCGGGAACGAAAAGCCCAGAAATCAGCAGCTTCATTGCTACAAGATGGGTGTTCAGAGCGCCGTAAATTAACGCCGAAACATGCGCGCCATGAATATTTTTTGAAAGCTCCGAATCTAGGTTTTCCCAGTCGGAAAAAGCGACATCCATATGCGCAACAAACGTCTCTAGCTTTTGTTCGTAGCGCTCAATGAACTGGTAACGGATCTTGGGATCTTCCGTACCTAGCAGGATGTGTCGAATGATTTCGTGATCAATGGCTGCCATTAATGTAATAACTGCCAGTTATTGCGACTACACCCCAAACCTTCCCTTCAACATCCCCCACGCCGCGCGCAAACCCTGCGCCTCGCCGCCGGTCGGACGACCGGGTCGGTCGCTGTCGTTCCACGCGTACACGTCGAGGTGCGCCCACGGCATCGCTGCCGGCACGAAGCGTTCGAGGTAGAGCGCTGCGCTGATGCTGCCGGCCATCTTCGATGGGCCGGCGTTGGCGATGTCGGCGACGTTGCTGGTCAGGTAACGCAGGTACGGGCGCCACAACGGCATGCGCCACAGCGGATCGCGCGTGCGCGCGCCGGACGACAGCCAATCCGACGCGACCGATTCGTCGTTCGAATACAGCGCCGGCAATTCCGGGCCGAGCGCGACGCGCGCCGCGCCGGTCAAGGTCGCGAAGTCGAGCAACAGCGCCGGCGAATCCTCCGCCGCGCAGGCGAGGGCATCGCACAGCACGATGCGGCCTTCCGCGTCGGTGTTGTCGATCTCGACGCTGACGCCCTTGCGCGTGGCGATCACGTCGCCCGGGCGCAATGCCATCGGGCCGATCGCGTTCTCCACCGCCGGCACCATCAAGGTGAGCCGTACCGGCAGCTTGCGCGCCATGATCAGTTCGGCCAGCGCGATCGCATGCGCCGCGCCGCCCATGTCCTTCTTCATGTTGCGCATGCCGTCGGCGGTCTTGAGGTCGAGGCCGCCGGTGTCGAAGCACACGCCCTTGCCGACCAGCGCGAGGCGCGGATGCGAAGCGTCGCCCCAATCGATGCGCAGCAAGCGCGGCGCGCGATGCGAGGCGCGGCCGACGGCGTGGATCGCCGGCAGGTTACGCGCCAGCAGTTCGTCGCCGACGATGGACGTGCATTCGGCGCCGTGCTCCGAAGCGATGCCGCGGACCACGTCCTCGAGCTGCTGCGGCCCGAGGTCGTCGGCCGGCGTGTTGACGAGGTCGCGCACGCGCAGGCAGGCGGCGAGCACGTCCGCGGTTTCGGCATCGCGCGCATCGATGCGCAGGCGCGCCGGCGGGCGCGGCAGCGTGCGGTAGCGATCGAAGCGATACGCGCCCAGGCCCCAGCCGAGCTGCAGCGCCTTGCGCGCTTCGTCGTCGAGCGCCTCGCGCACTTCCCAGTCGCCGGGCGGCAGCGCGAACGGCGCGTGCGAGTAGGAGTGCGGATCGTGCGGATCGCCGATGCCGAGCACCGCGCCGTCGACCGCGCCATCGCCGGCGGGCAGCACCAGCGATGCGCCGGGCGAGGCGTCGAAGCCGTGCGCGATCAACCATTGCGCGGTCGCCGCGGGCTGGCGCGCGCGCCATTCCTCGTGGCCTTCGCGGCGGACGAGGTGCAGGGCGCGGAACGCGGTGGCGTCCGGCGGGGAATACGCGGTCATGCGGCGCTCCGTGCGACAGGTTGGGCATCGTCCGCACGCAGCCATGCGGCCAGCGCGGCGAGGTCGGTGAATTCGAGGTCGGGCCTGGCGTCGGCGAACGGCCAGGTTTCGCCGTCGCGGTTGATCCAGGCGCTGCGCAGGCCCGCGCGTTGCGCGCCGAGCGCGTCCTGTTCGGGATGGTCGCCGACGTGCAGCACGTGCGCGGGTTCGGCGCCAAGGTGCTCGCAGGCGGCGAGGAAGATCGCGGCATCGGGTTTCGCGCGGCCGAACTCCCTGGCGCCGAGCCGGAAGCGGAACAGGTGGTCGATGCCGATGCGCTCGAGGTCGGCATTGCCGTTGCTCAGCGCGGCAAGCGGTCGCAGCGCGGCGAGTTCTGCGAGCGCGGCCGGCACTTCGGGATGGAAATCCACGCGGTTGCGTTCGTCGAGGAACAGCGCGTGCGCTTCGGCGGCGAGTGCCGGGTCGCCGCCGCTTTCGCGCAATGCGCGTTCGATGGTCAGCCGCCGCAGCAGGCCGAGGTCGTGCGCGTGCTGCGGATGTTCGGCGTGGATGCGGTCGCGCAGTTCGCGCATGGCCTCGATCGGGAATCGCGCCGCGGTCGCCGGGCTGCGCGCGAGGAACCAGTCGTGCAGCGTGCTTTCGATCCGCGCGCCGATGGGCGCGAACGGCCACAGCGTATCGTCGAGGTCGAGGGTGATGGCGTCGACGCGGAAGATCATCGCCGCATTGTAGTCGCCGTTCGTGCCTGCGCAGGGGCACGGCGTGGCGTGTCCCTGCATGCGTTGCGATCGGTCACTCCAGCAACTTGGCCCAGCCTTCCATGCCCTCGATCCGGGACAGCACGATCTTCACGCACACCAGCAGCGGCACCGCCA
>Ga0075163_10011638_pt1 | contig 11462 bp, 10 predicted proteins | sample JI1023141ADNA_FD_71478 | JGI IMG/M metagenome (GOLD analysis project Ga0075163, IMG submission 71478) | Wastewater effluent complex algal communities from Wisconsin, to seasonally profile nutrient transformation and Carbon sequestration -... | ecosystem: Engineered > WWTP > Effluent > Algae... | reverse complement strand
AAGTATTATTGGATATGGCTGAGCAGATGAGAACTCACTAAAACTATAGATAAATCAGCCAATTTATAAATTAGATTGGCTGATTTATCATTTTAAAATGATAGTTTTTGACGTTTTCTCGTCGATGCTGCAATAGGGTAATTTTTGTAATCAATTACAAGTTTTCTTTGGACAGTAACCAATCTAAGGCATTCATTTTTACAATACCATTGTAATTTGCTTCCATGCCAATCGGGTCTAAGGTCAATAGATACTTGGGATATGAGTCAGATATTTTTTGTAGTGGGCGCAATTCTCGCGCCAATGTATCTTCGTTAAGCGTCTCTAAGGCGACTTGATAATACGTCAAATCCTGTAGGGTATCGACAGCCACAAAATCAATTTCATATTCATCGACTCGACCTACATATACAGTATAGCCCCGCCGTATCAATTCTAAGTAGATTACATTTTCTAAAATATGTCCCTGATCGGCATTGGCATCTGGCAGCATAATGCGACGTAGACCAACATCAACCAAATAATATTTTTCAGATGACTGTAGTAGCTCACGACCACGAACTTTGAATTGTGAGGCACTATAAAAAAGTAAACTATCTTGTAAGCCTTGAATATAACGTTTTACAGTTTCAAATGAAATTTTTACGCCGCTTGATACAAATGTGTTTTTGATTTTATTGATTGAAATAGGGGAGCCAGTGACACTGGCTAAATATTTTGCTACACGTTCTAATGAATTGACATCGGCAGTATTTAGACGTGGTATGACATCTTTAAACATGATACTTGCATATACGGCTTGCAAATAATCATAGGTTTCCTGATTACTGTGCATTGCAAGGGTGTAGGGAAAACTACTGCGTATATACATGGCATATAAATCACGGTTGGATAATTGTTGAATGATCGGGTTATTTTCTACATGCCATTGTTTAAATTCTTGAAAAGAGAGTGGTAGGATATGTTGTTCAATGTAGCGCCCAGTCAGTAATGTGGCTAATTCTCCACTTAGAAAAAAGGCATTTGAACCTGTAATATATAAATCGATATAGTCTCGGACATATAAAGAATCAACGACTTTTTCAAATTGAGGAACATGCTGAATTTCATCTAAAAAAACATAATTTTGTTTGTTTTGATCTACTTTAGCTAAAATATATTGATGTAATTTGCGGTAGTCGGTGAGCTCTTCAAACTCCATCAATTCAAAGTTAATCGCAATAATATTTTCAGCTTGTACACCTTGCGCGAGTAGATCCTGCTGAAATGATGCTAATAACGTTGATTTCCCTGAGCGGCGTACACCTGAAAGCACTTTAATCACATCACGCTCTTGCCATGTATGTAAAAAGTTTAAATAAGCTTCTCTACGGATTTTGGGTGTTTTCATCTTTACACCTAGGATCTAATATTTTTATTAAATATAGCAAAGTTTAGAGTCTAAGTGTAAACACATGGATTATTTTGTGGAAATTTAGAGTCTGATCGAAAAATATTAACTTTGAATGATGTGTTTCAATAAGAAGAGAGTAAGCGAGACAATCTCACTCTCTATCCATAAATAGCCTAAGTAAATTAGGCTTCTTGTAAAAATTTGCCAATTTCCTGACTAAATTTTCTTGGTTCAGTAATCAGTGGTGTATGACCAGAATGCTCGAAATAGACTGTTTTGGCATTTGCTAGACTTTTGGCCACAATAGTTTGTCCTGTTTCAGCATACAGACTTGATTCACGACCAATAAAGAATGTAGTCGGGCAACTGACTTGGCTAATTGCATCCCGATAGTCTTCATCATGGTTGATGTAGTTTTCGACATACCACAACAAATAATCAAGGCGTTGAATCGGGAGTAAATATTTTTGTAGTAAAGGTCGATTTAGCGCGAGTTTAACGATTTTTGGACTATATGTATTACTGCTTTGTAATTCAATAAATGCCCCCCATAAGCTCACGAGTTTATAGCGAATATCATTTGGTAAGTCTTCAAGTCTCGCTGCTGATTTATTTTCTAATAAGAGTGTTTGAATATCGAGGAGTAAATTTTTAAAACGTGATTGTTTTTGCCCAAATAAGCCATATTGCCAAGAGTCATCTACAGCAATCTTTGGGGTTTGATCAATATGTAGATATGCCTTAAGTTTCTGTGTTAAAGCACCGTGTTTCATCCCGTGCATAGCTGTGGTTGCACCCATGGAGTAAGCGATCAGGATGAATTGATCTAATTTAAGTTGTTGAATGAGTGAATCTATATCATCCCAATGGCTAGAAATCGCATCTTTTTCGGGTATAGCACAGTCTTTAGAGCCACCAAAACCACGCCAATCTGGAATAATAAATTCGTATTTTTTACGACTTGAGAATAAAAAAGGAAGCCATTGCCAACTTTGCATACCGAGCCCTGATAGTACGAGTACAGGTTCTCCTTCACCTATACGTCGGACAAATAATTTTTCTTGATCAGGCATCGTATAAAACGGCATCATTGCTCTCCAATTTCGTTTATTTGCTCGAATTTTCTAAGTTGTGGAATCATTTGCTCTAGCCATTTTATCCATTCAATTTCTTTAATGATACCGAGTTCCAAAATCATTTTATGAATAAACAGAATGCGGCTTGTAGGTTCATTATTTTTAAAGTCTTTATCATGGATTGTTTGGTAAAGACCGAGTTTTTCCTTGTGAAGTTCTAAGTGCCGCTCTAATTCAGGCAAAATATTATTGCCACCGAGTTGTGCTTCTGCTCTCAATCTGACCATCAGGTCATCACGAAGTTGAGCAGGTTCACTTTGCTGTTCAATCCATGTAGCAAGTTGTATTCTTCCGAGTTGCTCAACTTGATAGGTCTTTTTTCGGCTATTTGCCGCTTGTTCTTCTAAGGTTGAAATCCATCCTTTTTTCAGCATACCATTGAGTTCACGGTAGATTTGCTGATGAGTCGCGTTCCAAAAGAAGCCCATTGAACGGTCAAAGCGACGTGCTAACTCAAAACCAGTGCTTGGCTTTTCCAATAAGCTTGTCAATAAAACATGGGCAAGTGACATGATGATCCGTAATAAAAAATGACTCATCAGAATTATGCAATATGTTGCATAAAAATCAAATCTTGTTTATAAGTTTATGCAACAAGTTGCATTAGCAAGCAGATTGCTAGCCAAAGGAGAAAACATGTCAGCTTATCCACATTTATTACAACCCCTTGACTTAGGTTTTACCACTTTAAAAAACCGTGTGCTTATGGGTTCTATGCATATTGGTTTAGAAGAAGCACCTCAGGGTTATGAACGTATGGCGGCATTTTATGCTGAACGTGCTAAGGGTGGCGTAAGTCTGATCGTAACTGGTGGCGTTTCTCCAAATGATGATGGTGTTGTATTCGCTCATGGTACTAAGTTAGATACCGTTGAAGAAGCGGAAAAACATAAAGTCATTACTCAAGCTGTACATGAGGCAGGTGGTAAGATCGCTATGCAAATTTTGCATACAGGTCGTTATTCTTACCAAGCAAATAATGTTGCGCCATCAGCGATTCAAGCACCAATTAACCCAATTAAGCCTAAAGCATTAAGTTCGGCTGAAGTGCAACAAACCATTGATGACTTTGCTAATTGCGCCAAGCTTGCTCAATATGCCGGTTATGATGGTGTTGAGATCATGGGATCTGAAGGTTATTTGATTAATGAGTTTATCGCTGCACGTACCAACCATCGTGATGATGAATGGGGTGGTAGTTATGAAAACCGTATTCGTTTCCCAATTGAAATCGTAAAACGTACACGTGCTTTAGTTGGTGAAAATTTCATTATTATTTATCGTTTATCAATGCTTGATTTGGTTGAAGGTGGTTCAAGCTTAGAAGAAGTTGTTCAACTTGCTAAAGAAATTGAAAAAGCAGGTGCAACGATTTTGAATACTGGGATTGGCTGGCATGAGGCACGTATTCCAACGATTGCAACGAAAGTACCACGTGCTGCATTTACATGGGTGACTGAAAAGCTTAAAGGTACAGTTTCGATTCCTTTAATCACATCAAACCGTATCAATACACCTGAAATGGCTGAACATGTATTGGCTTCTGGTCATGCAGATATGATTTCGATGGCTCGTCCAATGTTGGCAGATGCGGATTTTGTATTAAAAGCAAGTGAAGGTCGCAGTGATGAAATCAATACATGTATTGGCTGTAACCAAGCATGTTTAGATCATATCTTCTCAATGAAGATCGCAACTTGTTTAGTCAATCCACGTGCATGTTATGAGACTGAACTTATTTTTAAAGAAACAAACGCTGTAAAAAATATTGCTGTGATTGGTGCAGGGCCAGCAGGTTTAAGTTTTGCAACTTATGCAGCAAGCCGTGGTCATAAAGTTAAAGTATTTGATTCAAGCAATCAGATTGGCGGTCAGTTTAATATTGCGAAAACCATTCCTGGTAAAGAAGAATTCTACGAAACATTACGCTATTTCAAACGTCAAATTGAATTGCAACCGAATATTGAGCTTGTCTTAAATCACACAGCAACATACGAAGAGCTTAGCCAAGCGAATTACGATGAGATCGTTGTTGCAACAGGGGTAACACCACGCCAATTACAATTTGAAGGTATTGATCATCCAAAAGTATTGAGCTATATCCAAGTGTTGAAAGAGCGTGTTGCTGTAGGTAAACGTGTCGCAATTATTGGTGCAGGTGGTATTGGTTTTGATACAGCTGAATATTTAACCCATGAAGGCGAAAGCGGTAGCTTAAACCCTGAAAAATTCTATGCAGAATGGGGGATTGATACCAGCTATGCGCAAGTAGGTGGCTTAAAGCAACCAGAGTTAGAAAAATCTGAGCGTGAAATTTACTTGTTACAACGTAAGAGCGCAGCTGTAGGCTCTAGTTTGGGTAAAACGACAGGCTGGATTCACCGTACAGGCTTAAAGCATCGTGATGTAAAAATGATTGCAGGTGCAAGCTATGACAAGGTTGATGATCAAGGTTTACATATTACTGTAGATGGTCAAACCACCGTGTTAGAGGTTGATAATGTCGTGATTTGTGCGGGTCAAGAATCATATACCGCAATGTTTGATCAACTTAAAGCGGATGGCAAAAACGTTCACTTGATTGGTGGTGCAAAAGAAGCAGGTGAATTAGATGCTAAACGTGCAATCCGTCAAGGTGCTGAGTTAGCTGCGGTTCTATAAATAAATGAAAGAGACATTTCCTTTAGATCGGAAGTGTCTCTAACTTCATTGCTGAAATGATAAAGGAAAAATAACAATGGCACTTGAAACAACAAAACAATCGTTAAAAAACTGGCATCAAATGATTCAAACAGGTGATCTATCTATTCTCAATGATCTTTTAGCTGATGATGTGGTATTTCGTTCGCCGATTGCATATAAGCCCTATGAGGGAAAACAAGTTGTTTTCTTTATTTTGACCAATGTGATTCAAGTTTTTCAGGATTTTACCTATCACCGTGAGTTTTATTCAGAAGACGGTGAAAATGCTGTACTAGAATTCAGTGCCAATGTGAGTGGTAAATCCTTAAAAGGCATTGATATGATCCGTTTTAATGAACATGGGCAGATCATTGATTTTGAAGTGATGATTCGTCCAATGAGTGGTTTGGCTGCATTAGCTGAACAAATGGGTGCAAGAATTGCCCAGTATCACCCCATTAATACGATTAAATAGCCTAAGTAATATAGAGGTTAATATGTGGTTAAAACTTTCAACTTTAGCATTATTGCCTGTACTGTTTATACAAGGTACAAAGGTTCGTAAGAATACACCACATCTTATGGAAGCGAGTGGCGAACGTGAGGGCTTAATTGGGCAAGGAAAACCACTGTCTTTACTTATTTTGGGGGACTCAGCCGCAGCAGGTGTTGGTGTTGAGACTCAACAAGATGCTTTATCTGGTGCGATTATTTCAGAATTAAAGAATGAATATATTTTGCAATGGAAACTACATGCAAAAACAGGTGATACCACCAAACAAGTACATCAAGCACTCCAACAGTTGGAACACAGAAAATATGATGTAGTCGTCACGTCTATTGGTGTCAATGACGTGACCAAATTTACTTCGGCAAAATCTTGGATAAAACAACAAAAACAATTGTTTACTCAAATACAGAATCATTTTCAACCAAAATTGATTATTGTGTCTGGTGTACCGCCGATGCAGCATTTTCCAGCCTTGCCTGATCCTTTGGCATGGTTATTTGGTAAATATGCAGAACAAATGAATCAAGCATTACAACAATGGCTAGCGCCACAGAGTCAATTTCGATTCATACAATATGATATTGAAAATTTTCAGGCGATGAATTTACCCATGGCAAGCGATGGTTTTCATCCCAGTAAAGAAATTTATGCTATTTGGGGACAACAGGTCGCAGCATTAGTGCGACAGACATTTAACGCATAGTCAGAGGCAGTTGTTGCATATGGGCATATCTACTTTAAATAAAATTAAAGTCTTAGGTTCAGAGCTATTTGATTTGGTACTCGGTGCTGAGCAACCTAAAATGTATTATGACCCGAAAGGGAAAATTAAAGATGTTTTGGAAAAGCTCCCCCAGTTGAAACAAAAATATCGCCCAACGCCGTGGCTCAGTAATACCCATATCCATCTTTTATATTTTGATGTGATTAAAAAGAAAACCATAAAGCTTGAATATGATCGTATTGATCAGCTGACGATGCAAGACGGTGGAGTAACAGCGATTGCATGGTATGACTATGATCTTCCGCCAGAAATGCCCACAGTTGTGATCATGCATACCATTACAGGAACACCAGAGAGTATGCGTGAGTTGGTCAAAGACTTACATACATATACGGGTTGGCGCATTGCACTTTGTTTACGCCGTGGACATGCGGGTTTACCAATGCCTGTGCCACGTATCTCACTATTTGGTTTGACGAGTGATTTGCGAGAACAATTGGATCATATTCAAACTTTATTTCCTGAGTCTGATCTATATGCGGTAGGTTCTTCCGCAGGAACAGGATTATTGGTGCGCTATTTGGGTGAACAAGGCTCTGATACACCATTTAAAGCTGCTTTTGCGATGTGTCCTGGTTATAACACCGAGATTGGTTTTAAAAATGTGCATCCTTTTTATAGCAAAATGATGACCAAGAAGTTGTTCAAGTATTTTATTTATCCGTATCAGAATACATGGAGTCAGGTTGCTTCATTAGATAAAGTACTCGCAACGACTAATTTGGAAGCATTTGAGAAAGCATATTTCGAGATGGCTGGTTTTGAGGATTATCAGAGTTACTGCCAAGCAATTAACCCAATCTATGTATTGGAAAATATAAAAATTCCATTGATGGTTCTAAATGCAGAGGATGATCCTGTATGTTCAATTAAGAACTTAGACCCTTATAAAGATGTGGTTCGGCAAATGGAAAATGTTGCTGTGATTACCACCAAAAAAGGTAGCCACTGTGGTTTCTATGAGAGTTTAGAAGTGAAATCGTGGGCATCACGTCTCATGGCTGATTTTTTTAAACATTATTGATAATTCATAAACTTAAATAAACAAAAAAGCCATGAGACGCAATTAAAGCATCTCATGGCTTTTTAATGTGTATTAACGAATTAATTATTTAAGGCAGGCGTTGCAGCAGCAATTGCGGCAGCTACAGCATCATCTTCTGTTTGTGCAGCAGCAGGTTTTACGGCTTTAGGTTGTTCTACTTTAGCTGGTTTAGGTTGCTCAGCTTGGGCAGTTGTTACTGTTGCGTCTTCAGTCGCTTGAATTTGAGCAGGTTGCGTTTCACGACGAATTTCTGTGGTTGTATTCGCTGTTTCTTCTCTGCTTATTTCTATCACAGGGGCAGGCGTTGTAGGTTTATCTACGCTTTCCAAAGGTTGAAATTCTTGGGTTTGTTCTGGTTGAGATGCTGCTTGAGTCGTTTGTGCTTCAGATGCCTGTTCTGATTGTTCTTCATTTTTTGGCTCTTCTTTTTTCACACAAGCAGTTAGTAATAGACCAGTTGCAAGCGCTGCACAAATTAAAAGTTTTTTATTCGCCATTGTTAAAGCTACATATTGAATTAAGGATGGCTTGAATTATAACAGTAAAATTAGATGAAGAAATCACTCGGTTTTATTGAGTTTGTTGATATTTTATAAATGTTTGAGCAGGGATGTTTGTTCTCAGAAAAATGTAACTGGAACCCAGTGAATTGTTTACTCAGATTTCATGCGGTTGTTTTATGGGCTAAAGGTTATCTATGTATGAAATATCCACAAATCCCATAAAATTTTATTGAAAATGCTGATAGAATAGTCAGTTGTTTATAGTTCTTTGAATTGATGCGGTTTGACTTTGCTTTATAGGTGCAGAGTACAGTAAAATTGCCCAACATTGTAGGCCGATTTCGGCTCGATTGTACGAGAAACTCAATGACCCATTTTATTTTTGTCACTGGTGGTGTGGTTTCATCACTAGGTAAAGGTATTTCTGCTGCTTCTGTTGCTGCACTTTTGGAAGCTCGTGGCTTAAAAGTCACTATGGTAAAAATGGATCCATACATTAATGTCGATCCAGGTACCATGAGCCCTTTTCAGCACGGTGAAGTTTTCGTCACAGAGGATGGTGCTGAAACTGACTTAGATTTGGGATATTACGAACGTTTCTTACGTCGTGCGAAAATGACCAAACTGAATAACTTTACTAGTGGTCGCGTATATCAAGACGTTTTAAATAAAGAACGTCGTGGTGACTACTTAGGTGGTACGGTTCAAGTTATTCCACATATTACCGATAATATTAAAGAACGTGTACTTCGTGCAGGCGAAGGTTATGACGTTGCCATCGTTGAGATTGGTGGTACGGTTGGTGATATCGAATCACTTCCATTTATGGAATCTGTACGTCAGCTTATGGTTGAACTTGGTCATAAACGTACCATGTTGATGCATTTGACGTTATTGCCATATATTAAATCTGCTGCTGAACTTAAAACCAAACCAACGCAACACTCAGTGAAAGAGCTTCTTTCAATCGGTATTCAACCAGATATCTTAATCTGCCGTACTGAATACGATGTCGATGTTGATACTAAACGTAAAATTGCATTGTTCACCAATGTTGAAGCGCGTGCTGTTGTGGTCTGTAAAGATGCAAAAACGATTTATCAAATTCCACGTACATTCTACGAACAAAATGTTGATGACTTAATCTGTGAACGTTTTGGTTATAACGATCTTCCAGAAGCAAATCTTGAAGATTGGGACAATGTGGTAGAAGCATTACTTAATCCTGAATACACAGTGCGTGTTGCGATGGTGGGTAAATATGTTGAATTACCAGATGCGTATAAATCTGTAAATGAAGCACTTTTACATGCAGGGATTCAAAACCGCGTTAAAGTACAAATTGACTATGTCAATGCCGAAGAGCTTGAACAGCAAGATGTGAGTGTTTTAAGCACTGCGGATGCGATTTTAGTTCCAGGTGGTTTTGGTGAGCGTGGTACCGAAGGCAAAATGCGTGCAATTCAATATGCACGTGAAAACAAAATTCCGTTCTTAGGTATTTGTTTGGGTATGCAATTGGCAGTGATTGAATATGCACGCCATGTTGCAGCTATGCCAGAAGCAAGTTCAACTGAATTTAACCGTTCAACTAAATATCCACTCATTGGTTTAATCACTGAATGGTTAGATGAGCGTGGTGAATTACAGCAACGTAGCCTTGAGTCAGATTTAGGCGGTACGATGCGTTTAGGCGCACAAAAGTCTGAACTGGTTGAAGGTTCTAAAACACGTGCCGTCTATGGTAAAGCTGAAATTACAGAACGTCATCGTCATCGCTATGAAATGAATGATCGTTTTATTCCAGCATTAGAACAAGCAGGTATGAAAATTTCAGGTTATTCATCAGTACAACATTTGGTTGAAACTGTAGAAATTCCTGAACATCCTTGGTTTATTGCTGTACAATTCCACCCGGAATTTACAAGTTCACCACGTGATGGACATCCATTATTTGCTAGTTTTATTGATGCTGCAAAGAAACAGCACCAAAACAGTAAGTAAGGTAGACTTTTAAGGAACTGGGAAAGTTTAAATGTCACACTTAAAACCACAAGAAGTTGTACGTTTAGGCGATATACAAATGGCAAATCATTTGCCATTTGTATTATTTGGCGGAATGAACGTATTAGAGTCAAAAGATTTGGCATTTGAAATTGCTGAAACTTATGTTGATATTTGCAAGCGCTTAGATATTCCTTATGTATTCAAGGCGAGCTTTGATAAAGCAAACCGTTCAAGCTTAAACTCGTACCGTGGGCCGGGTTTAGAAAAAGGCATTGAATGGCTTGCTGACATTAAAAAACATTTTAATGTGCCGATCATTACTGACGTTCACGAGCCTTACCAAGCAGCGCCTGTTGCTGAAGTTGCAGATATTATCCAACTTCCTGCCTTTCTAAGTCGTCAGACTGATCTTGTTGAAGCAATGGCAAAAACTCAAGCCATTATCAATATCAAAAAAGCACAGTTCTTAGCACCACACGAAATGCGTCATATTTTGCATAAGTGTTTGGAAGCTGGAAATGACAAACTCATTCTTTGTGAACGTGGCTCAGCATTTGGTTATAACAACTTGGTTGTAGATATGCTTGGCTTCGACACCATGAAAGAAATGAATGTGCCTGTATTCTTTGACGTAACACACGCATTACAAACCCCTGGCGGACGTGCAGATTCTGCGGGTGGTCGCCGTGCTCAAATTACAACTTTAGCACGTGCAGGTATGGCAACTGGTTTAGCGGGTTTGTTTTTAGAAGCACACCCAGAGCCAGAAATTGCAAAATGTGATGGACCATGTGCGTTACGTTTATCTCAGCTTGAGCCATTTTTGGCACAACTCAAAGAATTGGATACTTTAGTCAAAGGATTCAAAAAGTTAGATACCCATTGATGCAATAATTTGCATCTTGTTTTTCATTCAACAGAGGAATTGTTCATGAGCCAAATCGTTGACATCCGTGCACGTGAAATTTTGGACTCTCGTGGTAACCCAACCATCGAAGCAGATGTAATTTTAGAATCTGGCGTTGTTGGTCGTGCATGTGCACCATCTGGTGCTTCGACTGGTTCTCGTGAAGCCTTAGAACTTCGTGACGGTGATAAATCACGTTACTTGGGTAAAGGTGTTCGTACAGCAGTTAACAACGTTAACACACTGATTCGTGATGCTTTGTTGGGTAAGTCAGTTTTTGAGCAAAAAGACATTGATAATACAATGATTGCGCTTGATGGTACTGAGAACAAAGAGAAATTAGGTGCTAATGCAACTTTAGCTGTTTCATTGGCTGCTGCTCGTGCTGCTGCTGAAGAAAAGAAAATCCCTCTTTTCCAATATATCGCAGATCTTCGTGGCCAATCTATTTTAACTATGCCTGTACCAATGATGAACATCATCAATGGTGGTTC
>Ga0075163_10011637_pt1 | contig 11463 bp, 10 predicted proteins | sample JI1023141ADNA_FD_71478 | JGI IMG/M metagenome (GOLD analysis project Ga0075163, IMG submission 71478) | Wastewater effluent complex algal communities from Wisconsin, to seasonally profile nutrient transformation and Carbon sequestration -... | ecosystem: Engineered > WWTP > Effluent > Algae... | reverse complement strand
TGCACAATGTCACCGCCGGCGAAGACGCCATCAATAGAAGTGGCGAAACTCTGGTCAACGATTACGTGGCCTCTTTCATCGCTTTTGAGCTGGTCTATAAATGCTTCTGTATTTGGCGCATAGCCAAGTTTGGCAATTAACTCATGGCAGGGTAATTCGCGCTCGCCGTCTGGATTTGCGACAACTACCGATTGAAGATTCGGCGAGCCTTTCAATGTCTTGAGGCTGGTATTTAGTAAAACTGAAATTCTAGGATGTGCTTCAATTCGCTCTATAATATCCGGACGCGCCTTCAGTGTGTTACCACGCACAAGCACAGTGATATCGGGGCAAATTTCAGCCATGTCTAAGGCGGTAAACATGGCACTGTCACCACTTCCGACGACAATAAGTTTCTTGTTTGCCAATTCTTTCTTGAAAGAACCACTATGGTAGTAAATGTCTTTCTCGAAGCCAGTAGTTAGACTAATATCTAATTCGCGCACGCGATAGCCGGTGGCCAAGAAGATGGTGCGCGCTTTCAGTGTGCCTTGATTAGTTTGAAGGGTTTTCTCTGATAGATTGAAAGATTCGACGTTCAATCCGGTCACGATACGCTGCGGCAAAGCGAGCGCAGCAACCTTTTCCATCTCGTCGCGCAAGGTATCACCGGTGGCATAAAAGCCCGCTGAGAAGTTTTGCAATGGCCCTGGTATTGATGACAGTTGCCCGCCGATACGCTCTGCGCGATCAAGAACAATAACGTCTAAAGCATTCTCGATGCATTCAAGGGCGCAACTTATCCCGGCCGGCCCGGCACCAACTACGATGGCATCGTAAATATGATCAACCTGGATCATCTAGGCGGTCTCCATTTTTAATAGCCAATGTTCGCTTCGCAACTCCCGCATCTCCACACACATCTCAAATCAATTCAACTCAGTCAGTGCACTTAAGACAGATTCTACGCTGATGGCCCACATGCAGCGCTCTTCCCATTTTTCGGCTGTGCACTTCCAGGTTTCCCAGTAAGTGAGATTCTCGTTTTCTTTAAAGCTATCAAACTCCACAACCTTGTTGGGAACGGCAGCAAATTCGATATCAATACAACTTTTGTGACACCGTGGTGCCACTAGTGAGCGTACATGGGGATAGTCTCGTTGAAACATGATGTTATAGCGAAACAAAGAAACCGTAGGTATATTCTGATGAATAGCCAGATGCATCAGGCCGGTATCTACGGCAATAACAGATTTAGCCGAGCTAGTCACGTCAAGTGCATCAATGATTGTCGGCGTCGCTATATGCTCTAAGCCAGCTTGCAAACAATCTCGCACAATCTCAGAGCGCAGCGGTTGCCCCAGCACTGCTACTTTTTGTCCGCGCGATTGAAGAGCTTTGGCGAGGTCGAGCCAGTGCTGGGTCGGCCAGCATTTGACTATGCCGGCCGACCCCGGAATGAAAATCACCTTGTCCTTTGCTTCACTGCGAGCGGTGAATGGAAGCGGGGTTAAATCATCATAGTTGGCATTAATGCCAAAGTCTGCGCAGATTCCCTTCAGTACGTGGTTGATTTTGTATCCAGGATATTGCCGCTCAAACTCTGGTGACGCCCAAATATGATCGGTTTGCAGCGGATGGTTGCGTAAATTGAAATAGTTGTCATCGGCCTTGCGCTTGGCTGTGTCGAAGTCTATCTCGCGAATAGACCCCGCCAAGCCCGCAATTCGCGCCTCTAAGCCTTCCTGAAAAGGGGAACGAGTTACCAGGTAGGTTGGCTCGCCGGTCTTAATCAATGCTTGCAAGGCCGGTAAGGAGACAATTAAATCACCCAGACCATTTGCCACCGGTGCTAAATAATTAGCCACTTCAATTCCCTTGCCTGAGACTCTTGTTGCGCAAAACTTTTGGCGCTTTCAACCATTGGCGCTCACAACTTCTGATTATGATACAGCAGAGCAAAGATTGGCCGTTTTTTTAGGGTGCCAAGAGGCTAGTCAGTGCTAATGCCGCAAGCTCTATATGTTTAAAATTAGCCCAAATTTCGACATGTTTTTGTAATGTGTCGATTGCATCGACAGGTCAAGAAAACGTGTCGAAAAAAGACGATTTTTTCGACACGTTCTTCGCTGCTGGTAGCAAGATGCCCCGCTCTCGGCCTTTCTGGGTTTGCAAGAACGATGCTGGGCTAGACTCGTAGCATCTATTTTTGAAGCAGCACTTTGTTGGTGAAACCGCCTTCTGTTTGTTTGCCATTGACTTCCACCATCCAGTCTGCAATCGAACTTGCTTTTAGCTCTAACGGTTGTCCTACTTTATAAGTAGGCGCAAGGTCAGAATCATTGGCGCAGTGACAATTTAGTATTTCTGGTTTCTCCCACTCGCTGACATAGGCCCAGAGAAACTCGGTGTCTCCTTGGTATTCAAAGGGAAATTTCACTACCAGTCCCGCACCCTTGGGAAGTTTGCCAGCTATAAATCTCGCCCTAATTTCAGGGAGAGAGGCTCTGGCTTTGGCCATGGCTGCGTCCATTTCTGATGTGCGTTTGGTGAAGACTACTTCACTATCTGTTTGGCCAAATAATTGTTTGCAAACTGAACTGAGATACTCGCCGGTGCTTGCCACTTCTCCTGGTGGTACGGTGATTGTGAGAAATTCAGGTGAGTCGGTTGTTTCTTTGTCTAAGCGCAGACGAATATTCACTTTGCCTTTGGCTTGCGACACCGCCTGACACGCCTTGTCTATGTCTTCAGCCGTTAATTCTATTGGTGATGGCAACTCGAATATATCGCTGTCGCTATCCTTCTTGCCGCTATCCTTCTTGCCGCTTGTCGATAGGGAAACAAGCTTCCATGCTAATCCGTTGAGAATTCTCGATATATTTGGTGAAAGATTTGGTGGTGCATCAAATAGTTGTAGCTCTGGCAAGCCGAAAAGATCCAGGCCTTTTGTTGTATACCAATCGCCAGATTTACTCGGTGAGGCTAACAGCAAGATGCGATCAGTGAAACGCGGTTGGCCTTTGTGGGGCAGAATATTTTTTGTAGGTTGGCTTGGTGAGCTAACCTGCAGCAATCTCAAATCTAGAATTAAACAATTGTGGTCATGAGCAAATGCACTTGCAGCCGAGCTTGCGTAGATTTCTCCGATTGGAGGCCATTCTGGTTTCGATTCTACGAGAACCATGACATACTTCTGCGCCCCTCTAAGGACAGCTTCTTGTTCTTTGCTGCAACCGTTTGCGGTGAGTAATCCACTCGGTGGCAGCGGAGCTTCTTTTGCAGAAAATTCTCTAAAAGACAAATCACCAGATTCGATAAGCTTTCTGATGACTTCATTGCTTTGGCCGTCTAAGTTCTTCTTTGCCGAGTCAAGCACAGCCTGCTTAAGATTTGCCGGCGGATTGTCCACTGGCAACAAGAAAGCGCTCGTAACGTGCTTTGGTATTGTCAGTTTAATCGTGCCAGAGCTTGTAATTTCTCCACTCCTATTGTGCGAGTTGTCACTTCTGCGGCCGCTGCTTTTCGAATCGCCACCGGACTTAACGTCATCATGGGTAGCACAGCCTGCTGTGACCAGGGCCGCTAAGCAAACTGAGCATAAAATTGTCGATAGATGTCTGTTGGGCATGAGTTTTAGCAAGAACCTTAGTTTGGTTAGCTAAATATACACCTATGCGCTGCCGCTGCTGGAAATTATTTGCCTTTAGCTCGGCCTAAGCTTCCACCGGTTTCATATTTCCCCCCAACAGTTTGTCAGTCATCTGATCAGTGCTCGACAATAGTCTCGCTGCCGCCTCGATGTGTAGGTCGTTAATGCTAACTTCATCTCCCTCTTCAGCTGCAAACAGAGTTGCTTTCCTAAATAGCTCGCGAATGTATGCAGCGCTGACACCCTCGGTGCTTTCAATGAACTTGTTCATGTCGGCAACAGCAAGCGGCAATCCTTTTGAATACAGCTCGAACAAGCGCCTGCGACACTCTTTATCTGGAAGTGGTATCAGAACCGCCAGATCGATTCGCCCTGGCCTCGATGACAAAGCGGGCTCGAGTATCTCGGGCTTGTTTGTCGTGAGAAGAAATAGCACATCAGCGTCATCTGCCAGGCCATCCATTTGATTCATGAGTTCAAACAGCAAAGGGTTGGAGTTCTTAGCGGTACGGTCTTGTGCCACCAGATCGACATCGTCGATGATGACCGTGGATGGCTGCAGCCCGCGAGCTAGTTCGCAAGCGTCTTCTATGTGCTTTACGTTATTGCCTGAGAGCAAAATGGTTGTTCGCCCGGGCATAGCGGTCAACAGATGCATGATGGTTAGCGACTTGCCTGTGCCTGGCGGCCCATAAAGCAGCAGCCCACGCTTTAGGTGGCGGCCGCGCGAAACCAAAAGCTCTTTGTGTTTAGAGAAGCCAGCGGTGTGTCGTTCGATTTCTTCAATAACTTCGGGTTGCAGTATCAATTGCTCGCGCGCAATCTTGGGCATGTGATGAAATTGGAAACCAACTTCTCTTCCCTTGCCTTCTTTTAGCGTAACGACCTGACCTTTATAGATGCTCTGACGGTCTGCCTCAAAGGCCACGCGATGCAAGAAGTCTTGTGCCGCGCGTTTATCTTTTGTCATAACCTCTAGCACGATGAAGTCTTCGTAAGATGGTTGGTGGAGGCAGATCGCAAATTTGTTGGTGCCATCGTTGATTAGGTACAATGCCTTTTCTGGACAACTCAATTTTGTGCCATCGCTGAGCACTACGTCTTTGTATTGAATGGGGCCGACCGTGTGCTGGTCGAGATAATCTGGATTTATGATATCGCTGAAACTCAATTCGTCATCGGTGGATGCGATACCAATAATAGATCCTTGTCTGGGTCTGCGGTTAACGATGTGATTGAGGGCACGGTTGAGGCAAGTCTGCCGTGAGCAGTCGTACTGAGCCTGCACGATGGCATGCTTGCGCGGGTTGCGCCCGAAGTAGTTTTTCAGAACGTCGAAAATAGGTTTGGGCCGATTAGACAGAAGGGCCAATACTGTTTTGGTCAGTAGTTCGTTCATGGTGTTTCTCTTAGAGTATGGTTTTAATAGTTTCGTTGTCGGAAAAATGCGCGAGAAAATTCGCCAGTGACTCGTTGGAAGTCTTACTATCAGAAACCTGACTATCAGAAATGACTAACAGAAGTCTGACTGTCAGAAATGACAATCAGGCGAACAACGATATCTGCACTGGGACTACTTCCCGTCAGCTATCTATATTTGTGTGCAATTGATGTGCGCAAGCAATTGTTCAGAAGTTTTCTGAGCTCAGCACAATCAATAGCAGCATAATTAGAGTAGAAGACTTTTGCGCTCGGGCTGACAAAAATCTTGAACTCGTCGACGTGACGAACACGCCTGTTTTTTCTGTTATTTCTTACGCATAGGGCTTAACTTCCGATTGACTGTTGGCATCTTACCTGAAATCGCGGAAGTTGCATACTTAAAAGTTACAACTGCAGCTGGTCGGCGATTCTTTCCTGATAGAACTATTCCGGCTGATTGTTGTCATTTACGCGCAAGGTGCTGTGGTTTACGCGCAGTTATTGCGACTTACGCGCAGTTGTTGTGGCTTACGTGCAGTTATTGCGGCTTACGCGCAGTTATTGCGACTTACGCGCAGTTGTTGTGGCTTACGTGCAGTTACTGTCATTTACGCGCGGTTATCGCGCAGTTTTTTTTTAACGCTGGGGTCTTGCTCGCCCCATGCTCCTAATACGTCTATCAACCTCAAAAAGTTCAATCTCTATCAGACGCCCCCCAGAAATCAGACTTCATCACTAGTATGGATTGTTACCAGTACGTGCCTTGGGGCACAAAACTCGCCAAACAAATTCTCGAAGAGAAAGACGACCTAAAGCGTCGCCAACATCCGCAAGACTCAAATCAAACTTCAGCCGAAATGGCATCACCAGTGCGCGCGAAATAGCTGTGGCATAAGTATTACTACTAATTACCACTCTGGCGGTTTCGTCACAAATGCATTTGCTTCATTGTCGAAGATCTGATTCGGCAATTGATATTTCTCGTAGTGAGCAGGCTTTATACCTATATGAAAATGCGCAGCTTTCTCGATTTCTCTGTTGCCTCTGTGCGCTGGTGTAACGATCCCAATCTTTTTGTCTGGAAAGAAGCGCTTCGCTGCTTTTATTGCAGCGATTAGAACTGTATCACCCGAAACTATGACCGCGCAATCAGCCTGGTCAACAAGAAAAGCTTCGATGACTCCCATTGCGACATTGATGTCAGTTTCCTTTTCTTCGTGAGTTAGATACTCAGCCCTGCAATCATTGCACTTGAGAGTTTTCCTTTTGAAATTGCCCATAACAACGTCGACATTAGTTAGTCGCATAGCTTCGTTCAGCACCTTATGGCGTTTCTAAACATCTGGGTGCAAGTGATGGGCGAAAGCTGAATATAAACGAACACGTGCAACAACAGAGCCGGACGGAAAGTTTGAATTTTGCTTGACTATCATTTCGCAATGGCGCCTATAGTCAAACCACTTACCGTGCTGGATTCGATCCCTTTTCATGCAATCTCTAACTGAAAAGTAGACGTTGAAGCCGTCGATGAGAAATACAACTTTGTAGGACACAGAATTATCCTCAAAAAAAAGCCGTCCGGCGAACCCTTGCAGGTCTTCCGGACGGGGCCAGGTACTTATTACAGCGCCTGGGGTAGACATCTAAGACCATACCACTTACCTGTCAGTTTTAATCCTTAGAATTGTTTGCTTTAAGTTAAAACGCACAATTCCTAAAGATACCAAGAGGGCCTCAAAGCAAGTTCCCTCTATATCACTAGCTGAGTTGAAGCCGCTCTTGGATTATATGGCACTGTTTTGCCAGCTCAATAGATTGGATTGATCAGCTCTGAAAAGTGCGGCATAAAACTTCTTGCTTGCCCGCTACACCTAATACGTCTATTCGCCCCAAAAAGTTCAATCTCGCTCAACCGTTCGAAGACCACGGCCGCTGGAGCACTATTACCAAACAAATTCTCGAAGAGAAAGACGACCTCAGCCGCGTCGCCAACATCCGCAAGACCCAAATCAAACGCCTCAGCCAAAATGGCATCACCACCCAAGCCAAAATATGAGCAAATCAGCCAAAGCGAAAACTCCAGGCGCGGCCTCGCCCTCTTGCCACCGCCGTCACCCCACGACATCTGGTTCGACATGGAGGGCTACCCCCACATTCAAGGCGGCCTAGAGTATCTATTCGGAGCCACTTACCTCGACCCACAAGGTCAGATGCAATTCATTGATTGGTGGGCGCATGATCGCGCACAAGAGCGCAAGGCCTTTGAAGATTTCATAGACTGGGTCTACGCGCGCTACAAGCAGGCTGGCGCCATGCACATTTATCACTATGCCGCCTACGAAGTCTCAGCCATGCGCAAGCTGATGGGGCGCTTTGGCACCAGAGAGATGGAAGTAGACAATCTGCTGCGCAATGAAGTATTCGTGGATCTGTTCCGAGTGGTGCAGCAGTGTCTGAGAGTTGGCGATGGGTGGAGTGGAATGTTTGGTGGTGGGCGGAGTTTTAGTGTGGTGGCTTGAGTGGGCGGTAGTCTATTGTTGGTTTTATGTTTGGGTGAAATGGCAATAGTCGGCTTGCCACCATTGGTGGTTAAGGCATACTGATTGATTGGTGTTAGGCTTGGCCCTGATTCTGCAAAAGGGGCCGTGCGCTACTCGATCGTTTGAACTGGTATCGCTTGTCATTCAGGGCCTCCGATTTATAGAAATTGTGCCGCAAAGCATAATTAATGCTTTATGGCCATAAAACCGAAATACAGTTGCATATTGACTATGCGCAAAAGTATATACGCCGTGGTGTCATAAGTGGTGATTGGTGAGATGTGGTCTTGTTGTGTTGCAATCGGTAGAAGTGTGATGGCAACCTGGTTTTCAACTATTCCAAGGATCGTTTTGGGGTAGGCTTGTATTGTTCTGGTTCCTGGGTTACCTTGAATCTATCCCTAAAACAAACAGGGCGAGAGCGGCAACTCTCACCCCGTTTAAAACATATACAAGAAGGAGGTAACCCAAGTGCACATGTTTGCTTTGTCGATTTTTATAATAACACTAGCCATTCTGGCAGTGAGCAGATAAAAATCTAAAAATTCCATACTTAATCTTGAACGAATAGGAAGGCCGGCGGCAGTCTGTTGTTTCATCAGCTTGCTGTCGCCTGTCAAATGGATGCCTTGGGCAGGTCATGTCTCCTTCGTTCATTCAAACATTTGTTGGCTAGATGGTTTAAAGCCGCTGGTCAGAAGTTTAAAAGGTAATTTTATGAAACCAAAATTGTTAGGTCGCTTTCTCGTTCTTATCGTCATTTTTATGTTGGTGTCTCAAGTTTCAGTTCAAGCTAAGAGCGTTGACGCCGTTCGCATGCCTGTCTTCTATGTGACTGATCGACAGCGAGAAGGTGGCAACTCAAACCCCACCTACAATTCGAAGCGCCGGTATGCCGATGGTGTTGAATATGGTCAGTGTGAAATCACTACGCCATCTTCTCTGGTAGCCAAGGACTATTTTAAGCTCGGCTGGAGAGCGCAGAAGCTTAAGAAGGATAAGGCAATCGCAGATCCAGTTAAATCAGAATGCCGAGAGCAAAGCGTTTTCTTTGAGGACGTCTCGTCGCGCCTCAAGAACAGTGATCGTGTAATTGTATTTGTCCATGGCTATAACAATAGTATGGACGTAGCGATGGAGCGGGCGGCCGAGCTTGGGCTGAAATTCAAAGCCCCGGTAATCTCGTATTGTTGGCCATCCAGTGAAAAGCTAAAGGCTTATATCAAAGACGAGTGCAATGCAGAGTGGAGTCTTTTGCATTTTCGAAAATTTCTTTCTGATTTAGAGAAGGCCGTGGGAGCAGACCGGATAATTATTGTCAGTCACAGCATGGGCAATAGGCTTGTGATGTGGGCTTTGAATGCACGGGCTGAACTCAGTGATGCGCGCCAAGTAGCAGCGCCGAAGTATGCTGACATAGTTATGACTTCGCCAGATATTGATAGTGGCACCTTCAAGAATTATTCGGAGAATGTTTGCCGCAATGCCAATAGAAGTTGGGTGCTTCTCTCAAAGCGCGACAAGGCATTGATGGCATCAAAGTTTGTGCACGGTCGTAACAGGCTTGGCGCTGCCACTGAAGACAACGTTGACGTTGACTGGCGGCAACCGCCGGTGGTGAACGAATTAAAAACTATTGAGTTCACTAGTCTCGACAAGGGGTTTGTCGGTCATTCAGTTCGAGCCGATTTGATTTTCAGACTAGTAAAAAGTGGTGTTACTGATGTTGCTGGTGAACCGATAAAGCTCGTTGAGGAGAAAGCTGACAACTATTCCTGGTATCGAGTCTTGTCTGATAAGGAGAAAAAGCGGATCCAAGAGACCAAATAGTAATTGTATTGGTCACTATTGTGTTGGCTTAAGCAGCTGTGGCTATTGCTAATGAATTTACAGGCGGAAGTGTAACTCTGTATTTAGAGGCAGAAGAATTTCAGTAGAATTTTTCGAATTTGTTTGATAGTTAGGTAACTACGAACAGTCAACGGTGATTGAAACTACCTTAGACCTTGAGGAAGAAGCATGAAGCTTTTGGATCACTATGTACCCCAAGCGCATTTGAAGAAGTGGTTACTGCCTGGAGTGGAACATCTTTTTGCAATTAGAAAGTCAGACTTGGTGACATTTAAACCAAGTCCGAAAAATATCTGTGCAGTGCGTGATGGCAACACAAACAAGTTCTTACAGCCAGCAAGGAAGATTGAGGAGTTCTTGGAGAAGAATGAGCCACGTTATAGCCAGGCCGTCGATGCCTTATCTTCGGGTGATGAAGATAGGGAGAGCATTCTTGTCCTTGCTGGCTTTGTTGCCTGCATAATGCTGACGGCCCCCGCTGGTAATCGTATGCATCGGCCATTTCTTAAAAAAATACTTGAGTCTACTGCACTGAGTTTGTCTAACAATGGTTCGTTGCCTAGACTTCGAGGCCAGAGCGCCGCCGATTTAATACGCTCAGATGCTCTGTCTATTAACGTGAATGGCTTGTATCCTCAAGCTGTTGCGATCGAACAGTTGGACAAATTGGTGATAGGTCTCACTCATGGCGAATGGGAGCTGATTCGAAATGAGTTACCAGAAAGCCCTTTCTTCACTAGCGATTATCCCGTCGGAATAGCAGTATCAAAGCAATTTCCTAGAATCAATGACAAGCTTGTTCCGCTAACGCCGGAACTGGCACTCCGTATTAAGCCAAATTTGGATACTGAGAGGACTGACGCTGCTTTTACTAAATTCAAGTTTCGTTCTCGGCGAGCCAGTTTTGAAGAAGTTACAGACATCAATCGAGCTATCGTTCGATGTGCTGAAAATACGATAGTTTATAAAGCTGATTTGCCTTGGATTGAACGCTTTGTAGCGCAGAATAAGGACTATTGGGTTGAGGAGAAGGTGACAGTTCGACGCTCAAAACGATCGGCTACTCATTTTTCTCGTCAGGTAATCGCAAAGAGGCCTAGCGATGCGGCTAGTGAGCAACTACCAGAAGGTGAGCATTGGTTTGATATTAGTGCTAAGAGAGTTGAGTAAATAGAGTATGAAATTGATTTACGGTTTTGAGGTGGGAGTACTTAGTCTGCTATTTTAGAATGCTCGGTCTTCCTTGCGATGGTTATCTAATGCATGAATCCAGCCGTTGATTGAGTAAAAGGAGGTCGATTGTCATGAACAGCCCACCGCTAAGCAATTCATTGCGAAGAACTTTTTGCTTGAAGGTTGGTGAGTCATGTGGTTCTGCTTTCTCAGTCCCTGTTGGTACTACTCATGTTTTTGTTACCGCTAAGCACGTCGTAGAGAACTTTCAACAAGGGCATGTCGCAAGTGTCGGGCTATACACTGGGTCTGACTTTGAAGACATTTCGGTGATTCCGTACTTTTGCGAGGGCGGTGTAGATATTGCAATCCTTTTGGTAGGGCCAGGCAACTATGACGAACAAACTAACATAGGGCCAGAATTATCCAGTGATGGCTTGACGCTTGGACAGGATTCGTTTTTTTTGGGCTTCCCTTATTTCGGAGCACAGCTCAGCTATGTGAGTACTGAAATAAACGGGGGCTTTCCTATTCCCTTTGCAAAAAAGGCTACCGTTTCGGCGTTTCATCCCGACATCTTGTACCTGGACGGCCACAATAACCCCGGGTTTTCCGGTGGGCCTGTAATTTTTAATCATCCTAGTGGTGCGCAAAAGATTTGCGCAGTTGTTTCTGGTTATGTGCCTCATGTCGGCGAAGTAAGTAATGTTCCAACCGTCTCTGAACGTGTCCGTCCGCTGAACCACGTGGTAGCGGAAGGAAAGTCAACATGATTTCCTATGAGAGTGGCCGATGCGGCGATGGTGCGCTGCTACGGCGGTGACCAGTTCTGAGGAAGCAGCTGTT
>Ga0075163_10011636_pt1 | contig 11463 bp, 9 predicted proteins | sample JI1023141ADNA_FD_71478 | JGI IMG/M metagenome (GOLD analysis project Ga0075163, IMG submission 71478) | Wastewater effluent complex algal communities from Wisconsin, to seasonally profile nutrient transformation and Carbon sequestration -... | ecosystem: Engineered > WWTP > Effluent > Algae... | reverse complement strand
GCGAGGTTTCTGACCGTCTGCGGAAAATAGAAGCTGCGTTGGCGCCATGCCCACAGCAAGCGATATCACAAAAGGCCGAAGCCACTCAGGAACCTTCAGGCGCCGTCGCGAGGTGAGTGTCCACCGAGCAAATCGTCGAGAGGATTCGCTCGGCTCCGGCAGCGAGAAACCAGCGCGATGGGGCGCAGCGTGCGCTCCACCTCTCCGCTCATCCCTACTTATCTTTCTTACTATCCGCGAGAACTTTCTCAAGTTCAGCAGGGGAGACAAATGGATACTCATATGTAAAGTACTTTTGTCGCTTCGCTTGAGCTTCTTTATAAGAATCTTCATTCTTCGCAATCCAACTATCAAAGTCAGCTTTCAGCTTGTCATACTCCTGCATATCGATTTTCGAACGGTCGTTCTTGCCGACTGGCTTTCCTTCAACAGTGACGGTCATGTTCTGCCACATGCCGCGTACGGAGATATTATACTTATCACCTAGTATTTTTTGCAGCCCGCCTCCCTCCGTGGGTTTTTTTGTGAGACGATTGTATCCCATGGCCAGGGCCGCGCCATGGCAGCCGAACACATAGATCAACCGCAAGGAATTTTGATTCTTCTCGAGAAATGGCGCGAGTGCACCATCATACCAGCTTTGTGCATCGTACCCATCGATAGTTCCTTTCTCGCTACCGTGACCTTGTATGCAGAGGATGATGGCAGTATTATGCGATAAATTTTTAGCCGGTAGTTTTTCAAGCGCTATTTTTTCCACTATGTATTTGCTTTTATAAAATTCACGGATGTAAATTTCTAATTGTTTCGCTCGATAAGAAAGCATCCATTCGTCTTTGTTATCTTTGTCTATTTTGGGGTTGCTGGCAGGTACAAATAGAATCTTCGGATTTTTTGTCTCGTTCCTCGCTCTTTTCCATGCCGTGCTATGTGTGACGTCTAGCTCATTCACCTCTACCTCTTTGACATCCTGGTCTTTATCGCCCTTAAGATATACCTTGTTTTTTCCATATGTAAATTTAGTCATAGAATAAACCTCTGTGTGTCTGGATTGCCCCCGGCCCGCTGCCCGCGCTCACTTCATGGGCGCCCCCCAATGCATGAGTCAAAGCCTAAGCGGTCCGCGCAATGCCGTACATCGTCCGATCGGCCTAGTCCAATCGGACGATGCCGGCCGCGCGACCGTTGTTACTCTCAACTGCCTATTCCTGCACGCTTAACCCTCTCTTTGCGGATCACCCCGCCCGGACCCAAAAAGGATCACCCAGGGCGGGCTGTGACACGCGGAGTGCGCAAAAGAAATTGTCGTCGGAAACTCACATAAACGATGGAGCTCGTTGACATGAAAGGCGGACAATCCGCGAGCTCCTTTTGCTGATGCTGGCCGGTCTACGTCGATCGGCCTAGGTCGATCGGCCGACATATCTCCTCCCGTCCGTGCGCTAGCCTATCGACATGCACGCGAGCCCTGCGGCGATGGGAGGTCCGCGGGGCAAACGAATTGGTGCTTCGAAACGCGCTGTCTGTCATCGGCTTGTGTAGCATATTCGCCTTTGTCAGTTAGGGTCCTGTGCTTTGTAGATTTCTATTGTCGACATAATATGTTAGCTGAGCGTAATTTCGATGGTCCAGGTCGTGCCGAAGCCATATGTGCTTTGTAAAACTCTGACAGCACGCGATGTTTGTAGTTGCATTGGAAAGTTCTTTGGGGGGGGAACATGCTCAGGTGGCTCACGCAACCGGACGAAAACACTCTGTAAACCGCTTTGGCGCCGAAGCAATGACAACCGAAAAGGAGACGCACATGACCCTAGTTCACAAATACAAGCAGGCTGAGGATGATCGAACTAATGATGACGACATGATCAAGGTCACGGGCGGCTGGTGCATTGGTATGGTTGTTCATTGGATCCAGCATAAAAAAGCTGGGACTGACTTTTGGAAAAAAGCCATGACACCCGAAGGCGAGCAGGCGTTCCGCATGCTCATGGCCTTGCAGCTAATCTGGAACAAACAGGGCGGCTGGGCTCAAAAACATGAGTTTGACATCTACGATAAGCTCTTGGCGGGCAAGAAGATCAAGCGCGTAAACTACAGCGATTCGCGGCCGAAGCAGGTCATTAGCTCCGATGAGGTATGGCGCGTCATCACGGGCACCTCCGGCACCTACGGCATTGTCGCCCTTGGATTCTTGCGAGGTGGCCACGCCCTGGGAGTAGCGAAGAATAACGACGACAGCTTCAGCGTCTTGGACCCGAGCCATGGTGAGTTCAACTTCAAGGATGCAGCGGACTTTCGAAACGGAATCAAAACCGAGATCTTCGACAAGCGGAACCAGAACAACCCCGTGGCTCGGCTCATCATCTCGAAGTACCAGTAGCCCCGCGCAGTCCCATCAAATCCCCGTCGCACGATTCCGCTCAGATATGAGCTGACCCAAGCGGTCAGCGTCCTCTCGGGGATAACCATCCGCCTAGTACACGCCTAGTACCTTGCCCCAGAAGTTTTGACCGGTTGGCCCAAGTCCCCTCTCCCTCGGCCGCGACGACGAGCCGCACGCGGCTCATCTATCTGGCGCGCGAGCGATATCGGACCGAGCAGACCTAAGGGAGCCGTCGCGACGAGCCGAACTACAGTCCGCACCGGCTGGTGCGAACCCCTGAGCGCCCGCAGCGACACGTCGCAACGTCGCTGCCGACCCTGCGGCGGCTGCTCGGCCGCGTCGCCCGCCGCTGGCTCCTGCGCGTCCCGATTCTCACGCGGCGGTCCCCCGCTCCCCCATCGGCTCTGCGTATCCCTTGGCCCTGCGCTTATCGAGCTGAGCAAATGGATTCGACAGTCCTGTTAGATTCTCTTTTCCCTGAACAGCGGGTAACCGCAAACACATTGCTCGGGCGTAGGTCTTGTTCATAGAGGTACATGAAGGCGATGGCTGAGCGCTCCGCCTTGTGCTGAGCGCGCCCCGAACGCACCTTTGCGGATATTCGCCGCACAGGCGGTCCACTTCGGCATTGAGCCCGGCGCTAGCCCCTTGTCCCTCTCGATGCACTGCGGGCATCGGCCACATGGACTAGGCCGATCGGCCGATGCCTGCCCACCGCTCGGCATACTACCCTATCGATATATGCGCCAACCGGGCGACGTATCGCTCATTCAGTATGACTACGCGCGGAGGTTCCTATGAGTCTTAGGCAGCTAGAGATCCTCAAGCAGCTCGCCTTGCGCTTCGGCAAGCACCTTGGAAAGCCGAAGGATCTGAAGGGTCTGCGAAAGTGGGAAATGCTCAAGCTTGGACAGGGCTCCAGAGGCGGGCAGTTCTGGTTCATCCTCAATTCCGGAGATGATCAGGCAACGCTCATCGTGACCTCGGATCCGAAGAAGGAACCGAGCAAGGACTATATCGGATGGGCGACCCCCAACAACAAGGAGCACCAGAAAACGATCCTGACCGGAACCTTCAAGTTCGACCCGAGTGACTTTACGTACGAGTTTACGACCAGCAGCAATACCAAGGAGGCTTGCAGCCATCTTCTGGAAAAGCGGCTTGACGAAGTTTCTCTCGGATTCTGGCGAGCGCTGTCTGCATCCCGTCCGTTCGCGATTCGCCTCAACGGCCGGCCGTTGACCGGGCGCAAGCTCAACGACATCCACTGGACTGCGGCCGAGTACGATATGTCCCGCAAGCTCGTCGACGCCGGCCTCAAGCTGACGACGCTCAAGCTGTCAGACAGCTTGCCGCTGGAGATTGTCCTGTCCGGGCGGATCGCCAACAAGGCCGAGAGCAACTCGCTGACGCAGCAGATCTTTCGGGATCCTATCTCCGAGGTGATGACAAAAGAAGTCGCTGAGCTCATCAAAGTGCTATCGACCCTGGATGGCAAGGCTGCGAAGCTCGCCAAAGAGAACAAGCTGGTCGCAAGCAAGAGCAAGCTCGAAGAACAGATGGCTGCGGCCGTCAAGAAGTGGAGCGAGAGCTATGTTCGGTCAGCCGAGAACGCTGTGCAGGAAGCCTGGGTCCAATATGCACTCGAAGACTATGATCGCTCGGACTACATCATCGACGCCGTGGTGTCGTTCACCAAGAAGACGGTGAGCCTGGGCGTGGGGGTGGGCGGCATGGTCGGCTCGATCGTCACCATCGCGGCCACTGCGGGCACAGCGTCACCGGGGGCGATCATGAGCCTCATCGGCAGCGCGATTTCGCTGCTCAAGACCACTGTGGAGCTCGGTCAGGAGATCTATCGGGTGCAGTCCGGCATTTTGGCCGCGGGGATCGACATCGATCAGCACCTAAAGAAGCTCGAATATAGCAATGCCGAGGCCCTCATCAAGGCGATCAAGAGCCCCGTTCCCGCTGAGGCCAAGGATCTCCTGGTTCTCAAGCACACCCTGGAGAAAATCGGCGGGAAAGCGATCGAGAAGATGACCAGCATCAAGCTGAACTCGCCCCAGGCTGTTGGGAAGGAAATCGCAGACTTTAGGGCCAAGTGCACCGGTGTGCGCCAGGGCGCCGAGAAGCTCGCCGGCCAACTCGATCGCTTGCTGGAGATGCAGGAAAAAATCGAGCAGCTCGTCAAAGATAGCTATCCGGGCTGGAACAGCAGCATCGAGCCTGACCAGGTGCAGGGTAAGCTGGGCATTTCCAACGCGGAAGCCGCATTCCTGACCAAGCTACTTAAACGCCACCAGGCGAGCGCAAAGGCGATCGACGCGTTGCTCAAAGAGATTCCCGAAGAGCATCAGCGCTATGAGCGGGCCAAGGAGCTGGCCGAGAAGTTTGAAGGTCGTCTCGATCAGGTGCTCGCCGTTTCGAAAGCGCTGGAGAGCCAGCAGACCACGGCCCTCAAGATCCTGGAGATTACCGCAACGGTGGGGTTGCCGCTCCTTAACTTCGCGACCATTGACTACTCGGACGTGGCCAGGGTGGTCATGACCACGGCGAGCACCGCCGGTGAAATGGCGCTCGGTCTTGTGGATCTCGCGATCGACAAAGGCACCATCGAGTGGGCAACCAAGAAGCTCAAGGCCGGCAGCGGGGAAGAGGTCTCGGTCGCAAAGGAGTGCCTGGAAACCGCGAAGCTTGCCACCGAGACCCTCTATGACGCCCAGGATGGGCTGAAGACCCTTGTCGCGCAGGCGAAAGACAGCAGAGTGATTCGCGAGGGCGCATCGGACCTCGGCAAGACCCTGACGACGCTTCTTACAGCCTTGCCGAAATCCTAGGGACAGGCGGATGCTCAGGGCCGTAAGGGTCCGGAAGATCAATGAGGTGGCCCTTGGGATCCTTCCGAAGTTTGATCCGGCGCTGCAGCATCGCGCGACAGAGCTTGGGACCGCACACAAGAAACTACAATGAAGGACATCGCGCCAGCTCGCGGAAATCCGCAGAGGCGCGGCGCAAGCACCGCGAGCGCCGACCAGATCCAGAGCCCCACCTGCGGCGTCGAAAAGGGAGCGGGGCGGACGTGAGGGCGAGGGGAGACGCGAACGCCCCAGGTTGAGGCTGTGGCAGAGAGGCCAGCGCCCCCATCGCGGGGGCTTCCCTGACGCGGGGGCGGGCTGCGGGCGAGGCGGTGTCTTGGGGGCAATAGCCGACAGTTGCCCGATTCGACGCAAGCACGCTACTCTTGTCCAGTGACGCGCAGTATCGGTCCCGTCATCCGGCAAGACGACAGGTCAACGGGCGGACCGCAGTCCATACAAACGCTTAATGAAGCCGCCAACATGGCGCGCTTGACGGCGCGCCAGCGCGAAGTTCTGGAGCTGCTCGCCAAGGGGCTGTCCAACGAGCAGATCGGAGTTGCGCTCCAGCTCTCCGCTGCGACGGTACGAACCCATGTCGCCGCCATCTTGAACACGCTCCAAGTGGGCAACCGCACAGAGGCCGCCGCCGTCTATGTCGCGTTCTTGGCGCAGCCGGTCCAGGTCGAGGCGCTCCTTGCGCGACCTGCCTTGACCGTGCTGCCGTTCCAGGCGTTCGACGAGGAGCCGACTTCGCGACAGCTCGCCCTGGGCATAGGCAGTGATCTGACCAGTTTGTTTGCGCGCTGGTGCTGGTTTCCGGTGGTTCACAGCGGCTACTCCAGTCGCGCGGTGCACAACCAGACTCCGATCCAGATCGGCAGAGCACTCGGTGTGCGCTTTGTGGTCTCTGGGGATGTGCGGACGCGGGCCGGGGGGGTGCGCATCCAGGCTCGCGTCGAGGACGCTCATACCCAGAGCTGCCTGTGGGCCGAGCACTATGACTTGGCTCCCAAGGAGCTGTTTGCCGTCGAGGATCTGGTCAGCACGGACATCGTTGCCACCGTCTATTCCATGCTGATGGCCCGCGTGGGCCTGACCCAGAACCGTCTGCCCGAATCGGCGCTCCAGCCCTGGATGCTCGCGCATGAAGGAATGATCCTGCGCGAGCTGCGCGAGGCCAGATCTAATGGCGACGCCATCGTCCGCTTTTCTGAAGCGCTTTCGCGCGAGCCGGATCTGGTCTTGGCCCACTTTGGGCTCGGCCTGGTCAGCTACGATCAGGTCCTGAACCAGTTCGGCTCGCCGACCGAGGCGTCCGAGCGACTGGCTGCCTGCGCCGAGCGGTGCATGACGCTGGCCCCGCACGCCGCCGAGGGCTACTACCTACGCAGCCGCTACCTTCACGCACGCGGCGAGCACAGCCTCTCGGCGCGCATGCTGGAAGCGGCGATCGGTCACAATCCGAGCTTTAGTCCCGCGCACGCGCTCTTGGCGCAGGTGCTGGTCCTCACCGGCCAGTACGATGCGGGGCTCGAACGGATGCGGCACGCGGTTCGACTGGGACCGCGCAGCTTCGTTAGCGGCCTCGCTGTGGTGCACTTCGTTCGCAAGGAGTATGCAGAGGGGCTCAGCGCTGCCGAGAAGGCTTTAAGCATCAACAGCTCCTATCCATTTGCGCGCGGAATTGCCGCTGCCTGCGCGTTCTTGATGGGCCGCGCCGACGTCGCGCAGGGGCACTTTCGCGAGTTTCAGCGCATCGCACCCACATTTGTCCCAAGCGTATTTCGGCGCTACTTTGGGGACGACGTCGAGCCCATCGGGCGCCTGGCGGTAGCACTTGAAGCCCTACAAAGCGGCGCAACCATCCCCAAAGGGCGGTTGGGCGGGTAGAAGGGCGGCATTCGGGCCGGCATCGATCGCTCGGACTAGGCCGATCGGCCGATGTTCTTCCACCTGAGCCTGCCCTAGCCTTTCGATAGCCACGCCGGACTGAAGACTGTCGAGACGGCCGCCGCGCAGCTTCCTATACGTCTGGCCGGCGCCCAGTAGGAGTCATCAACATGCGATCACATTCTGTCTGCAAACTTGCCCTCGCGCTCCTCGTCCTCTCCCTCGCAGACTGCTCCAGCGCGAGGCAACCGACCTCGGATTATCTCAAGGATACCTGGGGGATTCAGCTCTCAGACTTCTCTGGGGACTTCGAAGTCGACACCGAAGGCACTCAAATCCACACCAGCACCGGCAGGATCACGGTCGATGGCCTTGGCACCAGCGAGATCTCGGTGCAGACGACCGTTCAACCGGTGGCCCAGGGTGGCGAGACCACCCTCTACGTCTACCACCTCGATGGCAGTCAGGAGCGCTACTTCGTATACGATCAGGTGCACGACGACATCGAGTTCGGAACCCCGACGCAGGGAGTCGCGGTGGGACGGAACCCCGACGGCACCTACCAAGTCTGGGCCTATGACAACGCCAACAAGGATCAGGAGCTACAGGTGCAAAACGGCTTCGAGGCCTTGAAAGTTGTCGAGCAATATAACGAGTATAAGACGATCTCGCCCTACATCTTCCTCACTGCTTTCGCCGTGGCTCATACCAGTGCCCCGGAGGCCCGTAGCGTAATCCGCTGTCTAGCTGACAATACCGCGGACGCGCCGGTGGTCTGCGACCTCTTCAAAGAGTTCTGCGACTGCGCCGCTTGCCTCGTGCTCAAGCGCCAAGGTGCCTGTGGACTCTGCCCCAAGCTCTAGGCGGTGGCCTGCCTGCGGTCGTGTCCCAGGCCGAGTCCGGACAGGAGGGCTCGTCCTGTGGCTCGCCCTCTCAGTGGGGTTTGCCTGCACGGCGACGCCCGAGTCGGCGTCCCCCCGGGTCTTCGGTCTTTACGCGGTGTGGTTCGCTGGCTCCGGCGACGCGGATCGCGGCGAGATCGATCGATTCCTCAGCTGCTTGATCGAAGGATCGACCCTCAACCAATACTGGATGGGCGAGGCCCGGATCGAGCTCCGGGGCTCTTTCGCCCTGCCGCCTCCGCCGGCCCGCCTCGACTGGGACGCGCTGGCCTCAGACTGGCTCACTCCTCAGGTCGGCCTCCCCTTCGGACTCCCAACCGCGCGGGCGCATGAGACCCCGCTCTATCTGGTCTTTGGCGGCCAGCCGGAGGTTCTGGTCGACGCTTGCGGTCGCAACTCGGTGGCCAGTGTTGCGGGTCGCTTCTCCGGCGTTGGCGTTGTCCGCAACTCCCAGCTCTGCTGGCCCACGGGCAACCGGATTCGCACCGAGACCCAGATCGCCACCCACGAGATCGTCGAGACCGTCGATCGTGCCCTCGGCTATGGCACGTGCGCCGCGGGCGGGACCTGCCGCGGCAAGCAGATCTGCGCGGGCGCTTGCGACTCCTTCGTGGGGCTTTTATGCCCCGGTGCGCCGACGGGCTCGCGTACTGGCTGTGACAGCCGCATCATCGACGGCTGGGTGATTCAGCGCCTCGGGTACGCGGGGCGGGACCCGGCGCGCTGCGACGAGTGTATGGTGTGCGACTTCACCCCGACCGTCTGCCCAGCCGAAGCTCCTGACTGCGCCGCAGTCCCTGGGGCCACCTAATCGGAGTCCTGTTTCCGCCTGGACGCAGGCGCTCGACGAAAAGAGGACTCCAGAATACCACCGGAAAGCACGGTCTCAACAAGGGATGTTCTTCGGTAGAAACTTCAGCGGCTGGCCATCAAGCGCCAATGAAGACCTTCTATCCCTACTCCTATGTTGGATGCTGGGCCTGGGTAGCCACCAGACGATCGCCTCAGTCGGCCGACCAGCTGGTCCATTCGCTCCAGCAGGCTGCCAGCCCAGTGGGGCCGTTGTGCTTGTAGCGGCGGGTCTCGGCGTACCAGTCGAGATTGCCCCGCATCCAGGCCGCGAGCGCCTTGACATAGGCCTGACAGTCGGGATTGCCGAGCAACTGCAGCTGCTCTTGCAGCTCGAAGAACGCCTTGAGCTCCGCGTTGCACATCTCGATCGCCTGATCCAGCGCCAGGTTCCAGCCCAGCTTGCGCTCATGCGAAAGCACGATCACAAGGTTGCTGGTCGTCCCCTCTGCGATCTCCTTGAACAGTCCATAAATGTCGTTGACCCAGCAGATGTAATTGTTGGCCATGACCTCGAGCTGCTGCACATAGACATTGCTTACAAAGTCGGTTCGGCGCGGATCGATGTAGATTGCGGAAAAGTCGAAGCAGGGGAACACGGCGCTGACGAGCAGGCGCAGCCGGCTATAGGTCGCCAGAGAGGGCACGCGGCTCTGTGCGCGCAGGATCCGCTCCCAGCGGACCCCCTCGATGTACTGGCGCACGTGGGCGCCAATCCGACGCAGCCACAGGTCGCTGGCCCGCGCCGCAAAGCGCGCCAAGATGTCGGCCAGCGCGTGCTCAAGGGGCGTATCACCCGGCTCGACGCCGCAGCTCTGCGCGACCGCAATCAGGCGATCTTCCCGGATGATCAGCTTTTCGAGGTAATCCGGATCGGTCGCGGCCTGCCTGTCACACATGTCATCGTAGAAGAAGAGGAACATGATCCAGTCAGCGGCCAGATCGAGCTCGTCGGCGCTGACCCAGGGGTAGCAGCGAGCTGCCAGGTATGCGAAGCGAGCTTCACCGAGCCGTTCGAACTTCCGTTCGCGCGGCTCGACGAGTCCTTGCTCGATGGCCCAGCGCAAGGAATGCGCGTGAGCGCGCTCGCAGTGCGAACTTATCGCCGCGGTGATCGGACACACGAGTGCAGGGTGCCCCGCGGGGGCCAGCATCGGGTCCCGGCCCATGAGATCTGCCGCGTCGTCGGCTTCCACCGGGGACGAACTTGGGTGCAGAAGGTTGAACTCGGCGCTGGCTTCTGCTCTAGGCCATTCGGTCATGGTGATTCTGTCCCTCGCTTCAACGTGAAGGGTTCATAGGATGCGTGTCCACGGCCGCGTGCCGATTGGCGTGGCTGAGGCTGCGCGCCGAATTTGTCTGCATCGAGTTGGAATGGCTGGCGGGCCTATCGATAGGCTAGTGCGCTGACCTGTGGGCGCGGTATCCGCCGATCGACCTAGGCCGATCGGCGGAAGCCCCCCTCCCTGCGAACCGAGCAGCGCACTGGCTCATCCAAAGCCGGCGCATGCTTGCTCATCGTCGCTGCCGGAGCCGGTCAGGCGACGCGGAGCTCCGGTCCCACATGCATCGCGGCGCACGGGCCGGCATCTGCCGATCAGACTAGGTCGATCGGCCGATATATCTCCGCCTGTGTACTCAGTAGGCTGACGGAATGGCAGGGGCGTCCGGGGGCGTGCCGTGTCAGGCAACCCTCCCTGCACGGGCGAAGCGAGAAAGGCTACCTGTCATCTGAAGAGCGGCTTTGATCCACCCAACCTAAGAGGAGGCCCGACTTTACCATGAATACAGCACATTCGATTCCTAATGCCCTTTCCGTGTGTGGGCGCGCAAAAGGACGCTTCCGGCGAGCCGGCCTGCTGACCGTGAGCCTCGGATTGCTGGCTTGCGGCGATAAGAGTATGGGCAGCCCCGACGCCGCGGTGACGCAGCCGCCCGACGCCGCGGTGACGCAGCCGCAACCTGTTGTCGGCACATTCAAGATCGCGGATGCAACCGGAGCGGGAATCCAAGGGGCCGAGGTTACCTACAAGAGCCAGAAGAAAACCACGGACACCAACGGAACCGCGACGATCGACCTGCCCCCTGGGGCGCCCTACGAGGTTATCGCCAAGGCAACAGGCTTTCCACCGCTGCACATCTATGGGATCGCGGGGTCTGCGGCCTTTTCCCTGGGGCGCGGTCTGTATACGGACACGCAGCTCACCCAGCTTGCTGGAGCGCTGGGCACAAGCTACGACATGACGAAGGCCATCATCAGCGTGATCGTAGTCGGCGCCAACTTGGATTATCTGCCGGAATCCATCGCGATCGATACCAGTGTCACTTACGGTTTCGCGCTCGTCCCGGACCCGTCCAGCCCTGTTGGATTTGCCAAGTCGAATGCGACACTTCCCGGCAAGCCGTCCGAAGTCTTCCTGGTCAACGTTACTCCAGGAGCGGTTCCCCTGAAGGTTACGCCCCCGGCCGGAAAGTCCTGCACGGTGTATCCGAGCGCGATGCCTCAGGGCACGGAAGCGCTGGTCGGGTACGCCCACGAGATTTCGACCGTACAGCTGGTCTGTAAGTAGGGTGAGGG
>Ga0075163_10011635_pt1 | contig 11463 bp, 10 predicted proteins | sample JI1023141ADNA_FD_71478 | JGI IMG/M metagenome (GOLD analysis project Ga0075163, IMG submission 71478) | Wastewater effluent complex algal communities from Wisconsin, to seasonally profile nutrient transformation and Carbon sequestration -... | ecosystem: Engineered > WWTP > Effluent > Algae... | reverse complement strand
ATCTTTGGTAACAAGGCTCTAGCAGCCCCGGCTAACCGTTTTTAGGCGGCAATAGCGAATTGCTCATCATTGGCAATTATGGATTTGCTTCATTAACGTCGATCGCCTGACGAGTTGCCTGCGCACCTTTGCCCGCCCTGTCGAAACCAGTACACCCCCAACCAAGAACACTCAGCAGAATGCCCTTGGGTGGAGGTGAGGGGAATCGAACCCCTGTCCAGAACGCCTCCAGATTGCCGGAATTACAACCATGCTTTGAATTATGGGGGCGGGGTGGGGGTTTTACAAGGGTTGTCGGCAAACGATAAACGTGGTCTAGCCGCAACGAATTGTCGGAATTGGCACCATCTTCCTCATCCCGACTTGCAATTTGTGGCAGTACAAGCGCATCATCCTGAAGTTAATGCGGGATTCATTTGCATTTTGAATTGCAGATACCGCTCCCAGATACCCGATAAAGGAGTCTCGCCCATGAAAAAAGCCCTATTGCCGATCGGCATGATGGTATTGCTAGCCAGCCCGGCCATGGCTGATCCCGGCGCATTTTTCGGTATCACTTACAATTTTTCCGGCTCAGTCGGTTTGTCGCTAAAGGTTCTGTCCAACAACAAGGAAGATCGCGGCGTCGTCGGAGCAGGTATTTCCTATTTTCCGATGACCAACAAATTCGGCCTTGACGCCAGCGCCGGCTACCTTTTCCAGAATGGCGCAGTCACCGCTGGCTGGGACTTCCTGCAGAACTCACCGCAAGTGGGTATCGGCTTCGTCAACACCAAGTCGTCCAGCAACAACCCGCCGCCACCGCCACCGCCTGACGATTGATTTATTCAAGGGCAATATACAAAAAAGGCCGCCAGCACTGGCGGCCTTTTTTTGCTCGATGGTCACCCCGTTGAAACGGCGCTGAGCAGGCGTTCACAGTAGCGTGCGATCAGGTCGACTTCGAGGTTGACCTTGCTGCCCGGCTGCAGCCGACCGAGGGTGGTGTTTTCCAGCGTGTGGGGGATCAGGTTGATCGAGAAATCGGTGCCGTTGACGGCGTTGGTGGTCAGGCTGGTGCCATCGACGGCAACCGAGCCCTTGCGCGCAATGTACTTGGCGATTTCCTTGGGGGCGCGGATTTCGAGCAGGCGGTTGTCGCCGACCGGGTCGAAACGCAGTACTTCGCCGACACCGTCAACGTGGCCGGAGACCAGATGGCCGCCGATAACGTCGGACAGCTTCAGCGCCTTTTCCAGGTTGACCGGCCCGGGTTCGGCCAGGCCGACGGTGCAGGACAAGGTTTCCGGCGAGACGTCGACCATGAAATTGTTGCCGTCCTTGCCAACCACGGTCAGGCAGACGCCGTTGTGGGCGATCGAATCGCCGAGCGCGACGTCGTCGATGTTCAGCCGGCCGGCCTCGACATGCAACCGGAACCCGGCTTCGCGGGGGGTGAGTTGGGTGATGCGGCCGACCGCCGCGACGATTCCAGAAAACATGGCAGCCCCTGCTGTACGCAAAAGGCGGACTTTATCACGCCCGGCGGGCGGGGCTGCCGGTGCAGCCCTGGTCGATCAATCTGCGCGGTAGATCAGCGCGGCCCGCGTTCGTCGTCGTGGCGACGGCGCGAATCGCCCTGGCCGCCCCCTTGTGCTGGCGGCTGACGGGGCGGCTCCGCCCGTTGCTGATGCATCTCGCGCTGCGGCTGCGGCATCGGCGCACGGACTTCGGGTGCAGGCTGACGGGGTGGCTCAATCCGTTGCACCGGCATTTCGCGTTGGGGTTGCGGCATCGGGGCGCGGACTTCGGGCGCCGGCTGGCGGGGCGGCTCCATCCGTTGCACCGGCAATTCGCGTTGCAGCTGCGGCATCGGCTGGACTTCCCGCGGTGGCTCGGCCCGGCGTTGCGGCTCCGTCGGCATGACACCGGGTGCTTCGCGCTGGCTGTTGCGTTCTGGCCGCGGCATGTCGCGTGGCGTGTCACGCTGCATGTCGCCCGGGTTCTCGCGCCGGAACTCCCGCGGCGCCCCCGGCTGAATTTCGCGCATGCCGGATGGCGGTGCTTCGCGGCGCTGCATGCGCTCTTCCGGTTGGCCGCGCGGCGGTGCAACGCGCTCGACAGCAGGCGACTCGGGGCGAGTTGCTTCCGGCCTGGGCGCCGGTGGAGCCGGCTGGCGGGGTGCCGCTTCGGGTTGGGCCTCCAGCGTCCGGCCGAAGACGTCACGGCGCGATTCGGGCTGGGGCGGGGATCGACGCTCGATCTGCGGCGGTGGCAGGACGCGCTGGCTGGAGGGCGTTTCGTCGGTGGTCGGCTGACGACGCTCGGCGTCGCGGCGCCTTTCCGGCAAGTCGCGGCCGATTTCGCGACGCGGCACGACTTCCTGACCCGGTGCTGCCGGCGGCGGTTCGCGGCGAGCGTTGTCGCGACCCGTATCGCGCGTTCTCGGGCCGGCGCCTTCCTGGCGTTGCTCGTCGCGGCGCCCGTCGCGACCGACGAAGCCGTTGCGCTCGCCGTCACGCGGGCGGCTGGCCGCCGTTGGCGGGGCGATCCAGTTGGCCCCGGGGGTCTGGCTGGCGGTCGGTGCGCTTTCGAGTTCGCGGCGATCGGTGCGGTGGATCTGGTCACGCGAGATGTGCCGACCTTCGCGCAGCAGATTGGCCGGAACGACTGTCAGGGCACGCGGCGAATCGCGGTAGGCATGGCGTTCGTGGCGGTCTCCCCGTTCATGGTCGCGGATCGCCCGCTGGATGACGGTGACGTTGTGCACGTGGGTGACGTTGACCCGCTCGACGTAGCGATGACTGTGGCGATGACCCGGCACGTAAACTTCGCGCGGGGCGAGCGGGAACCAGCCGACGGCCGGGGCGGCGCCGAAGCTGAAGCTGACGCTCCAACCGGGGTTGCCAACCCAGGAGACCAGTGCCGGCGCATAGACGGGGCGCGGCGCCAGCCGACCGGGAACCCAGGCCCAGCGCCCGTGGATGATCGCCCAACGGCCGTAATGGAAGGGCGCGAAGCCCCACGGTGCCTGGTCGATCCACGTCCAGCCCCAGGGCGCAACCCAGGCCCAGCGGCCGTCGCGGTAGGGCGCCCAGTCGTCGGCGACGCCGCGCGGGTACCAGACGGTGCCGTAGTCGGGCGCCGACTGCCAGTCGCCGTAGGCGTCGAGGTCCTGATAGCCGGTCATGTGCGGCGACACGTGGCGGCGGGCTGTCGTGGCCAGCGTGGCGTTTTCGCGGGCAGCGACCCAGCGGTCGAAGGCGTCCTGGTTCCCGTCGCCGTCGAGGCGTTCGCGGCCGTCGCTCCAGCGGCTCAGCTTCTGGCCGGCGGCCAGGGGCATCTCGCGCTGGCGGTCGTCGAAGGTGGCGCGGCCGGCCTGGACGGTCAGCTCGCTGTGATCGCCGCGCACGTCGATGCGGTAGCGGCCCGGGGTCAGGAAGCGAACCAGGCCTTCCGGCGTGGTGACGACAACATCGTCAACCTGGTCGCGGTCGAGGATGCTGATGGCCAGACTGCCGTCGTTGACGCGAACATCGACTCGGGCGTCGTCGACGACCGTGAACTCGACCTGGCTGTCGTCGCCGAGCCGGTAGGCGGTCGATCCGACCCAGACTTCGGCCCGGCCACGCCGCCCGGTCTCCAGGATGGCGCCGCTGCTGATCGGCCAGTTCAGCGTGGCCGGTTCGGCCTGAATGCTACGGTCGGCCCGAAAAAAGACCTCATTTTCAAAAACTGCGAGGCGGCCGACGCGGGCCGGCGGGTCGTCCTGTGCCACGGCCGGCAAGGCGACCAGCAGCAGGGCGGCGACGAAAATTCGTTGGAGGGTTTGCAGCATCGTGGTGCTCCCGAAGCAGATCATGCCCGCGCCAAGTGGCGAGCGATAGGGCAATCAACGCATGATCGCGCAAATGGATGCAGCAAGGCACCCGGAAAATCGTTGCAAAATGTTGCCGGCCAGGCGGGTCAGCCGTTACCGCTCTCGATGCCGTACTTCTTGGCGACGGTGGCATACAGTTCGCGGGCCGAGGCCACCTTGGGACTTTTGCGGTCCTTGCGCTGGGCGCGGTTCAGGTAGTCCAGGGCGCGCCCGGCCAGTTCGTTGTCCCAGCCCTTCTTGTCGAGCAGCGTGAAGATGGCCTTGGCGGCATTGACCAGGAACTGCAGGTTGGGTACCTGCTCGGCGGCCTGGATCAGCAGCTGGACAGCGCCTTCGAGATCGCCACTGCGCGCCGCCATGACGCCCTTGTTGTTGAGTTCGACGATTTCCTTGCCGACCTGCTCAAGCAGCGCCTTGCCGGCATCAGGCTGGCCGGTTTTGGCGAAAACGTTGGTGATGTGGTCGATCAGGTGGGTGTCTTCGTGATTCTCCGCCGCTACCTGGCGCATGATCCGGCCAGCCGCTTCCTGCTTGCCGGTGGCGTAGCAGGCATGGGCCAGATCGACGGCCAGCCGTTGCGAGGCGTGCCGACCCTTGTCGGCAGCCTCGGTGACGATGGTCTGCTGCAATGCCAGGGCCTGATCGACCAGGCCCTTGGCTTTCTCGGTGGCGCCTTCAGCATGCAGGCACAGGCTTTCGGTGACCAGCGCCGCCAGCTCGGCCTGCTTGTCGCCGCGCAGTTCGCGCTTCATCTCGGCGGCAATCTTGCGCGAGGCGGCGACGTCGCCGCGCTCGACCAGCACCCGCGACAGGTTGGCGAAATCGTCGGCCGTCCGCAGGCTCGACCCCTTGCTGCGCTCGATGACCTTGCCGTAGGCCTTTTCGGCCGCCAGCAGATCCTTGTTGCGGGCGGCCACATCGCCGACCAGCCTTTGCCGTACGGTGTTGTGCGGCGAGGCATCGGCGCCCCGCTGCAGGGTTTGTTGCGCTTCCTGCAACCGCCCCTGCGCTTCGTGCACGGAAGCGAGGAAATCATAGGCCGAGAGGAATTCCGGCGCATCCTGCGTCACCTGTTCGGCCAGCTGTTCGGCTTCGTCGAGCGCGCCGCGGTCACGCAGCGCGGTGGCCAGGCCCATCTTGGCCCAGGGCACGACGCGCCCTTCGAGCACCCGCCGGAAAACTTCCTCGGCTTCCCGCGTCCGCCCCAGCTGATGCAGGAACTCGCCCTTGAAACGCAGGGCATCGTACATGTAGGTGGGTTGTTGCTGGATGACGCGATCACAGGCGGCAATCGCCTCCTGCAGCGCGCCGCGCTCAATCTGCTCATAGATGCGGCTGAGCACATGCTTCTTGTAAATCGCCTTGACCAGCCGGGCCTGCAACTGCTCGGCGGTAAACGGCTTGATCAGGTAATCGTCCGGCGCCAGTTCGGCCAGCGCCACGACATTGGTGTAGCCGCGCTCGCTGGTGATGATCATGTACACCGTGGACAACGGAATGAGGTGGGCATGGCGCAACTCTTCGAGCAGTTGCTGGCCGTCGCGGCCGTCGTCGAGCACGAAATCGGAGAGGATGATGTCGAAGCGGTTGCTCTTGACCTGGCGGATCACCTCGGCCGAATTGCCGGCACCGTGCACCATCGTCACGCTCAGCGCCCCAAGCATCAGCCGCAGGGCATCGCGCGCCGGCGCATGGCGGTCGACGATCAGGACTCTCTTCTTGGTCAGCGCCTGCTGCAAAACCAGCAGCATCTCTTCGTTGTCGAGCGCGCTGACGCCTTTGGCTTGGCTTGTGCTCATCGCCGCCAAGTTACTGCACTTCGCGGGACAGGGCAACAAAGCGGCGAAAACCTGTGCGATTTCAGCGCCCTGAAGTAAAATCCGCGGTCCGCTACTGCGCTGCAACAATCCCATTCCGATGCTCTATCCCACCCGTTTCGATGTCATTGTCGTCGGCGGCGGCCACGCCGGCACCGAGGCTGCGCTTGCCGCGGCGCGGGCGGGTGCGAACACGCTGCTACTGACGCACAACCTCGACACGCTGGGGGCGATGAGCTGCAACCCGTCGATCGGCGGAATCGGCAAGGGCCACCTGGTCCGCGAGGTCGATGCGCTGGGCGGCGCCATGGCAGCGGCGACCGACGAAGCGGGCATCCAGTTCCGCATCCTCAACGCCTCGAAAGGTCCGGCGGTGCGCGCCACCCGCGCCCAAGCCGACCGCGTGCTGTACAAGCAGGCAATCCGTTCGAGACTGGAAAACCAGCCCAACCTGACCATCTTCGCCGAAGCCTGCGACGACCTGATCGTCGAAGGCGAACGCGTCGCCGGTGCAGTGACGCAACTCGGCATCCGCTTCATGGCCGAAGCCGTGGTGCTGACCGCCGGCACCTTCCTCAACGGCAAGATCCACGTCGGGCTGGAGAACTACACCGGCGGACGCATGGGCGATCCTCCCTCAGTCTCGCTGGCCGCCCGGCTAAAGGAACTGCAGTTGCCGCAGGGCCGCCTGAAGACCGGCACGCCGCCGCGCCTGGACGGCAAGACCATCGATTTCTCGGTGATGGAGGAGCAGCACTCCGACAATCCTTTGCCGGTGTTTTCCTTCCTCGGCCATGCCGGCCAGCACCCGAGGCAGCTGCCGTGCTGGATCACCGAGACCAACGAACGCACGCACGACATCATCCGCAGCGGGCTGGACCGTTCACCGATGTACACCGGCGTCATCGAGGGCGTCGGGCCGCGCTACTGCCCGTCGATCGAGGACAAGATCCACCGCTTCGCCGACAAGGATCGCCACAACGTCTTCCTCGAACCGGAAGGCCTGACCACGCACGAAATTTACCCGAACGGCGTGTCGACCAGCCTGCCCTTCGACATCCAGCTCGCCCTGGTGCGGTCGATCCGCGGCATGGAAAACGTGCACATCCTGCGTCCCGGCTACGCCATCGAATACGATTTCTACGACCCGCGCGGGCTGAAGGACACCCTGGAAAGCAAGGCCATCAACGGCCTGTTCTTCGCTGGCCAGATCAACGGCACGACCGGCTACGAAGAAGCCGCGGCCCAGGGCCTGTTGGCCGGCATCAACGCCGTGAATTACGTCAAGGGCCGCGCCGGCTGGTGCCCGAAGCGCAACGAGGCCTACCTCGGCGTGCTGGTCGACGACCTGATCACCCGCGGCGTTTCCGATCCCTACCGGATGTTCACCAGCCGCGCGGAATACCGGCTGAGCCTGCGCGAGGACAACGCCGACCTGCGCCTGACCGAGCAGGGCAGGGCGCTCGGCCTGGTCGACGACGAGCGCTGGGCCGCCTTCAGCCGCAAGCGCGACGCCATCGCTGCCGGGCAGGAACGGCTGAAAACAACCTGGGTCAATCCAAAGATCACGCCAGCCGAAGACTGCATCCGCGTCCTCGGCAAGGCCATCGAGCACGAATACAACCTGTTCGAACTGCTGCGCCGGCCCGAAGTGAGCTACTCGGCGCTGCTGACGCTGGAATGCTACGGTCGGCCCGAAATTTCGGCCAAAATCGACATGGATCCGGCGGTCGTCGAGCAGCTCGAAATCTCCGCCAAGTACCAGGGCTACATCGACCGTCAGGCCGAGGAAGTCGCCAAATCGGCCAGCTACGAAAACACCGCGCTGCCCGCCGATCTCGACTACGGCACCGTGGCCGGCCTGTCCAATGAGGTCAAGCAGAAGCTCGCCCAGCACAAGCCTCAGACCATCGGCCAGGCTTCGCGTATACAGGGCATCACGCCGGCTGCCATTTCGCTGCTGCTGATCCACCTAAAGCGCCACAACCTGTCGCAAGCCGCATGAGCCAGCACTCACTATCTACCGGCCTCGCCGAACTTGGCATCGCCCTGTCTGAAGAAGTGCAGGGCAAGCTGCTCACCTTCCGCGACCTGCTGCTCAAGTGGAACAAGACCTACAACCTGACCGCCCTGCGCGATCCGGAGCTGGCCATCTCGCACCACCTGCTCGACTCGCTGGCCATCCTGCCGCAGGTCGGCGCCGGCCCGCTGCTCGACGTCGGCAGCGGCGGCGGCCTGCCCGGCATCCCGCTGGCCATCGCCCGGCCCGAACTGGCGGTCAGCATGGTCGACACCGTGCAGAAAAAAACCACCTTCCTGCAGCAAGCTGTCATCGAACTTGGACTGAAGAATGTTACGGTCCACCACGCCCGGGTCGAGGCAATGCAGGGACAATATGCCCAGATCAGCTCGCGTGCCTTTGCCGAAATCGGCCTCTTCGTCAGTCTGACCCGCCACCTGCTGGCGCCGGGCGGGCGCTGGCTGGCCATGAAGGGCGTGCGACCGGACGAAGAACTCCAGGCCTTGCCAGCCGACATCACGGTGGAAGCGATCATTCCGCTGACCGTGCCAGGGCTGGCTGCCGAACGACATTTGATCATCCTGAAAGCCGGGTCATGAAAGTACTCGCCATAACCAACCAGAAAGGCGGCGTCGGCAAGACGACCACCGCCGTCAATCTGGCCGCCTCGCTGGCCGCCGAAGGCAAGCGTGTCCTGCTGATCGACCTCGATCCGCAGGGCAATGCGACGACCGGCGCCGGCATCACCAAGAAGGAAGCGCTGCCCACCGTCTATCAACTGCTGATCGGCACGGCGACCCTGGCCGAAGTCTGCATCGGCACCGACTTCGCCTTCGACGTGCTGCCCGCCAACCGCGAACTGGCCGGCGCCGAAGTCGAGCTGATCGATCTCGACCAGCGCGAATATCGCCTGCGCAACGCCCTGCAGGCCGGCCACGCCAACTACGACTACATCCTGATCGACTGCCCGCCGGCCCTCAACATGCTGACCGTCAACGGCCTGGTCGCCGCCGATTCGGTGCTGATCCCGATGCAATGCGAGTACTACGCGCTGGAAGGCCTGTCCGATCTCGTCGAAACGCTGCGCAAGGTGCGCCACCACCTGAATTCCCGCCTCGAAATCGAAGGCCTGCTGCGCACCATGTACAACAGCCAGAGTACGCTGACCCAGCAGGTCTCCAGCGAACTCGAAAGCCACTTCGGCGACAAGGTCTACAAGACCATCGTGCCGCGCAATGTCCGTCTGGCCGAAGCACCCTCCTACGGCAAGCCGGTCATCGCCTTCGACAAAAACTCAAAGGGTGCGCAAGCCTATTCCGCACTCGCCCAGGAAATTCTCGAAAGGGTCGCCCAATGATCAAGATGAAAGGACTCGGCCGCGGCCTCGACGCGCTACTCGCCGGCAGCGACGCCAAGGCCGAAGACGAACTGCGCAACCTGCCGGTCGAACGCCTGAAGCCCGGCAAGTACCAGCCGCGCACCCACATGGATCAGGATTCGCTGGCCGAACTCGCCGCCTCGATCAAGGCCCAGGGCGTCATGCAGCCGATTCTCGTCCGCGCCGTCAACAACACCCCCGGCGCCGAGCGTTACGAAATTGTCGCCGGCGAACGTCGCTGGCGCGCCTCGCAACTGGCCGGACTTGCCGAAGTGCCGGTGCTGGTGCGCAGCATCCCGGACGAGCAGGCGCTGGCCATGGCGCTGATCGAGAACATCCAGCGCGAAAACCTCAATCCGCTGGAAGAAGCCCAGGGCCTGCAACGCCTGATCGACGAATTCGGCCTGACCCACCAGCAGGCCGCCGACGCCGTCGGCCGCTCCCGCCCGGCCGCCTCGAATCTGCTACGCCTGTTGCAACTGACCGCCGCCGTTCAGGAATTGTTGATGTCTGGCAAGCTGGACATGGGGCACGCCCGCGCCTTGCTGCCACTGACCGGTGCCCAGCAGGTCGCCATCGCCCAGCGCATTGTCCAGAAAGGCCTCTCCGTCCGCGAAGCCGAGCAGCTCGTCCAGCAGATCGTCAATCCGCCGAAAAAAGCGGCCGACAAGCCGGTCGATCGCGACCTGCTCCGCCTAGAGGAAGATCTGGCCGACGGACTCGGCGCCAACGTCCAGATTCGCACCAACCGGAAGGGCGCCGGCAAAGTCACCATCGAATTCAACAGTTTGGAACAACTCGACGGACTGATCAGCCGGTTCAAATCGTAACCGATTAAACATTCAATAACCCTTTGTCTGCAAGGGAAAACCCTTAAATTTTGCCCGAAAAAATTGACTCATTTATAAGACTTAGTTACACTGGCAACGTTTTTGATCGGGGCACGTCTTGCATCCGCAGGTAAGCTGGATTCTCAGTCGCCAGGCGGCATTGACAATTGTTCTGGCGTTTTTCGCCTGGGTGATATTCAGTGTCAACGCATCGCTCTCGATCGTGATCGGGGGATCAATCGGGGTCATCGCCAACCTTGGCTACGTGCTGAGGGCCATGCGAATGAACGCCGGACTTGACCCGGTAAAAGCTTACCGGGCGCAAGCGGCGGGTGAGGGGTTCAAGTTTCTTCTCACGCTCGCTGGTTTCGCCTTTGTGTTTTTGAATTTCAAGGAAGTGGCTGTATTTCCGCTCTTCCTTGGTTACGCATCAACATTGGTCATCTTCTGGATGGCACTCTTGAAGCAACGCTAGGTCTGGAGAAATCATGAGCGCTGAAGGCGGTACCGCAGGTTACATACAACACCACCTCACCAACCTCGCTGTCTGTGCAGACAGCTCCAAGGTTGATGGTGTGTGCCAAGGCTTCTGGACTTTCCACCTCGACACCCTGCTGGTTTCCGGCATTCTGGGTCTGGTGGTCTTTGGCCTGATGGCCATGCTGGCCAGCAAGGCCACCGCAGGCATCCCGTCCGGCGGTCAGAACTTTGTCGAAATGGTCGTCGGCCTCGTCGATCAACAGGTGCGCGACACCTTCCACGGCCGCAGCGCCCTGGTTACCCCGCTGGCCATCACCATTTTCGTCTGGGTGTTCGTCATGAACGCCATGGACTTGATTCCGGTCGACTTCCTGCCTGTCGCCCTGCAGGCCGCTACCGGCAATCACCATATGCCTTTCAAGTTCGTGCCGACCACCGATCCCAACCTGACCTTCGCGATGTCGTTGACTGTGTTCGCCATCTCGATTTTTATGGGTCTGAAAGTCAAGGGCTTCGGTCACTTCATGCATGAAGTCTTTGCCGTCCCGTTCGGCATCAAGCTGGCACCGATCAACTTCCTTTTCCGTGTTGTTGAAGAAATTGCCCGCCCGATCTCGCTATCCCTGCGGCTTTTCGGCAACATGTACGCTGGCGAAATGGTCTTTATCCTGATCGCCCTGCTCGGCCTGTATCAGCTCCCGCTGGCCTTGCCCTGGGAACTGTTCCATATTCTGATTATCACCCTGCAAGCCTTCGTGTTCATGATGCTCACCATCGTGTATATGTCGATGGCCGCAGAATCGCACTAAGCCTTACCTGTTTTCTTGTAGTTTTTTACTTTCAACCCCCGCACTAACCAATCCTACTGAGGAGTAAACATGGAACTCGCAACCGTTCTCTCCAACACCGCTATTGCTGTAGCCATCCTGATCGGCGCCGGCGCTCTCGGTACCGCTATCGGCTTCGGTATTCTCGGCGGCCGTTTCCTGGAAGGCGCTGCCCGTCAGCCGGAAATGATCCCCACCCTGCAAGTCAAGATGTTCATCGTCGCCGGTCTGCTCGACGCCGTGACCATGATC
>Ga0075163_10011633_pt1 | contig 11464 bp, 10 predicted proteins | sample JI1023141ADNA_FD_71478 | JGI IMG/M metagenome (GOLD analysis project Ga0075163, IMG submission 71478) | Wastewater effluent complex algal communities from Wisconsin, to seasonally profile nutrient transformation and Carbon sequestration -... | ecosystem: Engineered > WWTP > Effluent > Algae... | reverse complement strand
ATCGACCTTGGCGCAGACGGCGCCGAGCGCTGGCATCTGCGGGTCGAACGCGAAACCCTGCGTGCGCCGGCACTGGCCGACAAGCTGCAAGCGGCCCTTGTGGCTCACACCGGTGTCGCCCTGCGGCTGGAGATCTCCGCCGGCGAGCCACAGGATTCACCGGCACGGCGCGACTCAGAGGCTGCCGCCGAGCGGCAGCGCGTTGCCGAGCAGATCATTCATTCAGACCCCCTTGTGCAGGCGATGCTGGCGCAGTTTTCTACCGCGCGCATTGTTCCCGGCTCTATCCGGCCTGCCTGACTGCCACCTCCCCGTTCGAAAGGAATTCCATCATGATGAAAGGCCAACTCGCCGGCCTGATGAAGCAGGCCCAGGCCATGCAGGACAACCTGCGCAAGGCCCAGGAGGAACTCGCCCTCGTCGAGGTCGAGGGCCAGTCGGGCGCCGGCCTGGTCAAGGTGGTGATGACCTGCAAGAACGACGTCAAGCGCGTCACCATCGACCCCAGCCTGCTGGCTGACGACAAGGACATGCTCGAAGACCTGGTGGCGGCCGCCTTCAACGACGCCGTCCGCCGCGCCGAGGCCGTCAGCCAGGAGAAGATGGGCAAGCTGACCGCAGGCATGCCCATGCCGCCGGGCATGAAGTTGCCGTTCTGAACGCGTGAGCGTCTCCCACCTCGAGGCCCTGATCGACGCCCTTCGCAAGCTGCCCGGGGTGGGGGTGAAATCGGCCCAGCGAATGGCCTTTCACCTGTTGCAGCACGACCGCGCTGGCGCGCAGCAACTGGCCCGCGCGCTCGATGGCGCGGTCATGTCGGTGCGCCACTGCGCGCGCTGTCACACATTCACCGATGACGAGACCTGTTCGATCTGCCGGGACACGGCACGCGATGTTCGGCAACTCTGCGTGGTCGAGACCCCGGCCGATCAGGCCGCGCTGGAGCGCACCGGCAGCTACCGCGGCCTGTACTACGTGCTGATGGGCCGCATCAGCCCGCTGGACGGTATCGGTGCGAGTGCACTCGGGGCCGAGAGCCTGCTGGCGCGTTGCGAGGAGGGCGGCCTCGAGGAGGTGATCCTGGCCACCAGTTTCACCGCCGAGGGCGAGGCGACAGCCCATGTGCTGTCCGAAGGCCTGCGCGCCCGCGGCCTGAAGGTCACACGGCTGGCTCGCGGCGTGCCGGCGGGCAGCGAACTGGAGTATGTCGATCTGTCGACCATTGCCCATGCGCTGGTCGACAGGCGCTGACGCTCTACTTCAGCGCGACGCGTACCTGCCTGGCCTTCGGCGGGTTGGCTGGGCGCGCTGCGGGCTTGGCGGCCGGTCGCGCCCCTGATTTGGCCGCCGCTGCGACACGGGTCGGCTTGTTCGGCACGTAGACCACGATGGTGCTGCCCGGCTTGAACTGGGACGACGCTCCCACCTTGTTCCACTGCGCCACCTGCATTGGCGTCACACGGTAGCGTTTGGCCACCGCCGCCACGCTCTCGCCCTTCTTGCCTGCGCGCAAAGTCACTCTTTTCATCGGCGGCAGATCGGGCGCCAGTGAGAGCGTGCCGTTGTCGGCCAAGTGCTCGGAGACGTCAGCCAGCCGGTTCGGACTGCGCGGCACGAGCAGCGCAGAACCGCTCTTGACCAGCATGCGCGGTGGGATGCGATTGATCTCGCGCAGCACCGTCTCGCTCATGCCGACTTGCTTGGCCACATCGGCCGGCCGCATCGTCTTCGGCGCGACCCAGGCAGTCCAGGTGGCCAGTGGGCCATGGTGGCTACGCAAGTTGCGGACGAATTCGTTGGCGTTGTCATAGGGCAGAAGAATCTGCTCGGTGCCGGCTGCCAGGATCACCGGCTTGTTCATCTGCGGGTTCAGGTAGCGGAATTCCTCCATCGACACATCCGCCAACCGCACCGCCAGATTGACGTCGATGTCACGCTCGATGGGCACGCTGAGGAAGTAAGGGTGGTTGCGCAAATCCGGCAGCGACAGGTCGAAAGCCTCCGGGTTGGCCACGATGTTTTTCACCGCCTGCAGCTTGGGCACATACAGCCGCGTCTCGTCGGGCATCCGCAGGCTCGCATAGTCGGTCGGCAAGCCGGCCTTCTGGTTGCGTGCGATGGCGCGCTGCACGCTTCCTTCGCCCCAGTTGTAGGCCGCAAGGGCCAGGTGCCAATCGCCAAACAGTTTGTGGAGGCGCCCCAGGTAGTCCAGTGCGGCGCGGGTGGAGGCCAGCACGTCGCGCCGGTCGTCGCGAAAGGTGTTCTGCTTGAGGTCGTAGTCCTTGCCCGTGGACGGGATGAATTGCCACATGCCCGAGGCGCTGGCCACCGAGTGCGCCTGCGGGTTGAAGGCGCTCTCGATGAAGGGCAACAGGGCCAATTCGGTGGGCATGCCGCGTTTCTCGATCTCCTCGACCACATGGAACAGATAGCGGCTGCCGCGTTCGGTCATGCGGCGCACGTAGTCCGGCCGTTCGGCGTAATAGCGTTCGCGCCCGCGGACGAGGTCTCCCTGCAGATCGGGCATGGCGAAGCCGCTGCGCACGCGGGCCCACAGGTCGGTCGTGGCGGCGTCCGTGTACAGGTCAACCGGCCGGTCTGGCGCAACCGGGTCGACCAGGCGAGCAATGAAGGTCTCCGGATCGGTGCTTGACGATGCCGGCGCAGCTGCCAATTGGGCCTGCTCGACGGCGACGAGTGTTTCGCTCACCGGCGCGGTGCTGATGGCTGGTGCCATGGGCTCTGCCGGTGCCGTGGGCACCTGGGCGCACGCAGCAAGCCCGCACAGTGCCAGAGGGGCCAGCCGGTGACACCAGGCGTGCAAAAGGGTCTTCATCGAAAGACGTTCTTCCATTGGCGCAGCGCCGCGAACACCGACACCGGGTCGTCGCTGGTGGCACCGTGTTCACGCGCCGAAGCGGCCAGGGCAGGCTGGTCGCAGCGCAGGAACGGATTGATCTGACGCTCGATACCGATCGTCGATGGCAGGGTGGGCAGCCCTTGCAGGCGCTTGGCTTCACACTGGGAGAGATAGGCTCGCAACTCGGTGTTGGCCGGATCGGCCGCCACAGCGAAGCGCAGATTGGACAAGGTGTACTCGTGGGCGCAACAGACCCGGGTTGCCGGAGGCAGGGCCGCCAGCGTGGACAGCGACGCGTGCATCTGCGCCGGCGTTCCTTCGAACAACCTTCCGCAGCCGCCGGAGAACAACGTGTCGCCACAAAACAGCAACGGCCCACAAGGGGGCGCTTCGGCAAAGTAGGCGATGTGCCCCGCGGTGTGGCCAGGTACATCGATCACCTGGAAGGTGACACCGTTCCATTCAACTTGATCACCATGGCTGTGTGCCTGAACGGCAATCGGCAGGGCCTCGCGGGATGGGCCGTGAACCGGGCCCGTCAGGCGCGCCATCAGCGCGGCCACGCCGCCCACGTGATCGGCATGGTGGTGGGTCACTAGAATGGCCGTGAGCGCCAACCCGAGGCGATCGAGTGCGTCGACCACCGGCGCCGAATCACCTGGATCCACCACCAGGGCCTCGCGGCCATCGTGCAGCATCCAGAAGTAGTTGTCGGTGAAGGCGGGTAGGGCGATCAGATTCATGACGCGAGACGAGTCGATTATAGAGTTGGGGGTCTGGTTGACGACCCCGCCAGGGCAGTACCTTCTGGCTTGGGAACAGGAGCGGCTCGACCGTGCCGTGGCAGACGTGTTCGGCTTTCACGCCTTGCAACTCGGCCTTCCGGAGGTTGACACCTTGCGTGCCAACCGCATGCCGCACCGCTGGGTGGCCAGCGACGGCGCCGTGGCGCCAGAGCCCATCGCCATGCCACCGCCGCCGGACGATGTGATCCTGTTGCCTGATTCGAGTGCTCTGCCGGTGGCCCTGCACTGCGAACCCGAGTCCTTGCCCTTTGGCGACCAGTCCCTGGACCTGGTGGTCATGCCTCACACGCTGGAACTGGCAGCGGACCCTCATCGCGCGCTTGCCGAGGTGGCGCGCGTGCTGCGGCCGGAGGGCCGCGTAGTGGTGGTCGGCCTGAACCCCGCCAGCCTGTGGGGGGTGCGCCAAAGGCTGGGTCACGCCCGCCTGAAGCTCGCTGGCGGGCAGCGCAGCCTGTTCCTGCCGCGTGCCGGAGAGTTCATCGGCTACTGGCGCCTGCGCGATTGGCTGAGGCTGCTTGACTTCGAAGTCGAGGCGGGCCGCTTTGGCTGCTGGCGCCCACCCAACGCGTCGCAGCGATGGCTGGACCGCTTCGCCTGGATGGACCGGGTCGGCGAACGCTGGTGGCCTGTGCTCGGCGCCGTTTACTGCGTGGTCGCCGTCAAGCGCGTCAGGGGTATGCGGTTGGTGGGACTTGCACGCTCAGAACGGGTGTCAGCCAAAGCCGCGCCGGTGTTGAACCAGAACATCCACCAGAACCAGCAGGAACCCTTTCAGTGACCGAACCGAATTCCCCCGTGACGATCTACACCGACGGTGCTTGCAAGGGCAACCCGGGCCCAGGAGGTTGGGGGGCCTGGATGAGCGCCGGTGGCCACGAGAAAGAGTTGTTTGGTGGGGAGGCTCTGACGACCAACAACCGCATGGAACTGTCGGCGGTGATCGAGTCGCTGGCTACGCTGAAGCGCCCCTGCATCGTGGCCATCTACACCGACAGCGCGTACGTGAAGAATGGCATGACCACCTGGATCCACAACTGGAAGCGGCGAGGTTGGCGCACCGCCGACAACCAGCCCGTGAAAAACGCCGAGCTGTGGCAGCGCCTGGATTCCCTGGTGCAGCAGCACAAGGTGTCGTGGCATTGGGTCAAGGGGCATTCGGGCGACCCAGGCAACGAGCGTGCAGACGCCTTGGCCAACAAGGGCGTTGCATCGGTTTCCCGCTAGCACCATGTTGCGACCGCTTACAGTGGTGGACTGTTTTGAACTGACAACGAGACAAACGACGTGAGCAAGCTGCATGTGACCGTGGCGGTGGTGGGCTTGGCGCTGACCAGCGGGGCGGCCTGGTGGATCCAGAGAAAGGGCGAATCGGGTACGGCGTCTGCCGTCGCCACCCCGGCCCCCTCGGCGGCCTCACGTGCCCCGGGTGCTGGGGGTGCTGCCAACACCGGGCCAGCGCTGGTCGAGGTCGGCAGGGTGACCGTGATGCGGCTCGAGGATGACGCCACAGCCGTCGGCACGCTCCGGCCGCGCCAGGGGGTGATGTTGCGCCCCGAGGTCAGCGGCCGAATCAAGACCTTGACCTTCGCCGACGGCAAGGCGGTCCGACGCGGGCAGGTGCTGGTACAACTCGACGACAGCCTGCAGGTCGCCCAGGTGCAGCAGGCAGAAGCCCAGGCGCTGATCGCGCGGAGCAATCTCGCGCGCAGCCGTGAACTGCTGGGGCAGGGTTTCGTGAGCCAGAGTGTGGTCGATCAGAACGCTGCGAACTTGCAGGTGGCCGAGGCTCAGGTGGCCCTGGCCAAGGCACAGGCCAACCGCATGCGCATCGTGGCGCCGTTCGACGGGGTGGCGGGTATCCGGGTCGTGAGCGTGGGCGACTACGTGAAGGACGGTGCCGATCTGGTGTCGATCGACGACATCGGCACGCTGTGGGTCGATTTCCGCCTGCCGGAGCGCTATGCCGCCCGCCTGCACACGGGGCAGTCTGTCGAGGTCACTCTGGACGCCATGCCAGGCGTGCCGTTCAAGGCCCAGGTCGACGCGCTGGACTCGCAGGTCGACGCGAACGGCCGCGCCCTGCTCGTGCGGGCACGCCTGGCCAACGACAAGGGCCTGCTGAGGCCCGGCATGTTTGCCCGGGCTCGGGTGTTGTTCGCGGCACGCGAAGCGGCCCTGGTGGTGCCCGAGGAGGCGCTGGTGCCACAGGGCGGCAAGCAGTTCCTGGTCACGCTGGTGCCCGGCGAGGCGGGCAAGGGCCCGGTTTCTCGCAAGATCGAGGCCCGTACCGGGACACGCATGAACGGCAAGGTCGAGATCCTGGAGGGCGTGAAGGCCGGCGACCAGGTGGTCACCGCCGGGCAGGCTCGCCTGCTGCGCACCGACGGGCAGGTGGTCAAGGTGGTGGACATCGGCCAGCCGCCGGCAGCGTCGGGGCCGGCGCGCGGCAAGCCTCCAGCAGCCAGCACGGCAGGCGCCTGAACCGGGAGCACGCATGAAGTTCTCAGAACTCACGATTCGGCGGCCGGTGCTGGCGACGGTGATGTCGCTGCTGCTGATCCTCGTCGGCGCGGTCTCCTTCCAGCAACTCCAGGTGCGCGAGTACCCGCGCATCGACGAACCGGTGGTGACCGTCAGCACGCGGCTGGTGGGGGCGTCCTCCGAGGTGATCGAGACCCAGGTCACCAAGCCGCTGGAGGACTCCATCAGCGGCATCGACGGCGTCGACATCCTGACCTCGATCTCGCGCTCCGAGCAGAGCCAGATCACGGTGCGCTTCCGGCTCGAGAAGGATCCTGACGATGCGGCGGCCGATGTGCGGGATCGGGTGGCCCGGGTGCGCGCCCGGCTGCCGGACACCATCGACGAGCCCGTGATTGCCAAGGTCGAGGCCGATGCCACGCCCACCATCTGGCTGGCCTACACCAGCGAGACGCTGAGCCCGCTGGAGGTCACCGACCTGATCAACCGTGTCGTCAAGCCTCGCCTGCAGACAGTGCCCGGCGTGGCTGATGTACAGGTCAATGGCGACCGCAAGTTCGCCATGCGCATCTGGCTCGACCCGGACCGCCTGGCCGCCTACCGGGTGACCGTGCAGGAGGTGGAGGACGCCCTGCGCAAGCAGAACCTGGAGGTGCCTGCAGGCCGCATCGAGAGCCAGCAGCGCGAGTTCAGCGTGACCGCACGCACCGACCTCAACACGGTCGAGCAGTTCGAGCAAGTCGCCCTGAAACAGGCGAGTGGCTACACCGTGCGTCTGCGTGATGTGGCCCGCATCGAGCAGGCGCCCGCCAGCGAGCGCTCTTCGGTCCGCCTGAACGGAGTGCCGTCGATCTCCACCGGCGTGATCCGCCAGGCCACCGCCAACCCGCTGGAGGTGTCGGCCGGTGTTCGCGCGGTGTTGCCGTTGATCCAGCAGGACCTTCCGCCCAGCGTGAAGGTGCAGGCGGCCAACGACAACTCGGTCTTCATCGACCGCTCGATCCGCTCGGTGTTTCGCACCATCACCGAAGCGGTGGTGCTGGTGGCGTTGGTGGTGTTCATCTTCCTGCGCACGCTGCGCGCGTCGATCATCCCGCTGGTCACCATTCCCGTGAGCCTGATCGGCAGCTTCGCCATCATGGCGGCCGCGGGTTTCACCATCAACACGCTGTCGCTGCTGGCCCTGGTTCTGGCCATTGGCCTGGTGGTTGACGATGCCATCGTCGTGTTGGAGAACATCTTCCGCCATATCGAGGAGGGGCTGACGCCGTTCCAGGCGGCCATCCGCGGTGCCCACGAGATCGGGTTTGCGGTCGTGGCCATGACGCTGACGCTGGCGGCGGTGTTTGCGCCACTGGCCTTCACGCCGGGCCGCACCGGCCGGCTGTTCACCGAGTTCGCCCTGACGCTGGCGGGTGCGGTGGTGGTCTCCGGTTTCGTCGCACTGACGCTCACCCCGATGATGTGCAGCAAGCTGCTGCGCCACAACCCGGCGCCGAATTTCTTCGACCGAGGCATGGAGCGCGTGCTGGTGGGTGCCACGTCGGTCTACGGCCGTGCGCTCGGCTGGATCCTGGATCATCGCTGGGTGATCGCTGTGGTGATGCTGGCCTCGGCGGCCGGCAGCGCCTGGCTCTTCAGCCATGCCAAGCGTGAACTGGCCCCGCTGGAGGACCGTGGCGTGATCCTCGCCACGGTGAACGCGCCGGACGGCGCCACGCTGGAGTACACCGCGCGCTACCTGCGGGCCATCGAGGCCATCGGCATGCAGCACCCCGAGTTCGACCGGGTGTTCGTGGTGGCCGGCAACCCGAGCGTGTCACAGGGCATTTCCTTCCTGCGCACAGTGGATTGGGAGGATCGCAAGAAGACCACGCTGCAACTGGCCCGTGAGTTGCAGCCAGCCTTTGCCGGCCTGCCTGGCGTGACGGCCTTTCCGGTGACGCCACCCAGCCTGGGGCAGGGCTTCCGCGAGCGGCCGATCAACTTCGTGGTGGTCACCAACGAAAGCTACGCAAACCTTGCCCAGGTGTCGCAGCAATTCCTCGCCGAGATGGCCAAGAATCCGGGCTTTGTGCAGCCGGACACCGACCTGCGACTGAATAAGCCCGAGATCTTCATGGACGTGGACCGCGACCGCGCAGCTGATCTGGGCATCAACGTGGACCAGGTGGCCCGAACGGTGGAAACGATGCTGGGCGGGCGTGCCGTGACCCGCTACAAGCGCGACGCGGACCAGTACGACGTGCTGGTTCAGACCGAGGCCCGCGGCCGCACCGCGCCCGAGGACATCGAGAAACTCTTCGTGCGCGGCCGCAACGACACCATGGTGCCGCTGTCATCGCTTGTCAAAGTGCGCGAGGCGGTCAGCCCGCGCGAGCTGAACCACTTCAACCAGCGCCGGTCATTGGCCATCACCGCCAACCTGGCGCCCAACTACTCGCTGGGCGAGGCGCTGGAGTTCATGGACGAAACGGCGAAGAAGATCCTGAAGCCGGGCTATGCCACCGAGTTGAACGGTGTGTCGCGCGAGTTCCGCTCATCGAGCGGTGCCCTCGGCCTGGTGTTCATGCTGGCGCTGTTGTTCATCTTCCTGGTGCTGGCGGCCCAGTTCGAGAGCTTTGTCGACCCCTTCGTGATCCTCCTGTCGGTGCCGCTGTCAATGGTGGGCGCGCTGGGCATCATGCAGCTGACCGGCGGCACGTTGAACGTCTATTCGCAGATCGGGCTGATCACTTTGGTGGGCCTGATCACCAAGCACGGCATCCTGATCGTCGAGTTCTCGAACCAGTTGCGCCAGCAGGGGCGGCCGATCCGTGAGGCGGTGAAGGAGGCGGCTTCGTTGCGGCTGCGCCCGATCCTGATGACCACTGGCGCGATGGTGTTGGGCGCCTTGCCGCTGGCCCTGGCCACAGGCGCCGGTGCCGAGAGCCGCCAGCAGATCGGCTGGGTGATCGTGGGCGGCATGTCAGTGGGAACGCTGTTGACCATCTTTGTGGTCCCGACGGTGTACACCGTGTTCGCCAGGCGGCGAGTCCCCGGCGAAATCAAGGAAGCGGCCTTGGAGGCTGCCCCGACTCACCCGCCGATGTAGTGCATCTCCACACGCTGCCCGCCGTCGCGCGGTGTGGCGTTGGAGCCGCGCAGCTCGGAGTAGCGGTCGTCGCGCCGACCCCAGATGTGGGCAATCGCCGAGGCGATGTCGGCATCTTCCGCCCCCCCACGCAGCAACGAGCGCAGGTCGTGTCCCTGGCTGCCGAACAGGCACAGGAAGAGCTGGCCTTCCGTTGAAAGACGAGCACGGTTGCAGTCGCGGCAAAAGGCCTGGGTGACGCTGGAGATGAGGCCGATCTCGCCTCGGCCGTCCGAATAGCGCCAGCGCTCGGCGGTTTCGCCGGGGGTGGTGGGTTCAGCCGCTTCCAGATCCCACTCGGCGCGCAGCCGCGCCAGCACCTCGGCCGAAGGCAGCACATCGTCCATTCGCCAGCCGTTGGTGGCGCCGACATCCATGAACTCGATGAAACGCAAGGTCACTGCAGCACCATAGCGATCGCGCATGTGGCGGGCCATGGGCACGATCTCGGCGTCGTTCACACCGCGCTTGACGACCATGTTGACCTTCAGCGGCCCCAGGCCGGCCTCGAGTGCCGCATCAATGCCAGCCAACACGTCGGCCACCGGGAAGCCGACGTCGTTCATGGCCTGGAAGACGGCGTCGTCCAGTGCATCCAAGCTCACCGTCACGCGGCGCAATCCAGCCGCTCTCAGGGCCACGGCCTGGCGTGCCAGTAGCGAGCCGTTGGTGGTCAAGGTGAGGTCCAGCGGCTGGCCATCGACATCGCGCAGGCCGGCCAGCATCTCGACCAAGGTCTCGAGATGCTTTCGCAGCAGCGGTTCGCCCCCTGTGAGCCTCAGCTTGCGCACACCGTGGCTCGCGAACAGCCGCGCCAGCCGTGTGATTTCCTCGAAGCTCAGCAACGAGCTCTGTGGAAGGAATGGGTACCTCTTGTCGAAGATCTCCTTCGGCATGCAGTAGCTGCAGCGGAAGTTGCAGCGGTCGGTGACCGAGATGCGCAGGTCGTGCAGCGGCCGGCCCAGCGTGTCGGCGAGAAGGCCGGTGGCGGCAATGCGCGTGGCTGGCAACGCGGGACTTGCACGGCGCCAATCGGTCAATGCAATGACTCTTTCACCCATGAAGCGATTGTGCCTTGCAGCCCGGATGCCCGCATTGCCTTGCGGCGGGCGTGGTATCAGGGTGCCGTGCGAGGCAGGTCGACAGCGCCGACCTGTGGCGCGCGGCGGGCGCCGTTGAAGCGCTTGGCCCAGTAGTCGACCCGCATGTCCTCGACACGCACCTGGCCCCCGGCACGCGGAGAATGAATGAACTTGCCGTCGCCGACATAGATGCCGACATGGGAGAACGTTCGGCGGACGGTGTTGAAGAACACCAGATCGCCAGGCTTGAGTTCATCCTTGCCGACACTGAACAGTCCCGGTGCACGTGCCTGCTCGTCTGCGCGCCGTGGCAGTACCAGGCCGATGCTGTTCTCGAAGATGTGGCGCGTGAATCCCGAACAGTCGAAGCCTTCCTCGGCGCTTGAGCCGCCTGGGCGGTAGCGCACCCCAATGAAGTTCATGGCGCCCAGAACGAGCTCCGAGGCTGTTTCCCGCACCTGTCCCAGCAGCGTGGGCTCCTGCACAGTGGTTTGCACCGTGTTGTCGGCAGCCACCAGCCCGCGATCCTGAAGCAACTGCATCACCGGGTCATGGGCTGAGCCTGAAGGCGCTGCTTGCAGCGAGCCCGCCGACACCGCCAGGGCACAGGCGAGCCAGCACGCGCGGGATGCTGGGCGGGCCCGCAGGGGCTCGCAGATGGTCGGGGTAAGCCTCGGCACGGGGCGCAGAATAAGCGCCCGCCAATCCCGGTGTCAAGCGAAAAGACAAGTGTTTTCAATCACTTGCAGCTGTGGTGGCGACCCTCAGGGTGAATCCCGAGCGTGTTGCGCCGAGCGTTGCCAGCGCCTGCAGGCAGAATGCCGCGATCTGCCGCCCAGCGGCGCGGGCCCGCCCACAAGGCGGCCCGTTTCGCGGGTGTGCGCCACTTGGAGATCGAATTGGCGAACTATTCTCGATGCTTGCACTGGGCTGCCGCTGCGGCTCTGGTGCTTCCTGGCTTGGTGACTGCCGCCGAACTGCCCGGCCCGGCCTTCCCGGACTTCAAGTCTTCCGCCCAGGTGCGGGAGGTTTGTGACAAAGGGCTGAAGGGGGCCAAGTCGCGCCTGGCCGCGCTGGAGCGGCGCCCGGGTTCTGGCACTTG
>Ga0075163_10011632_pt1 | contig 11466 bp, 9 predicted proteins | sample JI1023141ADNA_FD_71478 | JGI IMG/M metagenome (GOLD analysis project Ga0075163, IMG submission 71478) | Wastewater effluent complex algal communities from Wisconsin, to seasonally profile nutrient transformation and Carbon sequestration -... | ecosystem: Engineered > WWTP > Effluent > Algae... | reverse complement strand
AGGTGTTCGTAGGCGTCGGCATACCGGCTGTCGGCGATGTCGCGGGTGGCCAACGCGCCCGTGGCGGCATGCTCGACGCCCCCGAAACCCATCGCATGGGTGGCCGCGGCGATCATCTCGGCCTGGTCGCGCGGCAGACCGGTCCAGATGAGGTAGGCGACGTTGATGACGTTTTCCGAGTCGTAACCGATCGCGCGCCGGATCTCGCGGACCTGCTCGATATAAGCCCCGGAGGCGGCCGGATCGCCTCGGCCGATCTCGAACATGCTGCGCACCCACAACACGGCATCGAGATCGCGCAGCGCACCGGACTCCGCGGCGATATCGGCCAGCCTGCCGAGGTACCGGGCTCCGGCGGCCGCGTCGAAAAGGGCGACGGCGAGCGCTATTCCCGAGAAGCCGTACTTCGGCAGGTCGGTGTCGTCGAGTGCGAACAGGTCGTCCAGTGCGGACCGCATCAGCGGCACGGCCTCGTCGTACGGTGCGAGGATGTGCGCGCTGAGCGCCGAGAGCAGTGCTCGGGGTAGCCCGTGCGCGGTGGCCGCGCCGTCAGCCAGCCGTGCTCCGATCTCCGCCAGCGCGGTGCCCTCCATCAGATGCTCGGTGGCCAGCGACAGGTCGAACGCCCGCAGCAGCGCCCGATGTTCGCGGTCGGGGGCGGCGGTACGGAACTGTTCGGCGGCCCGCAACAGATTGCGGGGGGCCTGCACGGTGCCCACGGGGTCCGCGGTGAACATCGCCAAACCGCTGCGCAGCACCAGGATCCTGCCGCGTTGCAGATCATCCAGACCGTCCTCGTCGAGGCGATCCAGGAGTTGATGGGACAACTGCGCGGCGCCGATGTCGGAGGCGATCTCGGCGGCCGCCAGCAACCGGTCGTTGCGCAGCTGCCCGGGCGGGGTGAGGTCGGCCGATCGGGCCAGCAGATTCGCCTGGGATGTGAGACCGCCACGGCGGCGGGCCGTTTCGGCCACCGATTCCAACTTGTCGGCGACATCCGGGTCGGTGGATGCGGTCGCTTCGGCCGCATGCCAGGCGGCGAGCTCGGTCAGTTCGAGCCGGGCCGCCTGGCGGGCCAATGCACCCTGCACGTGGCGTCGCGGCTCTCCGGTGGCGGCACCGTAGACCGCCGACCGGACCAGCGGATGACGGAAGGTGATCCGGTCGGCGGTGCGCACCAGGCCGGCGCGCTGGGCGATGAGGGCACAATCCTCGGGCAGTCCCAGGTCGGCGGCGGCGGCGGTGATCAGTCCGGGGTGTCCGGTGGGTTCGGCGGCCGCCAACAACAACCAGGTCCGTACCTCGGGTGCCATCTCCGCCACCCGCCGCAGGTAATGCTGTTCGAGTTGTCTGCTGATCGGTACCGGGGCCGCCGAAACGGAGAACTCGCTGAGCTGGCGGGTGTTCAGCTCGCGGGCCAGATCGATGAGCGCCAACGGGTTACCGCCCGCGGCGTCGGCGATTCGCTTCGCCGCGTGTGGGTCGACGACCTCGGGGGCGGTGGTGGTCAGCAGGCGGACCGCGGCGGAGGTGTCCAAGCCCTCCACGGTCAGGGTGGGGATACCGGCCAGCTGATTGTCGGTGGCCGGGTCGTCCCGTGCGGCGAAGAGCAGCACGGTGGATTCGGCCTGCAGCCGGCGTGCGACGAACGCCAGCACGTCGCGTGACTCCGAGTCCAGCCATTGCGCGTCGTCGATGACGCAGACCACCGGTCGCGCGGTACCGGCGGCGGCGAACAGGCCGAGCATCCCGATGCCGACCAGGTACTGGTCCGGTGCGGGCCCGTCGGCGCCCCATGCCACGGTCAGCGCCCGCTGCTGGCGCTCCGGCAGGGTGCTCAGGTGCGACAGCAGGGGCCGGCCCACCCGGTGCAGCGCGGCGTAGGGCAGCGCCAGTTCGGCTTCGAACCCGTCGCAGCGGATGACGTCGAAGTCGTCGAGATCGGCGGTGACAGCGTTCAGGAGTGCGGTCTTCCCGATCCCGGGATCGCCGCGCAGGACCGTTGCCCCGCTGAGCCCGTTACGGGCCCGGGTCAGGAGCGAGCGCAGTGCGCGCGACTCCTGCGCGCGGCCGACGAGATCAGCGTGGTCCACACCTGATGTGCTTACACCCAGTACGCCACGCGCGCTCGGTACTGACGCATGGCGAACGCGGCGGCCAGCCAGCCGATCGCGGTGCACACCAGCACGACAATCCAGTGCCGCAGTTCCTGGTCGGCGCCCAGCAGCGGCGCCCGGACGATGTCGACATAGTGCAGCAGCGGGTTGAACTCGATGATCTTGGCCCAGCCGCCGGCGCCTTGGTCGCGCAGCGTCTGGTCGTTCCAGATGATCGGGGTCATGTAGAACAGCAACTGCACCAGGCTGAACAGCAGCGGGCTGATATCGCGGTAACGGGTGGCCAGGATGCCGAAAACCAGGGCGACCCAGACACAATTGAGCACGATCAACAACAGCGCCGGGATGAACGTCAGATCGGTCCACTTCCACGGCTGCGGGAAGATGATCGCGATCACCACGAAGATGATGATGTTGTGCGCGAACAGCAGCACCTGCCGCCACACCAGTCGGTACACGTGCACGCTCAACGGGGTGGGCAGCTGTTTGATCAGACCTTCGTTGGCGACGAACACATCGGCGCCCTCGATGATGGCGGCGTTGATCAGGTTCCAGATGATCAGGCCGAGGGTGACATAGGGCAGGTGTTCGGAGAGCTCGAGCTTGAACAGCTTGGAGTACAGCCCACCCAGCGCCACGGCCATGGTGCCGGTGGCGATGGTGATCCAGATCGGGCCGAGCACCGAGCGGCGATACCGCTGCTTGATGTCCTGCCAGCCCAGATGCAGCCACAGTTCCCGCTTACCGAACCCGGCCGTCAGATCGCCCCAGGCGCGGGCGAATGTCTTGGAATCGGCTGCCGCGTCAACGAAAGTCATGGGGTGCTGCTCCTCTGAAACCTCTCGAACTTCTCGTGCCGCCCCAGCTTTCGCAGCCGTAGCCACTCCCGCAGACCGGCCGGGTCGCGGCGGGTCACCAGGAAGAACCAGCCGAAACGCAGCCATTCCTGGGGGACCAGGCGCCGCAGGCCGCGCTGCGCCTGCAGATATCCCCGGTTGCGGTAGGTGTAGAAACGTTTGGCGGCGTTGTCCGGGTACTGGGTGTGCATGCGTCCGCCGAGGATCGGCTTGAACTCATCGGCACCGTGTGGGTGCAGGTAGGCCGCGTCCAGGCAGGTGCCGAAGGGCAGGCCGGACTGAACCAGGCGGCGATGCACATCGGTCTCGTCACCACGGATGAACAACCGCAGATCCGGCACGCCGACGGATTCCAGGGTGGTCGCGGCGAACAGGGCGCCGTTGAACAGCGAGGCGATCCCGGGTAGCAGGTCGTCGGATGCATCGACCTTCAGTTCCGAGACGTGCCGGCGCCATGCGAGCCCCCGCCGCAGCGGGAACGCCAGCCGCTGCGGATCGTCCAGATCGCACACCATCGGGGACACCGCGGCCAGCGAATACTTTGCCGCACAAGCCAACAGCGTGGCCAGCACGGAGTCGTCGGCGGGCCGGCCGTCATCGTCGGCCAACCATACCCAGTCCGCACCCAGAGACAGCGCGTGCAACATGCCGAGCGCGAAACCACCTGCGCCGCCGAGGTTCCGGTGCGACCCGAGATAGGTCGACGGCACCGGCTGGGATGCCAACAGATCGTGCACACGCGGGTCGTTGTCGTTGTCGACCACGATCACGTGCTCGGGTGGCCGGGTCTGCGTGCACACCGCCGCCAGCGACACCGCGAGCGCCTCGACCCGGCGATGGGTGACGATGACCGCGATCACCGTCTCAGACATTGTGGTCATCGCGCGCATTCTCGGCCAACACCTCGCGCACGTGGCGGGCGGCGTCGGGACCCTCGTAGGCGCCGACGACCTCTTCGATACCGCCGGTCATCCTGATGGTGCCGTGATCCACCCACATCGCGGTCTTGCACAACTGGGCCAGGAACTCGTTGGAATGGCTGGCGAACACCAGGATTCCGGATCTGGCGACCAGGCTCTGCAGGCGGGTGCGGGCCTTCTTCATGAATTCCGCGTCGACTGCGCCGATGCCCTCGTCGAGCAACAGGATCTCGGGATCGATACTGGTGACCACGCCCATCGCCAGCCGCACCCGCATACCGGTGGAATAGGTGCGCAGCGGCATCGACAGGTAGTCGCCCAGCTCGGTGAAGTCGGCGATCTCGTCGACCTTGGCCAGCATCTGCTTGCGGGTCTGGCCGAGGAACAACCCGCGGATGATGATGTTCTCGAATCCGGAGATCTCCGGATCCATACCGACGCCGAGGTCGAACACCGGCGCCACCCGGCCGCGCACCGTGGCCGAACCGCGGGTCGGCTCGTAGATACCCGACAGCAGCCGCAGCAGGGTCGATTTGCCCGCGCCGTTGTGGCCGACCAGGCCGACCCGGTCGCCCATCTGCAGGGACATGGTGATGTCGCGCAACGCCTCGATGACCACGACGTTGGACTCGTTGCGGCCGATGGTGCCGCCGGCCTTGCCCAGGAACGCCTTCTTCAGCGACCGTGACTTGGCATCGAAGATCGGGAACTCCACCCAGGCGTTTTCGGTGGAGATGAACGGACTGTTCGACACGGGCGGCTACAGGTACTGCCCGGTGCCCGGGTGGCCGGGTCCGCGCTGCCCCTGCGGCACCATCCCTGGGGGCAGTTGACGCATTTGTTCCAGCTGTGCGCGGGCGGCCATCTGCTGGGCGAACAGGGCGGTCTGGATGCCGTGGAAGAGGCCCTCGAGCCAGCCGACCAGCTGGGCCTGCGCGATGCGCAGTTCGCCGTCGCTGGGCACGGCGTCATCGCTGAAGGGCAGGGTCAGGCGCTCCAGTTCTTCCCGCAGCTCGGGGGCAAGGCCCTCTTCGAGCTCGCGGATGCTGCTGCGGTGAATGGTGGCCAGCTTGCTGCGGCTCGCCTCGTCCAGCGGCGCCGCGCGCACCTCTTCGAGCAGCTGCTTGATCATCGTGCCGATCCGCATGACCTTGGCCGGCTGTTCGATCAGGTCGGTCAACGCCTTGTCGTCGTCCGCGTCGGACGGGGCGGCGTCACCGGTGAGGATCTCGACGTTGTCGTCTTCTTCGGGGGTGATCGTCATTGCTTTCCTGTCGTCTTGTCTTCTTCGGGTGGGGCACCGCGCCACTCGTAGATGCGGGACGCACCGTTGTCATAGATCTTCGTCCACGACCGTGAGCTGTCTAGCGACACTAGTCCGTCCGGCATCACGAACCCGCGGACCACCGGTGTGCTGGTGATGACATAGCGGATGTTGAGCGCGTGCACCGCCTCGGCAACCCGGGGATCAGTATCGGCGTCATCGGCGTACGCCCAGAACACGAAGCGGTGTTCACCGGGGCCCTGCTGCACCGGATAGTCGTAATGCGTCCACAGCGGATGTAGTCCGGCGACGGCATACATCCAGGCGGTGCCGTCGGTGTTGGCGTTGCCGATCAGGGTGTCGCGAGCGCCGGGGAGCGCGGCCAGATGCGCGAACGCTTCCAGATCCAACGCGTCGACCATCACGCTGTCATACTTCTCGCCCAGCAGGAAACGGTGTCTCGGGAAGTACTGCCAGGCCAGTCCCAGCACCGCCGCAACCAGCAGCACCGCGGCCAACACCCGGCGCGCACGCGTCAGCGCCAGCACCAGCGCGGCCAGCGCGATACCCGCCATCGGCGTGTAGAGCAGCGTCACCACCGCCGACAACCGGCGCGGGTCGCTGTAGAACAGGTCACTGAATTTGCCGGTGAGAACACCGAGCGGCCCGCCAAACGGTGCATCGGAGTGCACGATCGAGGCGATCAGCAGCGCCCAGACGGCCAGCGGCCACCAGATGCGGCGGATCAACAGCAGCACCGCGCCGGCGCCGGCCAGCGCGATCAGCATGTTCTGGATCGGGAAATCGTTGAGGTGGCGGGTGTGCTGGACGACCGCGGCGAACAGCGCCCGGCGGCGGCCCAGCTGGTCGGTGTAGGCGTGCCCGGCGATGATCTCGGCCTGGCCGAGGACAGCGAGGAATTGCGGAAGCAGCACCAGCACCGCGGGCGCTGCGATACCGAGCAGGGTCGCTAAATCGGACCGGCGCCCGTGCACGGGCCGGCGCAACGCCTCCAGTAGCCACCACGCGGCGACGAACAACACCACGACGACACCCCCGGTGAGGTGCACCGAGAACACTCCGACCAACGCGAGCACCGCCACCGGGATCCGGTCGCGGTGGCGTACTGCGGAGATGACCAGGACCGCTGTCGGCCCGGCAAGGCCGTAGGCGACCAGATTGGGCATGGCCGCGACGTCGAACTCCACATAGGGCACCGCGGTGAACGAGGCCGCCAGCGCGGCGGCGGTGCCGGCGGCGGCCGCGGTCTGCCAGCGGGTGCCGCAGGTGCCGACCATCTGCCGGGTCAGTACCGCGGCGCTGACCGGGAACAACCAGATCGCGGCGGTCAGAGCGCCGACGGTGTAGGACGTGGTCGCTGCCGCACCGGTGAGCTGGCTGTAGACCGCGGCCAGCGCATGGAATGCCGACGGGTAGTAGAGGGTGGCGTGGGTCTCGACATTGCGCAGTTCGCCCATGTGCGTGGGGGAGGCCTGCCCGGTCTCGAGGATCCAGCGAATGGTGTTGGCGTGCCAGACGGAGTCCCAGTTGCTCGGGATGGATTGCCAGTCGGCCGGCTCGGACAACGCCGCGCACGCGATGAGCACGGCGCCGATCAGGACACCCGCGGCAACCGCCAGTACCGGACCGTCGATGCCGGCCCGCCAACCGCGGGGGCGCGGGGCGGGCTCGGTGAAACGGCTCGTGGCGAACCGCAGTGCCACCGCGGCGGTGATCACGATCGCCAACGCCGCGAGGGCCGTCCAGCCGTTCCATGGGATGCCCACGGCGCCCAACGGCACGATCGCCAACGCCACGACGCCGTATGTCAGCGCAGGTCCCACCGCAAAGGCGACCGGCCAGCTCAGGTTCGCGGCACGAGCAACCATGGCTCCGGGGCATACCAACAGCAACAGGGCTATTAGCACCCCGAATGACAAGCCCACTGCATTAGTATGGCTGCCGATGTGATCGCGGCCCTTACCGTGCGGTGCGGCCGGATCCTTTACCCAATGCGTGTTCGTCTGTGTGTTTCACGGACGTTCTAAGGTGGCTGACATGGCGTACGACGTTGCCCGGGTGCGGGGGTTGCACCCGTCGCTGGGCGACGGCTGGGTGCACCTCGACGCGCAGAACGGGATGCTGCTGCCGGACTCGGTGGCCACCACGGTCTCGACCGCGTTCCGCGGCTCCAAGCCGATCGCTACGGGGCCGCATCCGTCGGCTCGGCGCAGCGCGACGGTGCTGGCCGCCGCGCGGCAGGCGATCGCCGATTTCGTCGGTGCCCGCCCCGAGGGCGTGGTGCTCGGCGCCGACCGGGCGGTGCTGCTGACATCGCTGGCCGACGCCGCGTCGGTGCGGGTGGGCCTCGGCTACGAGATCGTGCTCTCCCGACTCGACGACGAGGCGAACATCGCGCCCTGGTTGCGGGCCGCGAACCGCTACGGCGCCAAGGTGAAATGGGCCGAGGTCGACATCGAGTCCGGCGAGCTGCCGCCCTGGCAGTGGGAGGGCCTGATCACGGCGCCCACCCGGCTGGTGGCGATCACGTCGGCGTCGGCGACGCTGGGCACCGTCACGGATCTGACCCCGGTGACCAAGCTGGTGCACGAGAACAGCGGCCTGGTGATCGTGGATCACTCCGCCGCCGCGCCCTACCGGATGATCGATATCGACGACATCGACGCCGATGTGGTGGCGTTGAACGCCGTGGCCTGGGGCGGGCCGCCGATCGGGGCCCTGGTGTTCCGTGACCCCGCGGTGATCGAGCAGTTCAGTTCGGTGTCACTGAACCCGTACGCCACCGGCCCGGCACGGCTGGAAACCGGTATCCACCAATACGGTCTGCTCGGCGGTGTGGTGGCCAGCATCGAATACCTCGCCAATCTGGACGAGGCGGCGTCCGGGTCCCGCCGGGAGCGGCTGGCGGTCTCCATGGAATCGGCTGCGCTGTACCTGGATCGGCTGTTCAGCTACCTGGTGTCGTCGCTGCGGTCGCTGCCGCTGGTGCTGGTGCTGGGCAACCCGGGCGAACGCATCCCGGTCCTGAGCCTGGCCGTCGAGGGTGTGCCCGCCGAGCGGGTCATCCAGCGACTGGCCGACAACGGGATCCTGGTGGGTCGCAGCGAACATTCCCGTGTGTTGGATGCGCTGGGCGTCAACGACATCGGAGGTGCGGTGACGATCGGCCTTTCGCATTACAGCACCGCCGCCGAGGTGGACCAGCTGGTCCGGGTGCTCGCTTCGCTGGGCTGATCAGCCGACCCGCAGCAGCACCTTGCCGGTGACCTCGCCGGCCTTCAGCAGCCGGTGCGCTTCGGCGGCCTCTTGGACGGGCAGTTCCGCCCCGACGATGGGTAGCACCGTGCCCGCCGCGACGAGTGGCCACACATTGGTGGTGACCTGCTCGACGATCGCGCCCTTGCCGTCCGGACCGTCGACCGGTCGTGACCGCAGCGCCGTGGCGATGACCCCGGCGCGTTTGCCGAGCAACGTGGCAATGTTGAGTTCGGCCTTGATGCCGCCCTGCATCCCGATGATCACCAGGCGCCCGCCGTCGGCCAGTGCCTCGATGTTCCGGTCGAGGTACTTCGCCCCGATGATGTCGAAGATGACGTCGGCGCCGCCGGCCTCGCGGATCCGCTGGGCGAAGTCCTCTTCGCGATAGTTGATCAGGATCTCCGCACCCAGTTCGGAGCACGTCGCCAGCTTCGCGGCCGACCCCGCGGTCACCGCGACCCGGGTGCCGAGCGCGCGGGCCAGCTGGATGGCGTGGGTGCCGATTCCGCTGGCACCGCCGTGGATCAGCAGCAGCCCGCCCGGCCGCAGCCGCGCGGTCATCATCAGGTTGGACCACACCGTGCACGCCACTTCGGGCAGCGCCGCTGCCGCCACCAGGTCGACGCCGGCGGGCAGCGGCAGCAACTGCGCCGCGGGCACCGCAACGTACTCGGCGTAGCCGCCGCCGGCCAGCAAAGCGCACACCGATTGACCGACCGACCAGCCGGTGACGCCGGGGCCGATCTCGGCGATGGTCCCGGAGACCTCCAGTCCGAGGATGTCGCTGGCCCCGGGCGGCGGCGGGTAGCTACCTCCGGCCTGTAGCAGATCCGCGCGATTGACTCCCGCCGCGGCCACCTTGATCACGACTTCACCCGCGTGAGCTGCGACGTCAGGAACTTCTTGCCATGTCATACGTTCGGTTGAAACCGCAATGATGGCTCGCATTGGGCCTACGCTACTACTCGCATCAGCCGTACGATTGCGCGATGGAAGCGATTATTGGGGGGCGTACGGCAAGCACCATGCCGGGGCTGGATATCGCTGAGCAGAAATCTTGGCAAAACTTTCTGGACTCGGCGTTGCGCATTTATGCCACATTGAACAGGTCGCTGGCCGACGCCCACGGGCTGGCGCTGAACGACGTCCGATTGCTAGACATCCTGGACAGTTCCGACAGTGGGTCGGCGCGGATGGGCGACCTCGCCGAAGGCCTGATGTCCTTGCCCAGCCGGGTGACCCGTCAGATCCATCGGCTGGAGAAGCTGAATCTGGTGACCCGGGTCGCCAGCCCGGATGACCGCCGCGGCGTGCTGGCCACGATCACCGATGACGGTCGCGCCGTGCTGGCCGAGGCGATGCAGACCTACAGCGCCGGTGTGCGTAACCACTACCTGGGCCGGCTGTCCCGATCGCAGATCACCGCGACGGGGGAGAACTGCCGCCGGATCAGTGCCGGATTGCAGGCCGACGGGCGGCCCGCGAAACTCGGCCGGGTGTAGACCGCTTAGGCTTGTCCGCGGTGGCGTGGCAGAGCGGCCTAATGCACTCGCCTTGAAAGCGAGAGACGGCTAACACCGTCCGGGGGTTCAAATCCCTCCGCCACCGCCAAAGTTCGTCGCCCTCTCGCGATCGCCGCCGTGTGCGGACCGGCGAACTCAGGCGCCGTCATCGGCGGGAGTCCCGGGGTCGCCCAACCGGCTGTGGAGTTCGGCGTTCATCGCCTGTGCTTCGGCGAGTTGGTCCTCGAGAATGATGATTCGGCACGCCGCGTCCAGGGCGGTGCCCTGGTCGACCAGCTCACGGGCACGCGCGGCGATGCGGAGTTGATAGCGGGAGTACCTGCGGTGCCCGCCCTCGGATCGCTGCGGGGTCAGCAGCTTCGCCTCGTCGAGGCTGCGCAGGAATCCCGGTGTGGTTCCCAGCATCTGCGCGGCGCTACCCATGCTGTAGGCGGGGTAGTCCTCGTCGTCGAACTTGTCGCCGGGCGTCGTGCCGGATGTGTTCTTCGGGGCTACCACAGCGCCTTCCAGGGCCTTACCGGAGGAACCATTCAACGCCTGGAATTTACCGCAGGAAAGAGAAGGGCCGGCAACCCGGCCATGTGACGCGCCGGGCCGCCGGCCCTGAGGAGATGGTTACCATCTATCGACACTGCTTCGTAGCTGCGGTATCGGCCCGATGCGACTTCTACGGGCGATCCGACGGTAGCTCCTCCTTTCTTGCCGCCGAGTGAATCGATCCCCTCGGCACGGCTTCCTCTTTCACACTGCAGTGGCCCGGACCGGTGTGGAGTGACCGGTGGATACTGCTGGGCCACTGTCGATCTCCTGCTTCGCGGGTAGTTCGTCATCTCCCGCGCCGATCGCCTCTTTGTTGTTGACTCCCTCAATGTAACGTGGGTGCGTGCGAATGTCTACCTTTGCCACCATAGATTTTGATGTGCAGTGGATGTAGAAATTCTGTGCACCGGCCGGTTCGTCTCGTCGATTTCCACGGTGTGTGCCGGACCATATTGACGTGACCGCAGCTCACATGTAATGGTCCTAGGTAACGATCTTGATATGTGCTCGGCAACTACGGCTGGACCCCACCTCGGTGCAAGGTCCGCAGTTCAAGTCGCTTCGGTGGGACGGTGGGATGTCATCAGCAATAACAGATGAATTGCTGTTGGCGATGGCAGCAATGTCGGCGGCGGCGGTCCTGCTCAGCGGTGCGCTGCCGCAGCATCGGCGCGGCGACCGCGGGGATTCTCCGGCCCGTGGGGCGTGCGAATGCACCCGCGGGGACTGCGCGAACTGCCCGGCACGATGGTCGCTGTGAACCGCGCGGGGACGGTCGCTGGATAGGCTTTCCGGCATGTGCACCCGTGTGATGTGGCCGGACGCCGGCGGAGCCGTCCTGGTGGGCCGGAACATGGACTTTCACAAAGATCTGATGACCAACCTGTGGAAGCAGCCCCGCGGCGTCGCCCGCGATGACGGCGTCACCGGCGCGCTGCGCTGGACGTCGAAGTACGGCAGCGTGAT
>Ga0075163_10011631_pt1 | contig 11466 bp, 9 predicted proteins | sample JI1023141ADNA_FD_71478 | JGI IMG/M metagenome (GOLD analysis project Ga0075163, IMG submission 71478) | Wastewater effluent complex algal communities from Wisconsin, to seasonally profile nutrient transformation and Carbon sequestration -... | ecosystem: Engineered > WWTP > Effluent > Algae... | reverse complement strand
CTGACCCTGGCTTTGTTGGCTACCGTGGCTCACGCTGGCGATGCCGCCTGCGACGCCAAGGTTGCAGAAAAGAAATTGGCCGGTGCCGCCAAGACCAGCTTCCTCAAGAAGTGCGAACGTGAAGCCGGCGCAGCCTCTGCTGCCAGCGCTTGCGCAGCCAAGGCTGTGGACAAGAATGGCAAGGCCCTGGCTGGTGCTGCCAAGAACAGCTTCCTCAAGAAGTGCGAGAAGGATGCCACTGCGGCCCCGGCTGCTGCGGCCAGCAAGTAATCAGACGCCGGTCGTCGCACCAGCACCATCAAGCAAACAGGCCCCGAGGGGCCTGTTTTCATTGGGGGCACCTTTATGGATGTCCCGTTAGCGTGTCCACACCCCACGGGCCAGCAAGGTGGCCGCCAGAGGGATCAAGACCAGCAAGTGCGCTTCGATCATGATCAGCTTGCGCACGCTTTTGACCTCAGCCTCTGAAGGCAAGCTGCCATCGACATCCAGCTGTTTGCGCCAGCGGATGAAAGCCAGTGTGGGCTTGATCGAAATCAGGCCAATGACCGCGAACAGCGTCACCTTGATATGCAGCAAGGGCTGCCCCCAATACCAGCCCATGCCTTTGGCGCCCCAATAGGTACGGACCAAGCCGGTCACCAGTACGGCGATGGCGGCAAACAAATAGATCAGGTCCAACCGGGCCAAGCGGCGCACCGCCGCTGCATTCAGCCATTCGACACGGCACAGCGCGGCCTCACTGGTGATGAACACCACCACACTGAGGATGGCCACAAAGTGGGCATAGGCCAGCAGAGACTCCAACAACATGCGCTTCGCTCCAAGAGGGTGAGGGCAACAGTGTCACCCATATCAAGTTATGCCTTCAGGCTGGCAACCAATAGGCCGGGTCGCCATAGGCTTGTTTGATGAAATCAATCCACAAGCGCAGGCGCAAAGGCAAATGTTTGCGCTGGGCAAACACCGCGTAGATGCCGTTAGGCGGCGCCATGAAATCATCCAGCACACTGACCAGCTTGCCAGCGCGGATATCGGCGTCCACCTCCCACAGAGACCGCCAGGCCAGGCCCAAGCCCTCCAGGCACCAGGCGTGCAGGACTTGGCCGTCAGAACAATCCAGGCGGGACGCAGGCCGCACGTAACTGGTTTGCCCATCGATCGAGAAAGCCCAACCACGCGTTTGGCTGGATTCGGAACTGAGCGTCAGGCATTCATGGCGGGCGATGTCGCTGGGCTGAGTCGGGCGCCCTCGTTTGGCCAGGTAGGCGGGACTGGCCACGCACAGGCGCCGGTTGTCTGCCAAACGCACGCTGACCAGGCTGGAGTCAGGCAGATCACCGACCCGGATGGCGCAATCGAACCCTTCGTTGACCAGGTCCACCACGCGGTCAGATAAGTTCAGGGACAGCGAGACCTCAGGATGCTCGGCCACAAAGCGGGGCACCAGAGGGGCCACATGGCGTCGCCCGAAGCCGGCCGGCGCAGTGATACGCAAGTGTCCGCTGGCTTTGACGCCCCCGGCACTGACACTGGCTTCGGCATTGGCCAAATCGGCCAACAGGCGTTGCGCATCTTCTAAAAAGGCGCTGCCTTCATGGGTCAAGCTGATGCGGCGGGTGGTGCGAACCAGCAGCTTGACCCCTAGGCGCTCTTCCAACGCATCGATCCGGCGGCCGATCACAGCGGGGGCAATGCCTTCGGCCAAGGCCGCATTGGTCAGGCTGCCTTTGGTTGCCACCGCCACGAAAGTCTCGATCTGCTTGAGTCGGTCCATGGTTCCTCGCCGCTTTGAACGGGTGATATTGATCGCGCCGCATGCCCAAGGCAATTCGGGCTCAACCCAGGGGGGCTTCACAGCCAATAGCGGGCCTCCTAAGATGAGCGCCCGGACACTTTGTGTGCCCAGCCCGTCCATTTGTGCGCAAAAGTCACAAATCCATGACTTTTGGCGCCGGTAATGTTTGGATAAGTATCGAATAAACTGACGGCCTAGAAAAGGGGCTGCCCCGGGCGCTTGCGCGCACGCTGGCTGACGCTCCACTTTTTCTCCCCATTTATTGTTCTTCTTTGACGAGGTTTTCAATGACCGCACGTACCACCGTCCACGGCCTGCAAGTGGCCACCGAGCTCTTCCGTTTCGTTGAAGACAAGGTTTTGCCAAACACAGGCATTGACAGCGCCGCTTTCTGGGCAGGCTTTGACAAGATCGTGTCCGATCTGGCCCCCAAGAACGCCGCCCTGCTGGCCGAACGTGACCGCATCCAGCTTGAGATGGACGCCTGGCACACCGCCAACCCCGGCCCGATCAAGGACATGGCCGCTTACCGCGCCCACCTGGAAAAGATTGGCTACGTGGTGCCCGTGCCTGCTGACACCAAGGTGACCACATCGAACGTGGACGCCGAGTTGGCCACGCAAGCTGGTCCTCAGTTGGTGGTGCCGATCCTGAACGCACGTTATGCATTGAACGCCGCCAACGCACGTTGGGGCAGCCTGTATGACGCGCTGTATGGCACCGACGCCATCAGCGAAGAAGGCGGCGCTGAAAAGGGCACCGGCTACAACCCCGTGCGCGGCAACAAGGTCATCGAATTTGCTCGCAACTTCCTGGACCAATCCGCCCCTCTGGCTGGCGCTTCGCACAAAGATGCCACAAGCTACCGCGTCGAAGGCGGCAAGCTGGTTGTGGCCCTGAAGAACGGCTCGACCACTGGCCTGCAAGACGCAGCCAAGTTCGTCGGCTTCCAAGGTGACGCTGCTGCGCCCAAGAGCGTGCTGCTGGTCAACAACGGCCTGCACATCGACATCCAGATCAACCCCGCCACCAACATCGGCAAGACTGACGCCGCTGGCGTGGCCGACGTGGTGCTGGAAGCCGCCTTGTCCACCATCTTGGACTTGGAAGACTCCGTCGCTGCCGTGGACGCCGAAGACAAGGTGCTGGGCTACAGCAACTGGCTGGGCATCCAATTGGGCACCCTGTCGGAAGAAGTGCAAAAGGGTGGCAAGAGCTTCACCCGCACGCTGAATGCTGACCGGGTCTACACCGGCGTGTCCAATGGGCAAGTGGGCAGCGAAGTCAAGCTGCACGGCCGTTCGCTGATGTTCGTGCGTAACGTGGGTCACCTGATGACCAACCCCGCCATCCTGTGGGGTTCGGAGGGCAAAGAGATCCCAGAAGGCATCATGGATGCCGTGATCACCACCACCATCGCTTTGCACGACCTGCAACGCCATGGCCAGAACGGCATCGTGAACTCGCGCGCTGGCTCGGTCTACATCGTCAAGCCCAAGATGCACGGCCCTGCTGAAGTGGCTTTCGCTGCTGAACTGTTCTCCCGCGTGGAACAACTGCTGGGCTTGGCTGACAGCACCGTCAAGCTGGGCATCATGGACGAAGAGCGCCGCACTTCTGCCAACCTGAAGGCTTGTATCGCTGCTGCTTCCAGCCGCGTCGCCTTCATCAACACCGGCTTCCTGGACCGCACTGGCGACGAAATGCACACCGCCATGTTGGCCGGCGCCATGATGCGCAAGGGCGACATCAAGGGCAGCGACTGGATCGCCGCTTACGAGCGCCGCAACGTGTTGATCGGTCTGCAATGTGGCCTGCGTGGCCGTGCTCAGATCGGTAAGGGCATGTGGGCCATGCCTGACCTGATGGCTGAAATGCTCAAGCAAAAGATCGGTCACCCCAAGGCTGGCGCCAACACCGCCTGGACACCTTCGCCAACCGCTGCCACCCTGCACGCCACCCACTATCACCAAGTGAGCGTGGCCGCTGTGCAAGCCGAGATCGAACAGTCTGGCGAAGATGCACAAGCCTTGATGGACAAGCTGTTGACCATCCCTGTGGCCGCTGACACCAACTGGTCTGACGCCGACAAGCAGCAAGAGTTGGACAACAACATCCAGGGCATCCTGGGTTATGTGGTTCGCTGGATTGACCAAGGCGTCGGCTGCTCGAAGGTGCCTGACATCCACAACATCGGCCTGATGGAAGACCGCGCCACCCTGCGTATCTCCAGCCAACACGTGGCCAACTGGCTGCACCATGGCGTGGTGACCGAAGCCCAAGTGCGTGAAACCTTCACCCGCATGGCTGCTGTGGTGGACGGCCAGAACGCTGGCGACAAGCTGTACAAGTCTTTGGTGGCCAACCCCAACGGTGCCGCTTTCCAAGCTGCGTTGGACCTGGTCTTCAAGGGCAAGGAACAACCATCTGGCTACACCGAGCCTTTGCTGCACGCATGGCGTTTGAAGTTCAAGGCCAATGCCTGATCTTTGACTCGCTTTTCGCAGTCAAAAAGCCCCGCCATGTGCGGGGCTTTTTTGTCCTGGTTCAAAAGATGAATTCGACACCCAGACCGGTGCCGCGAATCGAAGCCGTGGCGCCGTTGACTTTACCCTTGGTCATGTCCAGGTAAGCCAGCAGCTTGACGCTGTCGACAAAACCGTATTCCATCCCCAGGCCGAAATAAGGTTTGGTTGTGGATTCGGTGACTTCAGAGGGCAAGCCAAGACCTGTGCGCGTGACAGTAGTCGTCTCCACCCGCACCATGCCCAACTTGGCATGCACCCAGAAATTACGCGACACCGTTCCGCGAAACACCATGGCAGCGCCAAAACCCGCGGCCTCGTATTCCGTACGGACCAAATTGCTCGAAACTTGCTTCGTCGAGTTGGCCGCCCCCAGGTTGTGATACGCCAGCTCAACCCCCACGCCAGAGGGCCAGACATAGCCACCGTAGGCTTTGCCGCCTGCATCATTGGTGCTGCACGTTTGGGTGCCTGCACAGCTGACATTGAGCTGGTTGATGCTCAAGCCTGCGCCCACATAAGCCTGAGCGAAGGCGCCCCCGGCGGACAAGGCCACAACCGCAGCCAAGACGATTTTTTTCATTGCTGATCCCCGATTGGTCACGCGCGCGCTTTGCGCACTGTCAGGGTGCAATGTAATGCGAAACGATAGGGCTCGGACAAGCGCCCCAGCACGCTGGGGCCCAAGCATGATCTGAGTCAATTACCGCAAAGGTCGGCTGGTTGCGTGTCGCATCCAGTGTGCGATGTCATTGAGCGGCACGATGTCGTCTGCGGCGCCCATTTTGATGGCCACAGCAGGCATGCCAAACACCACGCAACTGGCCTCATCCTGCGCTGCGGTATAGGCGCCCGCATCACGCATTTCCTTGAGTCCGCGCGCACCGTCATCCCCCATTCCGGTCATGATGATGCCGACAGCATTGCGGCCAGCGCAGGCTGCGACGGAGCGAAACAGCACGTCGCATGACGGGCGATGGTGATTGATCAAGGGGCCGTCTTTGACCTCAACCACATACTGCGCACCGCTGCGCTTGAGTTGCATGTGCTTGCCGCCTGGAGCGATCAAGACACGGCCATTGATGACGCGGTCGCCATCTTTGGCCTCCAACACCTCAATGTTGCAGACGCTGTTCAGGCGGGCCGCGAACGAAGCGGTAAAAGCAGCCGGCATGTGCTGCACCACCAGCATGCCCGGGCAGGTGCGATCCAGTTGCCGCAACACCACTTCGATGGACTGCACGCCCCCGGTTGAAATGCCCACAGCGATCACCCGATCGGTGGTTTCAGACATCGCACCCGTCGAAACGCGAGCAGGCGTCGGCATGGTCGCCATGGGCGATGCGCCAGCAGGCGCCTTGCCCGCAGCCAAAGTCCGCGCAGCAGGCGGAATGGCGCGCATATTGGCTTTGGATGCGGCCTTGACGGCCTCGACCAAACCATTGGTGCGGTCTTCCAAAAAGTCCTTCAAACCCATCTTGGGCTTGGTCACAAAACTGACGGCACCAGCCTCCAAGGCCTGCATCGTCGTTTGGCAGCCCTTTTCAGTCAGGGTGGAGCACATCACCACGGGCGTGGGGTGTTCGGCCATCAACTTCTTGAGGAAGGAGATGCCATCCATGCGCGGCATTTCCACATCCAGCACGATCACGTCGGGCCAGTGCGACTGCAACTTGGGCATGGCAAACACCGGATCTGCGGCACTGCCCAACACCTGGATACCACCGGCCGTCAAGGTCTCAGTCAGGTGTTTGCGTACTACGGCTGAATCGTCAATCACAAATGCTGTGATGGCCATATCTACCTCATCTTCATAGACTTGCCTCGACGCATCTCGACCTTGCCGTCGGGAAATGTCATCGAGACGTTACGGGGCACGTGATCACCCACGTCCACGTTTTCAAGATTGAATCCGTACTGATCGATCAAGGTCCAACCCTGCTCGATGTTGCGCTCACCCACGTTGAACTTGATACCACCCGAGTCCGGCATCGTGTCAGCCCCACCGTAAAGGTGGACGGTGTAATCGGATGGCTTGGTCCCCGCACGTTGCAAGGCTTCAACCAGCATCTCCAAAGACTCGGTGCCAAAACGTGCGTCGCGCGGCGCCCCTGCGGGTCGATTGCGGTTGGGCAGCAAAAAGTGGCACATGCCCCCAATGCGCTTGACCGGGTTCCACAAGGTCACCGCGACGCAAGACCCCAACAAGGTGTGCACCCGCGCAGCCGCGCTGCCAAAGTACATCTGGCCTGCCAACAAGTGCACTTGCTCGCCTGGGCGGGCTTGCAGCACACCAATGTCTCCGGTTTTCAAAACCGGCGAGGCCACCCTTGGGGCAGGCGCAGCAGCCTTGGGCGGGGTCAATCCCGCCCGGGGTGCCAGCGCACCCGTAGGGCTCGCCGCTGTGCCTGGCTTAGGCGACAGCGTAGACGGCCGGGGCAATGGTTTTGAGTGGGACATTGAGGTTTGCCAAAGATTCAGCGTGTCCGGTGAACAGATAGCCACCGGGCTTCAAACGAGTGATCACTCTTTTGACTATGTCCTCTTTGCCAGGGTTGTCAAAGTAGATCAGCACGTTGCGCAGAAAAATAACGTCGAACAGTCCAATATCAGGCAGATCCTGGGTCAGGTTGGCACCCATGAACCGCGCGCGAGATCGCAAACTTTTGTCGATCAGCAAATAGCCGTCGTACTGGCCTTCGCCCTTGAGACAGAACTTTTTGAGATAGGGCTGCGGCACGTTTCGTGCGCGCTCCATCGTGTACAGGGCTCGCCGTGCGTTGTCGACCATCTGGGTCGACAAATCAGTGCCGACTATTTCCCAGCCGGAGGGGCCCATTTTGTCTGCCAGCAACATGGCAATGCTGTAGGCCTCTTCACCGGACGAGCTGGCCGCACTCCAGATCCTGAAATCGGTCGTGCCCCGCCGCAACTTGCTGACCATGTCCGTCAGAAAGTCAAAATGCTGTGGCTCCCGAAAGAAGTAGGTCTCATTGGTTGTCAACTTGTCGACAACTTTGACCAACTCCAACGGGTCGGCCTGTTTGATCAGGCCATCCACATAGTCATCAATGGTGTTGCAGCCCTTTTCCTGGGCCAGCTTTTGCAAGCGGCTGACAACCAGCGGACGCTTGTGCTCAGCCAGGCGAATGCCCGACACATCAAAAAACAGCTGGGTTACAGCCTCAAACCGTTGCCGCGACAGCATAAGTTGCCCCCTTGCTGCTGTGGGCCGTGATCAGCTCAGACAAAGTCTGCTCAGCCAAGGTGCGATCAAAGTCCAGCGCGGGCGTCACCAGCCCACGCACACGCACCATGCCAGCGATGAAGGTGGGATCAATGCGCGTGCCCATGCGAGGCACACCTTCCAGCCCACCTTCTTCTACATCAAAGACCTCGTGCACGGCATCAACCAGCACACCCAGGCTTTGGTGGCCGCCGTTGGTTTGACCCGAGATGTCCACCATGATCACGCACGAACGGCGCCCGATCTCGGTGGCATCCATGCCCAAACGAGCAGCCAGGTCCACCACAGGCACCACGGCACCACGCAGATTCATCACGCCCCGCACAAAGGTGGGCATCAAAGGCAGGGGCGTCATCTGGGTCACTTCCAGAATTTCGCGCACCAGCTCAATGCGTACAGCGTAAGCATCCGGGCCAACAGAAAACCGCAGAAACTGCAAGAGCGGCCGGTCTGTCGCCTGGTCGTCATTCACATCCAGATGAGCTGGATGAGTGGGATTGGCAACATGCATATTCGCCTCCGCAATCAAAAGCGAGAGAAGCTGGATTCATCAACCGATGACGATGCCTCGGCCATCTCCGTAGAGCGAGACCAGGTTGCAGCGCCACCAGATGAGGCCGGACGGCTAGCGGGACGGGCTGGTGCCGAGTCAAAGCTGACCGAAGGGCGAGAAGGGACGCTTCTCACCGCTGAAATCGGTTTGCTTTCTGAGCGAAAGGTGGAACGGCCCGAGTGCCCACCTCCGTTCTGTGACAGTTGGAAGAAGGACATCATTTCGCGCAACTGGCCGGCTTGCGCAGACAACTCTTCAGCGGTGGCAGACAACTGTTCAGAAGCCGACGCGTTTTGCTGCGTGGCCGTGTTGAGTTGATCCATCGCCTGGTTGATCTGCGACACGCTTTGCGTTTGCTCGCCCGATGCCGCCGCAATCTCTTGCACCAACTCAGATGTCTTGTTGATCGACGGCACCATCTGGTTCAGCAAGCTACCGGCTTGTTCAGCCAGGTTCACGCTGGAGCCAGCCAATTGGCCGATTTCTTGTGCAGCCACCTGGCTGCGTTCAGCCAGCTTTCGCACTTCAGCGGCCACCACTGCAAAGCCCTTGCCGTGCTCACCGGCACGTGCTGCTTCAATGGCGGCGTTCAGGGCCAGCAGGTTGGTCTGGTAGGCAATGTCATCGATGATCGAGATCTTGGTGGCAATCGACTTCATCGCTTGCACCGTGCGTGTCACGGCCTCGCCACCTTCCACGGCTTCCTTGGAGGCCTTGGAGGCCATGCCATCGGTGACCGTGGCGTTGTCGCTGTTTTGCTGGACGGACGAGCCCATCTCTTGCAGCGACGCGGTTGTCTCTTCCACACTGGCGGCCTGCTCAGACGCAGATTGCGACAGCGATTGCGAGGTGGTCGAGACCTGGCCCGCCGCAGCGGTCAGGGCCTCTGCTGCTGAGATGACATCAGAGATGGTGGTCACCAATTGGCTCGACATCTGGTTCATGTCAGATTGCAACTGGGCAAACACACCGTGATATTCACCTTGCATGTTTTGCGTCAGGTCGCCTTCAGCCACACGTTTGATCGAGGCACTGATGTCATTGAGGTTGCGTTCAGTCGACGACAGCAGGTCGTTCATGCCCGTGGCCAACAACTTCATGAAGCCTTCTTCTGCATGGATTTGCAGACGGCGGTTGAACTCGCCGCGTGATGCCGCTTGCACCACGGCCGTCACTTCTGTTTCGGCGTTCACTTCAGCCGTGCGGTCCACCCATTCCAGCACCGCACCAATGCGTTGCCCGGTTTGATCGAACATCGGTGTGGCAATCAAACGCACCACCGAGCCAGCAAACTTGACTTGGGCACGATGAGGCTTGGTCAGCTTGTCGACAATGCCGCGTTGATGCGCAGGGTTGCGGTGGAACACGTCAAAGTTCTGACCCATGATCTTGGTGTGATCAAAATTGGGCACCACGGTGCGCAAATCGTTTTCAATGCGGCCCAACAGTTCAGTCACCGACTTGTTGGCATAGCGGATCACGCCCTGCACATCAGCCACCATCACGGCACTGGGCACCACGTCCAAGGCTTGGCGAATGCGCAGGTTCTCACCAGCAGCCACAGACGCTTGCTTGAGCAAGCCACGCACACGCTCGATGGTCTCATTGATGAAGGCCTTCTTGCCAGGCAACTTGTCCATGTGAACGTCGTAATTTCCGTTGGCCAATTCGCTCACTGCATGCATGGCCATCTTTTTGACGCCGATGTGTGCACCGACCATGTCGTTGACGCCTTGCGCCACTGTACGGTATTCACCTTGGAAGCGACCGGCATCGACCACCACGTCGATGTCGCCACGTTCATGCTCTGTGGCCATGTGGCCCATGTCTTGCACCAAAGACTTGACTGTTGCTTGCACACTCGAAATGGCTTTGCCCAATACGGCAAATTCGTCTTGCCCATCGACCGAGGCTGACACATCCAAGTTGCCCTTTGCCAAACCCTCTGCCGCAGCGACTGCAGTCAAAGAAGCACGACGAATGGCATTGACCACCGCAAAATACAGATACGCCGCCAGGGCCAAGCCCAACGCAGCGCCCGCGAACGTGATGTTACGACGCATCTCCGACCGGGCAATGCGCTCGTTCAGCAAGAAAGTCATGCGCTCATAGGCTGCGTTGTGGAATTGATCCACCTCTGCCATGACCTTTTGTCCCTTTTCAAACTCTGCCCACGGCGAGGAATCTGACTTGCCCTTGTTTTGCAAGGCCTTGGCACTGATGGCCATCAAGTCCTCGCCGTATTTGGTGACTGCAGCTTTTGCCGCCGCCCAATGTTTGACATCGGCCTCACCAGCTCGACCCAAAGACGCCACACGAATGTCTAACAAATGTGCGATATCAGCCAGAGACTGTGCCTGGAGCCTCAACAACGCTGCATCGGTTTCAGTCCAGTCGCCACGCTGCAGGCCACCGATGACAATGCCACGCATCCGGGTAACGCCATCCAAAAAGGGCCCTGTATGAACTGACCCCCAGAAGTTGGACGGTTAGAGGCTAGTGCCCCAAGGCCTGAGTTCGGTACTGTACCGGGCTCAGGCCTTTTAGTTTGGCCTTGATTCGCGCGTGGTTGTAGTACCGAATGTATCGGCATATTCCTTGGCGCAGTTCGTCGATGCTGGTGAACTTGTTGAGGTAGAAGAACTCGGACTTCAGAGTTCCGAAGAAGCTCTCCATCGCAGCGTTGTCCAGGCAGTTCCCCTTGCGAGACATGCTCTGCGTCAGCCCACGACTGGCGAGCTGCTTGCGGTAGGCGGCCATCTGGTATTGCCAGCCCTGATCGGAGTGCAGCAGCGGGGCCTTGTCTTGACCTTTGAGCTTGGCCAGCGCCTTCTTGAGCATGTTCCCCACGAGTAGGTACAGGGGCCGCTCCTGCATTTCGTAGGCAATGATTTCCCCGTTATACAAGTCCATGACTGGCGACAGGTAGAGCTTCTTGCCACGGACATTGAACTCGGTCACATCGGTCACCCACTTCTCGTTCGGTCTCTGCGCCTCGAACTGCCGATCCAGCAAATTGGGCGCTGAGGCGTACTCGCCCCTGTACGAGCGGTACTTCTTGGGGCGAACCAGCGACTTCAGGCCCAGTTCATCCATCAGCCGTTTCACCTTTTTGTGGTTCACCACCTGCCCCGCTTGGTGGAGCGCGTCTGTGATGCGCCGGTAGCCATAACGGCCCTTGTGGCGCTTGTAGATGGCTTGGATGCTGGCTTTTAGGTTCGCGTACTTGTCGCACACCCTCAAGACCTTGACCTGGTAGTAGAACGTACTGCGCGACAACCCCGCCACTTTCAGCAACGTAGCCAACGCGTGCTCTGGCCTCAGCTCGAGGACGGCTTGCGCC
>Ga0075163_10011630_pt1 | contig 11468 bp, 12 predicted proteins | sample JI1023141ADNA_FD_71478 | JGI IMG/M metagenome (GOLD analysis project Ga0075163, IMG submission 71478) | Wastewater effluent complex algal communities from Wisconsin, to seasonally profile nutrient transformation and Carbon sequestration -... | ecosystem: Engineered > WWTP > Effluent > Algae... | reverse complement strand
GTGGCAACATGGTTTTACTCCGTGATCTTGATCATGAGGAGCCGTGTGATGGGAGACTATCAAGCACGGTTCTGAGAGAGGTTTAGGGGTGAAACTCCCCTTTACCTACTCGATTGTCTGTGAATAGCAAGGTTCATTAAGATGTACAGAGTTAACAATACTTCTTCTTGGTAATAATTTACTAACACAGGATTAACTCCTGCTTTATAGCCCAGAACTACCTTGCGCGAAATTAGAAATCAACCAAAAGTATAATTATGAAAAAGGACATTCTATCAAGATTGATGGCAATGATGCTAGCGCTAACAGTTGTTGCTTTCGTTTCATCTTGCGATGATGAAGAAGAAACAGGTGCCGCTCCAACCATTACATTAAGCGAGGAGACAGCTCAAAATACTCCAGGGGCAACAGTTTCGGTTACATTGGCTATCAGTGCCCCCAACGGAGCTAAGACATTAGTCGTTGCCGGTGTCGATGTTGATGACATTACCTTGGCAGGTGAAAAAGAGGTAGAAGAAACAGTGGAGATTGTAATTCCAACTAATGCAGTAGTGGGCTCAACACTTACCGCTGTGTTTACAGTAATTGACAATAAGAATTTATCATCTCAACCAACCGAATTCTCTATCACTGTTGGTGATCCTACTGTAGTTATTCAGGGGGATATTACTACCAACACAACATTAGAAGCCAATACCAAATACTTGCTAAAAGGGAAAGTATACGTGCAAGCTGGCGCAACCTTAACAATTCCTGCAGGCACCAAAATCTTTGGTGATAAGGTTACACAAGCTACGCTTATTATCAACCGCGGTGCTAAAATTGATGCAAGAGGAACTGCTTCAAATCCTATCATTATGACGTCTGCCGGTGAAGCCGGATTCAGAAATCGTGGTGATTGGGGTGGTGTCGTTATCTTAGGTAAGGCTTATACAAATGGAAGTGCAAGCTCGACCATTGAGGGCATCTCTGCCTCTGGCAGTGAAAACGGTCTATACGGTCCGGGCACAAATCCTGCGGCAGATAATGACAATTCAGGTGTGATGACGTATGTACGCATAGAATTTGCAGGTATTCCTTTATCACAAGACAACGAATTGAACAGCTTGACAATGGGTTCAGTAGGTTCAGGAACCCAAATCGATCACATCCAGGTTTCTTATGGTAATGACGATGCGTTCGAGTGGTTCGGTGGTTCAGTTAATCACAAATACTTAATAGCATACTCAACCATTGATGATGATTTTGATACAGATCGTGGGTACAATGGAAATGTACAATTTGGTCTAGTAGTAAGAGATCCTGCTGTGGCTGATTTCTCCGGTGCTCGTGCCTGGGAATCGTCCAGCAACAACACCGCTGATGTAAGTGCATTGCCTGCTCATGGTATTACGGCAAGACACTCGGCTCCTACTTTCTCTAACGTTACTATTCTCGGGCCTCGTTTGTTTAAAGCAGCCAACGCAATCAATGGATTTTTCCAGGCAGCTCTTGAAATCAATACATCCTCTGGCATCAAGGTTTACAATTCAATTATTACAGGTTTCCCTACAGGTGCTCGTTGGAATGCCGCTGGAGCGCAGGCAACAGTGTCTGGCAACTTGTTCGCATCAAACGGAGCTAATACTGCAGTAAGCGGTGGCTCAGTTTTACCTTCTGATTTCGCCACAGTAAACACAGAAGTTAGCGATGTAACAACTATTTTCGGTCCGTATGCAAGCGGAACACTCTATTCATTAACAGGGTTAGGTGTAAATCCTTTTCAGACAGCAAACAGCCCGGGATTAGGCGGTTTTGTTTCTCCTGGATCAGCTTTTGAAACCGTTAGCTATCGTGGTGGTTTTGGTACTACCGCTGATGCCAACTGGAACTACACCAGTGGTTGGATCAACTTTGACCCAATTAACGCAGCTTACTAATTCACGAGTCATTCATGAAAAGCCCGAGGCGCCTGCCTTGGGCTTTTCATTTTGTGTCTAACTTTGTTTATGCGAAAAACATTCTTGTCTGCGCTTTCAATTTTTGCCATCTCTTGTTCCAACTCTTTTGAAGCAAAGGACAATTTGGACAAAGAAGCTTATTCCATCGAGTTAACTAAGATTGCTCCGTATGTAATTAAGAAACCGGATGAATTTGGTTATGAAGACAGATTCAAAAAGGAAAATCAGAATTTTTACAACAAGTATATTCAGCTGACCAATGCCAGGCTGTCTTACTACTTAGTAAACGATACAGCCACTTTGTTCTTCTTTGAGCATAAAGATCTGACCAGCTTATACGAACACTACCGAGGATTGGGAGGGTATTATAAGACGAATGATAAGGGAGATATTCTTTTCTTAAATCTCTTGTATCACACACCGAGACTCACCCGCAGTGAAATGGATGAAAGAGGCAAAGCTCTCTTTGAAACAATGGTGAAAGAAGGAAATATCACGAAGTATCTTGGAGACAAAAAATATGTAGACACACCCAACGCAGACTTCTATTACAACACGAAGATGAATCGATGGGATTATACTGAAAATTCGTCCTGGAGATTTTTAGAGGAGGCTAAACAAGCAGCGGACTCAGTGCAAGCTAATTAACCTTGCGTTGTTTCTCTTTCTGAAACTCCAGCACTTTTTTTACTTTTTCTGATACCATCACTAAAGAATCTTTGCTCTTTTTATTCTCTTCTAATTTAAAGAAGAGTGTTACGGAATCTGCACGATTGCTCTGCAAGGCTTTTTGCAGTTGCGTATGCTCGCTTCTATTGTTATCTATTTTTTGAAGCAAGCTTTTATTCTCATTGCTGGTCCGTTGCTGTTGCTTTTCAACAGCATCGAGTGCTTGCTGGGCCTCATCAATTTGACCTTGTATTTTATCGCGGTAAAAGTTAACACCAAAAGTCTTCACCATCCCTTCCAATTGTGTGGTGATGTTGGCAGAGTCAGCACTCCAATCCTTCACATGAATGCCTATCCAGGCTTTTGCACTTGAGCCACCCCCACTCACCATGGCATAGAGTGGCTTGGCAAAGGATTGTCCATTCAAGGTGGTTTCCGGCACCAGAACGATGTCCTCTTGCTGTTTGGCTTTACCGAAGGTCTTCATATACTTCAATAAGGAAGCGGCCACTTCCGTTTTGGAAGCCTCCAGACTTGTGGCATAACCAAAGGCCTTTTCTCCTTTTACACGTTGATCTGCCTTCACGACCACCACCGTCTGTGCCCAACCCATGGAGCTGGCGAAGAATAAACAAAGAGGCAAAAACTTTTTCATTGCTATCATGTTACCTTTAGGAATGTTCAAAGCTACTAAAGTTGAGTAAAAAAAATATTTTGATCACGGGCGCCTCTGGCCTTATTGGCAAGCGCCTTACCGAGCTTCTCTTACAAAAAGGACACCAGGTTTCACATTTGGGCAGAAAGAAATCCAACGGTTTGGTGCCTTCCTATGTTTGGGATGTAAAAGGGGGAACAATTGACATCAATGCCCTGAAAGGGATTGATACTATCATTCACCTGGCTGGCGCAGGCATTGCTGATAAACCCTGGACAAAAGAGCGCAAAAGAGAAATTCTGGAGAGTCGAACGCAGTCGACACAACTCTTGCATAAAACCTTGCAACAAAATCCTAACAGTGTAAAAGCCTTCATCTCCGCCTCTGCCATTGGCTATTATGGTTTTGAGGCTAGCGATAAAACATTCACTGAGAACAGTGAAGCAGGGATTGATTTTCTGGCTAGCGTAACAAGGCAGTGGGAAGAAGAAGTTGAGAAATTGAAGACACTTTCCTTGCGCGTTGCCAAAATAAGAATTGGAATTGTGTTGAGTACAGAAGGCGGGGCCTTAAAACCCATGCTATTACCGATTAAATATTTTGTTGGATCACCTTTAGGTTCGGGAAAGCAATGGATGAGCTGGATTCACATGGATGATCTATGCGCCATGTTTATTCATATTGCTGAGAATGAGAAACTTGATGGCGTGTACAATGCCACCAGCCCCACAGCCTCCACTAATGCAGAATTTACAAAAGCTGTTGCTGCGGTGCTTAAGCGACCCATTTGGTTACCGAATGTTCCTGAGTTTGTACTTACCATATTGTTGGGTGAAATGGCTTCGTTGATTACCCAAGGAAGTAAAGTGTCATCCAAAAAAATTCAGGAAAGTGGATTTGTCTTTCAATATCCTACACTAGAGGGCGCACTGGAAAACCTGCTAGCGAAAAGGTAGGGGACAACTTATTTTTCTTTGTTATCGTTTTACTACCTTGTCGTAGTTATTACTGAATTATGTCAAAAATGAAATCAAAAAAAGTAGACGATACAATCTTAAAACAAGCGATTGAAGAAGAGCACCGCATTCGCAAAGCTTTTGTAGATAAAGACTGGGCTGAGATTAAGAGTTCAGATTCCTGGGTGATTTTTAAAGTGATGAGTGAGTTTGTGGAGGGTTTTGAAAAGCTCGCCAAAATTGGACCATGCGTCACTATTTTCGGTTCGGCACGAACAAAGCCCACCAATCCTTATTATAAAATGGCTGATGATATTGCCTTTCAATTGGTGCAGCATGGCTATGGCGTAATTACGGGCGGTGGCCCTGGTATTATGGAAGCGGGTAACCGGGGGGCGCATCGCGCAAAGGGTAAGTCAGTGGGCTTGAACATTTTTCTACCCTTCGAACAAAAAGGAAATATTTACATCGATCCGGATAAACTCATTACGTTCGATTACTTCTTTGTGAGGAAAGTGATGTTCATGAAATACTCCCAAGGTTTTATTGTGATGCCCGGAGGTTTTGGTACGTTGGATGAATTGACAGAAGCCCTCACACTCATTCAAACAAAAAAGATTGGTCGCTTTCCAATCGTGTTGGTGGGAAAGGATTATTGGAAGGGCTTCGTGGATTGGGTAAGCAAAGTGTTAATTGGAAAAGAGAAGAATGCCAACGAAGAAGACCTTGACCTATTTGCCTTGGTTGATACACCCGAAGAAGCGGTGAAAGTGATTGATGACTTTTACTCGAAGTATCTATTGTCGCCCAATTTTTAGTGAGACACTCGTGAGGGAGTTGTTAGCGTGAGTTTACTATGAAGGATGCTGCCACTTTTATTTCCATCGCCACGTTTGTGTTGGTGATCGGCTATATTTCCTTCCGGGAAGAGAGACGTGATGTGGACCGTCAACGTATTTCGGATGACGTGGTGCTTCCTGTTCAGGAAATTCCCGCTACTGGTTTTGTGGCGAAACCTTTTCGGATTCCAACAGAAATGAGTTTTGCAGGCGAGTCTGTTCCCTTGCACATTAATGACGTGCGAGAACGCCTCGATCGCGAACTTCAGATCAACAGTTATTTGCACAGCAGTACACTCTTCATTATTAAACGCGCCAATCGCTGGCTGCCGGAGTTTGAGAAAATACTGAAGGAGAATGGAGTGCCTGATGATTTTAAATATTTGCCTTTAATTGAAAGTGCCTTGTTGAATCAGGTTTCTCCAAAAGAAGCTGTGGGTTTTTGGCAGATCATTAAGAGCGCTGGGAAGATGTACGATCTTGAAATCACGAACCAGGTGGATGAACGATACGACCCCATCAAATCGACTCAGGCCGCGTGTAAATATCTGAAGGACGCTCACCGCAAATTTGGCAACTGGACACTGGCCGCTGCATCCTATAATCGGGGTATGACAGGCATGCAAAAAGCACTCGATAATCAGAAGGTTGATTCTTATTACGATCTTTTTTTGAATGATGAGACATCCCGGTATATTTTCAGAATGCTGGCAATGAAAGAGATTTTGGAGAATCCATCGAAGTATGGATTTGTATTGTCTGACGAAGAACTCTATCAGCCTGAAGCTGTACGCTATGTAGAAATAAAAGAAAGCATCAAGAGCTTGGTTGATTTTTCTCTGGCCCAAGGCACTAACTACAAAATCCTCAAGCGACTCAATCCCTGGTTAAGGGATGAAGAATTGACGGTAAAAAAAGGCAAGTCGTATCGAATTGCCTTACCCGCTTAGGTTCCTACTCTATATTAAAAGGGGATTGTACCCTTTGTCATCTGTGCGATGATTTCTGCAGGCAGAATCGTTTATATTTAGGAAATTTTAGTTTATGGAATCGACTTATTACAATCCTGCTGATTTGAAGAAATTCGGAAACATTGCCGAGTGGGATAAAAACTTAGCTGCCAAATTTTTTGATTACTACGGAGAGGTGTTCAAAGAAGGCGACTTAACGGCACGCGAAAAATCACTCATTGCATTGGCCGTGGCGCACACAGTGCAGTGTCCGTATTGCATTGATGCCTACACCACTGATTCCCTTGAAAAAGGTGCTACTGAAAAGGGTATGATGGAAGCCATTCATGTCGCAGCCGCCATTCGTGGAGGGGCTTCGTTGGTACATGGTGTGATGATGATGAACAAAGCCAAGAAACTCTCTATGTAAAGTAGTTGTTAGATAACAGTTATTGGTTAACAGTTTACCCTACTAACTACTAACAAATATCTATTAACGTAACCAGAATGATAAAGAGTCTTCATGCCCGCCATCATCAGCTTGCGCAACAGGAAAAGCAAGTCGAGTTTTTGAACAATGGTGTATTTAAGGAAGGTAAACTGCCGCGTTTTCAACAGAAGCTTGACACAGCAGGGTTGTTCCCACTGAAGCCGGCTGCTCTTGAAATTTTGCAAGTGAATATTGGCTACATGTGTAACCAGGTGTGTAAACACTGCCATGTAGATGCGGGGCCGGATCGCAAGGAAATTATGACGCGCAACACGATGCAGCAATGCCTGGATGTTTTGGAGAAAACAAAAGTAAAAACACTCGATATTACAGGCGGAGCTCCTGAAATGAATCCTGATTTCAGATGGTTTGTATCAGAGGCAAAAAAACGTGGCGTGGAAGAAATCATTGTTCGTTCCAATCTTACCATTCTTTTAGCGAATCCGAAGTATCATGATTTGCCAAAATTTTTTCGTGAGTATCAAGTTCGCGTTTGCTCTTCGCTTCCTTTTTATAATGCCGATAAAACAAACCGGCAACGGGGTGAGGGTGTTTTTGAAACGTCTATAAAAGCCTTACAACTCCTGAATGCAGAAGGCTATGGAAGGGAAGGAAGTGGACTTGTGTTGGATTTGGTGTATAATCCGACAGGCGCATTTCTTCCTGGAGATCAACTTCAGTTGCAACGCGATTTTAAAAAGGAACTGCGCGAGCACTTTGCGGTTGAATTCAATAATTTATTCACCATCACCAATATCCCGATCAGTCGCTTTTTAGATTTCTTGATTGAAAGTGGCAACTACGAGGAGTACATGGAGAAATTAATCAATGCCTTTAATCCCTCAGCCGCACAAGGAGCGATGTGTCGTAATACGATATCAGTTGACTGGCAAGGATATTTATACGACTGTGATTTCAATCAAATGCTTGGATTGAAAACTTCAGAGACTTCAGGGCAACACATAAGCACCTTCGATTTGCAGCAATTGGCACACCGTGAAATTGTGGTGAGCCAACATTGCTTTGCTTGCACGGCAGGAGCAGGCTCCAGCTGTCAGGGAGCAACTGTTTAAACTTGCTAGAAGTCTAAGCAGCGGTAGGTTATCCCAAAATTGGTTATCGATAAGCAAGACTGTCATGACGTGATTTTTTTGATTTTATATAGTTATCCATGCCGCCTTATATTCTACAGACAAATTCTTTTAATCCACTCGCATCTTTTCTATCTTCAAACTTATAAGCTACACGTTTAGCGCAGACAACTATGTTAAAAGAAATTCAAGAAGCTACTGATTATATAAAGAGTAGAGGTGTAATAGACCCGGAAATTGGTGTTATTCTCGGCACCGGACTGGGAAATCTTTTTGTAAAGGAAATTAAGAAGCCTATTCAGATCCCTTACAATTCCATTCCCCATTTTCCTATCTCTACCGTAGAGTTTCACAAAGGACAATTACTTTATGGAGAGGTGAAAGGCAAAAAAGTGTTGGCGATGCAAGGGCGTTTCCATTACTATGAAGGTTATAGCATGCAGCAAATAACATTGCCAGTTCGCGTAATGAAAATGTTGGGAGTGGAGCAATTGCTCATTTCAAATGCAGCTGGAAATATGAACCTGAAATGGAAAAAAGGTGAGCTTATGCTGATTGATGACCACATCAATTTACAACCGGATAATCCTTTGCGTGGCACTAACTATGAAGTACTGGGGCCTCGTTTTCCCGACATGAGTCAGCCCTATGCTAAGAAATTGAATGACATGCTCAAGACCATTGCGAAGGAAAGAAATATCAAGCTCAACGAAGGTGTGTATGTAGGGGTAGGAGGTCCTAATTTGGAAACAAGAGCCGAGTACCGCTTTCTGCATCGCATCGGTGCTGATGCAGTGGGCATGAGTACGGTGCCTGAGGTAATTGTAGCGAACCATGCGGGACTTCCCTGCTGTGCCATTTCTGTATTAACCGATGATTGTGATCCTGATAATTTGAAACCAGCCAACATTGCTGAAATTGTTGAGGTAGCAGGAAAGGCTGAATCAAAATTGACAGAGCTTTATGTAGAACTCATTAAACAACTATAGCCTATGAAAAAGTTAGTAGTCGTGTTCATTTTATTGGTAGGGGTTGTGCTGGTTGGAAAGGCACAAACCGTTTACTCCTCTTCCAAAGGAGAAAAATATCACACAGCAGACTGCCGCTTGTCGGGAGATGCTGATGGCATGTCGATGGACAAAGCAAAAAAAGCTGGTAAAAAAGCTTGTGATGTTTGTAAGCCAAATGAATTGGGCAAAGCAAGTCTTAAACAATGCGAAGGAAAAACTAAGGAGGGAGCACGCTGTAAGCGCATGACAGCGAGTAAGGGCAAAAAATGCTATCAACATACGTCTCCTAAGTAATGCAACGGAAGCAGATACACCCACAAGGTCCTGAGTTTTCGCGCATTATAGCAGGTGTTTGGAAATGGATGGATGAACAAACCATTGAAAAGTGTATTCACGCTGCGCTTGATTGTGGTATAACCACCTTTGATCATGCAGATATTTATGGTAAGTACACTATAGAAGAATTGTTTGGCAAGGTGTTGAAGCGAGAGCCAGGATTGAGAAGTAAAATGGAGTTGGTAACAAAATGCGGTATTAAATTACTGACTGACAATCACCCCAATCATCGCATTAAACATTACGATACTTCTTACGAACATATCATTACTTCGGTAGACAACTCCCTTCAACATTTTGACACGGACTATATTGATCTCTTGCTAATCCATCGCCCCGATCCCTTGATGAATTGTGAGGAAGTGGCGGAAGCTTTTGATGAATTGGAGCGCAGCGGAAAAGTATTATACTTTGGTGTTTCCAATTTTACGACTACTCAATTTGAAATGTTGCAGAGCTACCTTTCCATGCCCTTGGTTACCAATCAGGTTGAAGTATCTCTGTTTAAGAATGACTTATTGTTTAATGGACTTACCGATGTGATGCAAGTACACCGCACCGGTATTATGGCGTGGTCGCCTTTAGGGAGCGGTAAATTTTTTGATGACACCATGCGCATGCAGCATCTCAGTGTGTTGGCCGATAAGTATGAAGCAACGGTTGCTCAAGTATTGTTCGCCTGGTTGCTCCATCATCCAACGAATGTGTTTCCGATAACAGGTACAACAAAACCAGAGCGTATAGATGAAGCCTCTAAATCCCTGACCATAGATTTAGATAAACAAGATTGGTTTGCGATGCTTAAGCTGGTGACAGGGAGGGATGTTGCTTAAGATTAATTATTCGGAAACTTCTCTGGCACTAAAATAGCATTGGGGAAAAAGCGCTTTACCGAAGCATAATCTTTTTGTGCATCGAGTTGGGTGTAGTACTTCCCTGCTTTAATTCTGAAGGTAGGCTGCACATACGTCATCTCTGCTTTTAATTCAGGTAAGGATTGATCCATGTTCTTCTTAATGCTTAAGGCATCTTCCTTTTTTTGGCCGGAATAAATCTGAATCGTGAATCCCTCTACATACCTGCGCGCAATGTTGAAGCTATCAATACTATCCAACACCACGTGTAAAGATTCATTAACCGTAAACTTGGGTTCTACAGTATCTTTTTTTCTGGGCTCCTCGGCTGTAGCAGATTGCGTTTTGGGCTCCTCAAAAACAGGGCGATGAATAGATAAATCTTCGGAATAGGTTGAAGAAGATGTGCCGCTCGTTTGCGTAGTGGCACATCCTGCTGCTACCAGCATGTATATAATGTATGAAGAGAGATGAAACATCTTTTTCATAATTAGTCGATTACGATACAACGATTGTTCAGGATATCATCCTCTACTTTCTTGTATTTTACATCGCGCATCACGCGGCCATCAGGGTATTGTACGCTTACCTTATCGTTTCGGTTCGCCACTTTATCGGACTTGGCAGGCATAATTTTTTCCTGTGGAGGACGACTTCCTTGTGGTTGTCTGGGTTCGCCACCACTCAATAGCGACTTCGACTCCTCCTTATTTTCATTCAACTTCACACGTGCTCTGCTAGTGCGAGCTTCCTGTACTTGTTCAGGTTTTTGAATGGGAATATCGGCCTTCATTAAGAAAGCCACAGTCTCCTCATTCACCTTGGCAACTAATTTCTTAAAAGCTTCAAAACCTTCGAACTTATAGATCAAGAGCGGATCTTTCTGTTCGTATACCGCGGTCTGTACCGACTGTTTCAGGTCGTCCATGTCGCGCAAATGCTCTTTCCACAGTTGATCGATGATGGCAAGGGCAATCATCTTCTCCATCACTTTTAGGAGTTCAGCATTTTCGGACTGTACACATTTAGCGAGGTTGGCTACTACGCCAATCTGTTTAGTGCCATCAGTAAAAGGCACAACAATGTTCTCAACCGTAGCACCACGCGTAATGGAAATGTCGCGTACAATAGGCAATGCTTTTTGCGCTACAGCTTTGTTCTTACGATGATAATGATCTAATGCTTTTTCGTAGAGATCTTGCGTTAATTTATTTTGATCCCACTTTTCAAATTCTTCTTTTGAAATACTATAATCAATACCCAGCGTGCTCAGGGTATTTAAGCGAAGACTGTCGTAATCAGTGGCATTCTTTGCATTAATCACCATTTCTTCTGCATTGTCGTAGATCATCGTAAGAATGTCCAATTCCAAACGCTCACCAAATAATGCATTCTTTCTACGCTTGTAGATCACTTCGCGTTGTGAGTTCATCACGTTGTCGTATTCCAACAAACGCTTTCGTATACCAAAGTTATTTTCTTCTACTTTCTTCTGCGCACGCTCAATAGAACTGGTGACCATCGAGTGCTGAATAACTTCCCCTTCTTTCAAACCAAGTCTGTCCATGATGCGCGCAATACGCTCTGGCATGAACAGGCGCATGAGGTTATCTTCCAACGAAACATAGAATTGTGACGAACCTGGGTCGCCTTGACGACCGGCACGACCGCGCAACTG
>Ga0075163_10011628_pt1 | contig 11469 bp, 5 predicted proteins | sample JI1023141ADNA_FD_71478 | JGI IMG/M metagenome (GOLD analysis project Ga0075163, IMG submission 71478) | Wastewater effluent complex algal communities from Wisconsin, to seasonally profile nutrient transformation and Carbon sequestration -... | ecosystem: Engineered > WWTP > Effluent > Algae... | reverse complement strand
ATTTGCAGACCAATCTCTGGCGGTTGCAGAAGGGCTTACTTCTGCAAACAGCATCAATATAGCCCGTCTGATTCCACAAACCCTTTACTATTTCCACGCCTGGGCCCAATTACAGAAGGCGTTTTCGGGTAAGCCGGTTATCTTTTCTGTTCCCAGTGGAAATTTCGGGAACATTTGTGCCGGTGCATTTGCCCGAAATATGGGTTTACCGATTCAAAAACTGGTAGCTGCTGTAAATTCCAACCGGGTTTTTACCGACTATCTCCAAACCGGAAGTTTCGAGCCAACGATTTCTAAATCAACACTCTCCAACGCCATGGATGTGGGCAACCCAAGTAATTTTGCCCGAATCGAAGCTCTGTTTCAGAATTGGGAAGGGGTAAGTTCGGTTTTTGAGAGTTATAGTTTTACCGACAGGCAAACCACGGAAGCCATGTTAGACTTATGGCATAAACACCAATACCTGAGCGAACCGCATGCTGCAATTGGCTGGCTTGGGTTACAAGCATTTCGCCAACAATCCCATTCCGAAAACCCAGGCATTTTTCTGGGCACCGCACACCCTGCAAAATTTACACCCGTTTTGCCAGAGGAAATGAAACAAAGTCTGGTCATTCCGACATCGCTCACAGACCTTATGGCGATGGATAGCCTGAAAACTAAAATAAAACCAAGGATGGAAGATTTGAGAAAATACCTGCTGCAGTAGCACTGGTATTGCCCAAAAGTACGTCAAAACAAACATGTTGGATTTTAGTGCAGGCGCCCTAACATTTAAGGATTCTGCATCCTGATATACAATTAATTAAAAAGTATCCTTCTCCAAAATCCAGGATCGAAGGCTTTCGCAAGTACCCAAAGAATGGATAAGCATCGAAAAATCTTACATGTTTGACACCCTACCCTTAATATTGCCCTTGCTTTCACCAGAAAGTAAAAAATCATGCTTCTGACTAAATTATTTGAGGGCAAGCCGTCCCAGCGGATGTTGCTTTACATTTTACACGCCTTCTCTTTTTTCTTCGCCATCAACCAAGCGCTTGCTACTCACATAGTTGGGGCAGACATGTCTTACAAAGGAATCGGAAACGAGCGGTATATCTTTGTTTTGAATGTATATCGGGATTGTGGCTCAACCATAGCCCTCGAAAACAAACAAACCGTGTATTTCTACTCGGTAAGCTGCAATAAGCCCCAGGACTCGCTTGTGCTGTATGCCGTAAACGACGGCGTTGGAATCGATATTTCTCCGGTTTGCTCTAAGGTAAAAAGTACCTGCAAAGGAGGTACAACCCCTGGAGTTGAAAAGTTTACATTTACCGATACCGTAACGCTAACGGCCGCCTGTACCGACTGGATATTCTATTACAAAGAATGCAACAGAACAGCCGGTATCACCACGGTAGTAAATCCACAATTGAAATGTCTTTATATCGAAGCCCGGCTCAACAACCAGAATGCACCTGATAATAGCTCCCCTTCTTTCGAAAATGAACCTGTATCGTTTGTTTGCCTGGATAAAAATGTGCAGCTCAACAATGGCGCTGTAGATTCTAACGGCGACGACCTCCGGTTCAAACTCATTGCCCCGAGAACCAATTCGGCTTTGCCTGGCCAGCCCGACGACAACTATCTGGTATACAAGACCCCCTACTCGGCCACAAACCCATTGCCAACCAACGGCGGTTTCAATTTCGATTCGCTGAGTGGCACCATCAGTTTTAACCCATCCCAACTGATCAGAACGGTAACTGCCCTCCGGGTAGATGAGTACCGCAATGGCGTTTTAATTGGATCGGTAATGCGTGATTTACAGATACTGGTACAAACCTGCGACAATAATATTCCCACATTGAGGGGAATAAACGGAACGCCCAATTTCGAAAAAAACCTGTGCGCCGGACAACTCAACACCCTCTACTTTCCGGGTTCCGATCTCGATGTAAACGACTCTGTCAGAATTACATGGAACAATCCCTTTCCTGGTGCTACCTTTTTTTCTACCTACACAAAACGGAGAGATTCTGCCCGGTTTTCGTGGACACCTACCCTCGCCGATACAGGCCTGGTTCTGATCACACTTACCATAGCAGATAATAATTGCCCGACGGTAGGCAGCAGTTCGGCATCGTATAAGCTTAATGTAAAGCCATCACCAAAAGTCGCACTGCGCAGCGATACCAGCCTGCCTTGCGGCATTACCATACCCATAACGGCAAAAATCCTGGAAGGTAAATCTCCATTTGCGGTAAAATGGAGTGGGCTTACCGATACAACCCGAACCGTTTTGCTGGGCAATGGCAGTTATGTGGTCACCATTACCGATGCAAACGGGTGTGCCGCCAGCGACAACCTCAACATTCTGGGTGGCGCCAATACCACGGCCAGCATTTCCATTGATTCGCTGTGCGTGAATCAGTTGGCAACACTCAAGCCAACACTTTCTGGCCAGCCGTCTGGTGTTACCTTTACCTATACATGGAAAATAACACCTGTGAATGCCACCACAGCGGTTTTTAACTCTACCCTTGCACAGCCTACATTTAAATTTCTGACAGCCGGAGATTATGAAATTTCTCTAAAAATAACGGGCAGCAACAATTGCACCTACACAACCACCAAAGTGGTAACGGTATGCAGCCCGCCGGAAGTCGACTTCGAACTGGTAGAAATACCTTGCCTGGGGCAACCCGTGAAAATCACCCTCAACAGCAGCGGTGGGCTAAATTGCCCCATAACCTCCTGGAAAATAAAATATAACACCCTCAACTTTAATGCTACTGGCAACCTGGCCACCCTCCAGTCCGATAGTTTCAGAGCCGGAAACAACACCGTGGTTATCTCAGGCAAAACCGCCAGTGGGTGTTCGGTTTCAAAGCCCTTTACATTCCCCATCACGGTAAGGCCGCTGGCTAAATTTGTGATTCCGAGTGTTCCGTTTCGTTGTAACCAGGCCAAAACCCCGATTACCGTAAAAGTCTGGAAACAGGCGGGTTTGCCAAACGAATCCTATAACATGGCCATTACGTGCCCCGATACCTCCTTCACTACCGACTTTTATACCCAGGATACGGTATACCTTACCATTTTTGTGAAAAAGCCGCAAGTGGTTTCTGTTTTGGCAAAAATGGCAGGAAGCACCTGTGCCACCACGGTTTCTGGCAATGTTTTTTTCCCGATCACCGCAAATGCCGCTGCTTCTGCGTATTGCAGATATGGCGATACAACCCGGTTCAACAGCGGTGCCCAGTCGCCATTCGGCATCAAATCTTTTTTATGGGATTTAAGTGATGGTCAGACCTCTACGATCAGAACCCCAAAGAAGCTTTTTCCGGTGAGTCAGCTTATTCCCATCGTATTTTATGTGGAAGATAGTCTTACCTGCAAGGATACCATTCGAATTACGGTAGACACCCGCCTGCCCGATTCTCTGGCATTTGTCGTGCAGGATACCATTTGCTTTGGAACTGCCATCAATTTTCAATACCCGGGTGCCTCCCTTATTTCCAGCTGGACATGGCGAGGAATTTCTGACTCGGTAACCATTACCAATCCGGCCAACCGGAACGGATCACTGGTTCTGAAACGGACGGGGGTTAACCCGATTTCTGTCCGGATCAGGTATAAGGGAAGTTGTGTAAGACGGATCCTTGTAGATTCTGTCTTTGTGAGAAGGCCTGTTGAGGTTCGATTAACTTTAAAGAATGTTTGCGCATACGACACCTCAACTTTTACGGGTTACCAGGTGAATGGTGAGTTCCCGATTCAGGAATACCGATGGAACTTCCGGTATTTGGGAACCAGCGTACCGCCTGTTTTAGATACAGGAGAGACTGTAAAACAATTATTTAACAGAAACGGACCCTTCCGCACGGTTTTATGGGGAATGAATACAAAAGGCTGCACCGATACCCTGAGGCACGATACCACCATGGTTCTGGTAAGTACCCCTTCGTTCGACATTAGCGGTTCTTGCCAGGGCGACAGTCTATTCTTCTTTTTCGGACGGGTGCCAGATGTGTATGAAAATATTCGCCGCTTTGCCTACCAGTTTGGCGATGGCGAATCTACCGTGAATGAGAATGGATTTGCCTTTCACCAGTACCAGAACACGGGCGTGTATAAGGTTAAACTGGTGGCCTATTCTAAAGAAAACTGTTTGAATATCGATTCTACAGTCCTCACCATCAGGCCAAAGCCAGAGGCAATTTTTAGCACCGGGCTTACACCATGCGAGGGTACAATCATTCGACTTGATGGATCGGCTTCACGGGCCTCCACCCCGCAGGAATCGCTGATAAGCAGGCGTTGGTGGGCCGATACTACCCTGATCGATACGGTGGCCGTTACTTCTACCATTTTCGATTCTCCGGGTCCGCACACCCTGGTGCACTGGGTAAAGTCTGAAAATGGGTGTACAGACCAGCAACGATACAATATTACCGTCTTACCTGCCCCCGAAGCGGGCTTCAATTACGACCCTCAGGAATTGGTAACCCGGGACTACCTCACCTTTACCAACACTGCCGTAGATGCCACCACCTGGAAATACGAGTATGGCGATGGCAAATCGGAGGTTTTTAATGATCCGGCGCTTGCCTCACCGGTGCACTACTATACGGCTGGTGGAGAGTTCAAAGTGCTGCAAATCGTAACAAACCCCGAAGGTTGTTCGGATACCGCTTCTGCCTTGCTACGTCTGCAGCCCTATGTAGCACTGCCCTCCGCTTTTACTCCAAATGGAGATGACCGAAACGACACCTTTATTCTGGAACACAGACTGATTCGAAGCCTGGATGAATATAAAATCTTCAATCGGTTTGGCGAAGTAGTGTGGGAAACCACCGACATCAGCAAAGCCTGGGATGGTACCCAGAACGGAAATGAGGTGTCGGCGGGTGCCTATGTTTTTGTGGTAAAAGCCACCTCTGTATTTGGAGAATCGCTCTCTGCAAAAGGAACTGTAAACCTGATCCGCTAACTCCAAAATCTACATGCAGATGTCATCTTCTATCCGAAATTTTCTGAACCTCGTTCTGGCTGGCGCTTTGGCCACCGGCACTTCATTTAGCACCTACGCTCAGGACTTTACCTTTAGCCAAACATCTCAACTCCGACAGGTAACCAATCCGGCCAGAATTGGAAGTTTTAGAGAAGACTACCGGGTGTCGGGCGGTTACCGAAACCAGTGGTATGCCGCCGGCAATCCATACCAGGTTTTGAACCTGAATGCTGAGCTCAATTTTTTAAACCAACCGCTGGGTCTGGACAAATTAGGCACACTCATTGGGGTAGTACAGGACAATGTGGGGGGTGGTGCCGTTAAAACTACCTATTTATCGGCAGGCATTTCGGCCTTCAAATCGCTGGATGCCACAAAACGCCACCAGGTATCTTTCGGGGTTCTCGGTTCATTGCAAATGAGAGAACTCAATCCGGGATCTTTTACCTACAACAACCAGTTCGATCCGGTAAGCCGGGTTTTTGATGGCAGCCTGAGTTCGGGAGAGGTTTTCGGAAGCAAGCGGCAAACCTTTTTTCAGGTTTCGGTAGGAGCCGCCTACTTTTTTCACGTTTCAGAGCTGATGGATCTTCAGGTTAATGGTTCATTTATCGGTTTAAATTCTATACAGGAAACCTTTTCGACCCTTCCAGATATAGGCAACAGTGCGCAAAAACGTAGATTCACCCTTGGTTTTGAAGGCAGAAGAATTTTAAACGAAAGGCTATCTATAGAACCCTCTGTTTACTACAACCGCCAGGGGCCGGCACAGGAAATAGTGGCAGGCTCATGGGTAGAACTGAAACCGGGCAAATTCCGGATTTCTCCCGGCCTATTTTACCGCATAAACGATGCCATAATACCCGCAGTAAGGGTAGAAATGAACAATTGGGTTGCTGCCTTAAGTTACGACATTACCCACACCACCGCCACTGAGGCGGCCAACAACGGAAAGCTGGTTGGACTTGGAGGCTTCGGAGCCCTTGAGTTTACCATTAGCCACAAAGGAATTTTCCGTAAAAAAACCGGAACCCGACTCGCCATTCCCTGCCGAACTTTCTAAACTCAATCCCAAATGAAAAAGACTACCGTATTGCTTTGGACGATCTGGTTGGCGTATTCGGCTTTGGCCCAATCGCCAGCAGATACCAGCCGGGCCAACCTGCAGGCGCTTAGCATGCAAATGCAAAGAAACTCCTTCTACACAGCACTTCCAGAACTGGAGCGCCTCAGCAAAAATTACCCGGCCAATCAGAAAATACAACAGCTACTGGGCGATGCTTACCAGGGTGCTCGCCTTCCGGATAAAGCGGCTGCCGCCTACGAAGCTGCCTATAACCCAAAATCTAAAACCAGTAACCGGCTGCTTCTTCCCATTCTGCTCAATTATTTCAATGCCGGAAATTATCCGAAATCCAGAATTTGGATAGATCAGATTGAAAAACGAAGAGATGCAGATGGAAATACCAAAGCCAGAGCAAAAGCACTGGCCTTAGCGATAGACGAGATGGCCAAGGCCGATACCATTTCGTCGAGATTTGCGCCAGACACCTCCGTTCGGTTTCCAAACTCGGGCTATGCAGATTTTGCCGCCGCCCGAATGGACGATACTACCATGATATTCACCTCTTTGAGGCAGGATTCTATAGCCTACTACGATCCTGCTTTACCCAACTTTGCCACCCACAAAATTTACCTGTACGCCAGGTCTGGCAACCATTTCGACCGGATAGAATCGCCCAAAATCCTCACTCCGCCCGGCCAGCATTCGGGCAACGGAAGTTTCACACCAGATGGAAAGCATTTTTATTTTACCAGATGTATAGAACAGGAAAACGGGAAACTGGCCTGTTCAATTTTCCGTGCCGATGTAGAAAATGGTAAGTTCCGGAATGTGCGCAAACTGGATGGCGCCATCAACAAAACCGGCTCTAGCAATACCCAACCTTTTGTAGTTACCTCTACCGCAAAAAATACCCTCGTAGAAACGCTGTATTTTGTCTCCGACAGGAAAGGGGGTGCCGGAGGTGCTGATCTTTGGATGGCCACCTACAATACCAAAAAGAACAAATTTGGAAATGCCGCCAACCTCGGACGTTTGATTAATACACCTGGCGATGAAACCACACCTTTTATTGATCCGGAAACAGGCCATTTGTATTTCAGTTCAGATTTCCTCCCCGGATATGGAGGCAAGGATATTTTTCTGGCCAGAAAAGCGGGCAATGGATTTGGAAAACCCATCAACCTGGGTAAGCCGGTAAACTCTATGGCCGATGATGCTTTTTTCAGGTTTGATGGAAAAGATGCGGCCTATTTGAGTTCCAACCGCAAGGGTGCCCATGAATTGGAACAAATGGGTTGCTGCGAAGATATTTTTTTCATGAAAAGGCTACCCAAATTGGACTCTGTGCAATGGCTGGCTTATCAACAAGCAGCGAAAAACAACAGCACGGCAACGGTAGCCAATCCAGAAATACCAAAACCCGTACCTGCAGAAGAAACCAAAGCGTTGGTGGCCGCCCCCATCGAAACCAAACCTGTTGTGTTGCCCAAAACAGAAGTGGCCATTGGCAAAGTAGACCTCAAAACGAAGAACGACTCTAAAGGCATAAACCAGCAAACTACGAATCTGATGAAGGCCATAAGCCAGAATATTCAGTTCGAACTGGGCTCGAACAAACTAACAGCCAATACTTTACCGCATTTAGACTCACTTTCGTCGCTTCTCCGCAACAACCGAAAATTCAGAATTTCACTCACAGGGCATACCGATAACAAAGGCTCAAAAGCACTCAATACGGCCCTCTCTAAAAAACGAGCCGATGCTGTAAAAGCCTATCTTACTTCCAGAGGCGTGGAGAAATCCAGAATTACCACGTACGCAAAAGGTCCCCTGGTTCCGCTTTTCCCCAATACCAAACCCGATGGAGGCGATAATCCTGAAGGCAGGGCAAAAAACAGAAGGGTAACACTGGAGCTGAAAAAGTTGTAACCTACTGGCAAACCGTTTATGCGGGGTCCAGGAATTTATTTGTGGTAACCGAAGCGGATTTATGTGGATACAGAAAAAGTCTTAAGCCTGCCACTGGTACCCTTCACCAGCTCTATACAAGACCTGGGAACGCCCAGTATCTCTGAGAGATAGGCAATACAGGCGGCATTTGCCTTTCCTTCTGTGGGAGGGGCAGCAATACGCATCCACATCTGGCCATTTTCATCTGTGCCCCAGGAATTGCTCCGGGCGTTGGGCTTCACCAGAATATGGAGCTTACGGGTTGGCATAGGGACAAAAAAAATCCCGCACTGGGCGGGATTCTCGTGAATATGTTAAAAATCAAAGTCTTACAATTTCGAGACCTGATTTACGCAAGGCCGAACTCAATCCCATTTTGTTGATGATCCTGAGTGCATGGGTAGACACTTTTAGATTAACCCAAACGCCTTCATCCTCCAAAAAAAGTCTTTTGCTTTGCAGGTTAGGATAGAACTTGCGTTTTGTTTTGTTGTTCGCATGGGAAACATTGTTTCCTGAAACGGTTTTCTTTCCGGTTATTTGACAAACTCTGGCCATGGCATTTTCTGAATGGGGTGCAAAAGTAGTAAACTATTTCGAATCAGAAAGTTCTTTGCCCAAATTTTTATTCTTCCATGGGCAATGTCGACATCCGCTGCCGCAGCAATATCCCCGTTTGAGGTGATACGCTTCTGTAAAAACCATGAAGCCGTGGGGCGTGAAATAAAAATCACCATCCGCTACAGGGGGCAAACCGTTCTTCATGTTTTTGGTTTTCAATGGCTTACGCTTGTTGGCAAAAACTAACTCCAGAAAAGTGCAAATATCAAACCGGATTCATTAATATCGTAGTTTTGCGGCTCGAAATATACACCTGTATGCAAGACCAAATGATACTGAATACCAGCCGGGTACGCTCCAGCCAGGAAGCTATGGAATTGGAAAACCACTATGGCGCTCACAACTATCACCCACTAGATGTTGTACTCGACCGTGGAAAAGGCATAGAACTCTGGGACCTGGAAGGCAAAAAGTATTTCGACTTTCTCTCTGCCTACAGCGCTGTAAACCAAGGCCACTGCCATCCAAAAATTGTTGAGGCCATGGTTAACCAGGCACAGCGGCTAACACTTACATCCAGAGCTTTTTACAACAGCAGACTTGGCGAATTTGAAAGAATGATTTGTGAGCTACTGGGGTTTGATAAGGTTTTGGTCATGAATTCTGGCGCAGAAGCCAACGAAACCGCTTTGAAGCTTGCCCGCAAATGGGCCTACATGGTGAAAGGTGTACCGGAAAATAAAGCCAAAATTGTGGCCGTAACCAACAACTTTCATGGTCGCACGCTGGGCGTAATTTCTGCATCTTCAGAAGAAAGCAGCACTGCCGGGTTCGGCCCATTTATGCCAGGTTACATGATGATTCCTTACAACGACCTGGCCGCTCTTGAAAACGCTCTGCAGGATAAAGATGTGTGCGCTTTTTGGTTTGAACCCATACAAGGTGAGGCGGGCGTTATCATTCCAGACCATGGCTACCTGGCCGGTGCCAGGCAACTATGCTCGAAATATCAGGTTTTGCTGATGGCAGACGAGGTGCAAACCGGAATGTGCCGAACAGGTAAAATGTTGGCCTGCGACCATGAACTGGTCCGGCCCGATGTGCTCATCCTGGGCAAAGCACTCAGCGGAGGTACCATGCCCGTTTCGGCTGTCCTGGCCGACAATGAAATTATGCTCACCATAAAACCTGGAGAACATGGCTCTACTTTTGGGGGAAACCCTGTTGCCTGTGCCGTGGCTATGGCTTCACTGGAGGTTCTGGTAGAAGAAAACCTGGCAGATAATGCCCACCGGATGGGCGAAATTTTCCGGGGCCGCATGGAGGAACTACAAACCCGAAACCAGCGGATCAGAGCGGTAAGAGGCAAAGGTTTGTTAAATGCGGTTGAAATAGAGCCGGTTGGCAATACCACTGCATGGGATGTTTGTGTAGAAATGGCCAGTAACGGACTTTTGGCAAAACCAACCCGGCAAGACACCATTCGCTTTGCACCCCCGCTAATTATTACAGAAGCGCAGCTATTGGAGTGCTGCCACATCATCGAAAAAAGTATTTCAAAATTTTCTTAATTAATTTATAATGAGTCTTTTAGTTGTTGGTTCGGTCGCCTTTGATGCCATCGAAACTCCCTTTGGCAAAACCGATAAAATCATTGGAGGTGCCGCAACCTACATTACCCTCTCCTCTTCCTATTTCAACGAACGTGTCAACCTGGTGGCGGTAGTTGGAGGCGATTTTCCGAAATCTGATATCGCCTTGTTGCAAAAACATGGTGTTGATACAGAAGGGCTTCAGATTAAGGAAGACGAAAAATCGTTTTTCTGGAGCGGCAAATATCATAACGATATGAACAGCCGGGATACCCTCGTAACCGAGCTGAACGTTTTAGGCACCTTTGACCCGATTATTCCCGAAGCATACCAAAACTGCGAGTATCTGATGCTGGGCAACCTGGCGCCATCAGTCCAGAAAACTGTAATTGAGCGGCTTAAAAACCGGCCCAAACTGATTGTAATGGATACCATGAATTTCTGGATGGAAATAGCCATGGAGGATCTGTTGAAAACAATTGCCATGGTAGATGTGCTCTGCGTAAACGATGAAGAAGCAAGGCAACTCACTGGTGAATATGCACTCCGGAAGGCTGCCCGGAAAATTCTGGAAATGGGTCCAAAAGCGGTAATTATTAAAAAGGGAGAACATGGTGCCCTTCTCTTCAACAAAGAAGAAGTTTTTTATGCACCGGCCCTTCCACTCGAAGAAGTTTTCGATCCTACGGGCGCTGGAGACACTTTTGCCGGTGGATTTATCGGGTACCTCGCCAGCCAGAATTCAACCAGTTTTGATGCCATGAAAAAAGCCATCATCTATGGTTCGGCCATGGCAAGCTTTTGCGTAGAAAAATTTGGTGTAGAGCGCATTACCAATCTTAGCGATGCCGAGGTAGAAGCCCGGATTCAGGAGTTTGTGAAGCTGGTTAGCTTCGAAATGGTGGTAGCCTGAGCCTAACTTCTTTTGCAGGAAAAGGCTGGTTTTGGATCGGCCTTTTTTTTGCCTATTTCCAAAAAATCTCAACATACCGATCCAGCGACAACATATCCTGATCTTCGGTTCTCACTGCCTTACTAAGGTCGGTATTGATAACCTGATACCTGATACCCGGCCGTTTGGCTTTGCAATACCGTAAAACACTTTGAGCCCGCTTCCCGGCCAGTTTTTGGTTGTAGGCCAAGTTTCCTTTGTAATCTGCGAAACCTTTGAAGGTAATTTCTTTCGGATGCTGGCTTACAATTTCATCCAAAATACGGTTGAGCACACGAGCCAGCTTCGGGTCTATGGCAGACCGATTTTTAGGAAAAAAAACCTTTCGTGAAATCGTACTTCGTTC
>Ga0075163_10011627_pt1 | contig 11469 bp, 30 predicted proteins | sample JI1023141ADNA_FD_71478 | JGI IMG/M metagenome (GOLD analysis project Ga0075163, IMG submission 71478) | Wastewater effluent complex algal communities from Wisconsin, to seasonally profile nutrient transformation and Carbon sequestration -... | ecosystem: Engineered > WWTP > Effluent > Algae... | reverse complement strand
TGGGTATCGTCATTTGTCGACGAACTGTCGTTCTCGACGTCTCTCTCTGGAGACTGATCACCTAGATCAGGACACCCATAGTGGCACTGAAATGTGTCGCTGTCGAGATCGTAACCGACAGGCGCTGGTGGATTGTGTCCATCATCGCATGCCAACATGTTAGCGACCACAACAAGCAACGAGAGAATATACTTCATCCTGTTCATGATGTTCACCTTCATTGAGCTTTCTTCGACTCATGACCAAGTTCATACGCAATCCCGCTGTTCTTCGATGTTGCAGCCACAGTCTCAAACCACAGCTTGAGGATGCGTTCAACGTTAGTGCCACCACGCATGAGCTGCTTCACGGTGACACACGTCTTCGGTAGTTGCTTAATCATCTCGCGCATGATCTGCTCCATCCCATGGAATGTGCCCATCATGTACGCGTGTTTTTCCTGTTCACTCATCTTGTTCATGAGGTTCACCTGATGACTTCATATCGAGAAAATTCTGTAATCGTGCACGATGAGAAGTAACGTAGCATTGCAGTACCAGACCTGATCTTCATGATCCGCTTCCAATCATCCCTCTTTGAGAGGCACTGCGACGTGAAGTCGATACAAACATGCGTGTGTCCGTGTTGATGTTTCTGCCAATCAGGATACATCGGAGAGATAGGCGCGATCCCTCGTGCCATGATGTACGTCAATCTTGGGATTGACCAATCGTTGATGAAGCTCATGTGATTTTCTTCGATGAGAACTTCGAGAGCTTCACGAGCTCTTCACGAAGCTGAAGTAGTTCGAGCGACATCTCAATGCATCGTTTGCCGTATGCGTCACCATACTTCTGATCAGATCGTTCTTTCCTGCTGAAGTTCGTGGCATCTGCCCACACTGCAATTCCACTCAGGAAGACATCCAAGGCTTGTTCAACAAGGAGGATGGACGCTGGAATATTCCTCCGCAATCCATCATCTTGGATGTCGTCCACTGCGATGAGCTCACCGTCTATATTCTTGACCGCACCCATGAACACCCTCTGTATCTGCTGAGTAGAAGATATACGAAGCTATCGACACGGTGATCGTCACATACAACACGATGATCGTGTTCCACACCCATTCTGGTGGGCCGTACTGTTTCTCAACCTCGCGTAGGTCGTGTTCCACACACTTACACACAGCGATCACCTCTCGTCCAAAGCGCGCATTGTCAATGTCGAACGCTCATCCTCAGTCATCTTGAACTGCGGATCATCCGAGTTGGGATCTTCGGTCGCTGCGAAACGCAACCGCAGTACCTGCTCCTCACGAGGTGTCAGGCGTTTGAAAGCCTGCCGAACGATGAGACGAAGCTGATCTGACGCTGCAGCATCATCAATGATGTCTGTCATGTCGTGATTGCCAGACGACGCCCTCATTGCACGTTCCAACCGCGCACCACCAGCCGGTCCATGAGCCTCACCACCTGGATCGTCAGATCCTGGGATGCTGTACACTGGACCTGCAGCGTCCATTGTAGCGCGTACAGTCTCGACAGTCACGTCAAGCTCACTCGCGAGCCGCTCTGCATCGACTTCTTCGTTCGAGTCAGAAGCTCCAGCTCGCGCTGCACGTATGCGTGGTAGCAGAGCAACAACATGCGCTGGCAGACGCACGAGTCGTGATCCAGCAAGGTTCTCAGAACCCGTGAGGTGTCGTCGAATTGCTTGCTTAATCCACCATGTGGCATACGTTGAAAGGCGATAACCTCGTTCTGGATCGAACCTATTGACAGCTTCGATAAGACCGACGTTGCCCTCTTGAATCAAATCCAAGAGGGGCACACCCTTCTTCGCGTACGCCTTCGCGATCGCAACAACCAATCGCAGGTTAGAAGCGATAAGCTTTGCATGAAGACGCTGCTTACGACCCACGTCTTGCTCTGCGATCATCTCACGGAACATCTCGATCTGCTTATCATGTGGAAGGAGAGGATGCTTTCCAACGTCCGCAAGATAAGAGTGAAGTGCACCGTAATCCTCGGTCATCATACATCTATTATACACCCACCCGAGCAGGTGTACAAGAACGATGTCTAGATGCCCTCAGGCTTGAAGCGCGCGTACTTCGCCTCGTACGGCTGACGTGGGATCACACCGAGCTCGACACCACGTTGCAACAGCTTGAAGCCACTGACATCGAAGTCGAACTCAAGCACCTTGCCATCGCCGATGGGAAAGGAGTCCCCATCATCGAGCCAATCGTGCTGCAGCACCCAGCGGTAGTTGGTAGGAACCATGTCGAGCAGGTCAGTCGTCTTGGACATCATCTTCTTCCTTGATACGATTCTTCTTTCGCACACCCTTACTGATCTTCGCACGTTGTTGCTTCTTCTCTGCAGCGGTGAGCCGGTCGACAGAAGCTTTACCAGTTGGCCAACCATCTTTCACCGTCCACGGACGGACGATGATGTTGGCTGTGTTGTACACCTCGAGGTCAACGAGGATGACATGTCCCTGTGGGCGAGTGGTGACAGTGAGCGTCACACCTTCTCGCTTCACCACCTCGCAGACACGCTTCGGCGAGATGTTGTTGCAGTACCCCTCAGGGTACATGATCGTGATGCGATCACCCGGCGCACATGTGACACATGCGCCGAGCTTCGCGGTGTCCTGTTGTTCAGGCACTGGTGTCGTCATCGACCACGATTGCGGTCTCGTCGGAGATGCTCTCCGACTCACTCGAGCTCACAGCCTCGTCGATCGGCGAGGTGGTGCACTGCTCACGAGCTTCCTTGCCGCGGGCGCGGCAATCGATGGCCTCGGCGACGAAGTACGCCAGGACCTTCTTGTCACCCTGCGCAGCGAAGCCACGCATGACCTCGACAACGTCGAGGGCCGCCTGAGGCGGGGCCCACTCGACCGGCGCCGGCTTCGGCTCCTTGGGAGCCTTCGGGGGCTTCGGGGGCTTGGCCGCCTTCGGCGGCTTGGAAGCCTTGGTCGTCTGCTTGAGAGGCGCCTTGGCGGTGTCGGGACGGGTATCGGTGTTTTCGGACATTGTCTTTCCTTCTTTTCTCTTGGGCGTCGTGCCCTGTACTCTTACATTGTAACACACGTCGGTGGGTTTTACAACCCGATCCAGTCGGTATGTTCCAGGCTGAATTCCTCGCCGGTGTACTTCTTCGAGGTAAACACCTCGTACCCGGTCTTGGTCTGCAACCTCACCTCCCTATTATACCCTGGGTATCCAGGGTTTACACGAGGTCAAGGTCATGTGGGAACTGTAATCTGGATTACAAACCCAGACTCACTGAAGAAAAGTGATACGTGTCATCCTGGAGCATCGAGAGGACCCATGCACGTGTGGCACATGGTTTCATGTTGATGCTGTACACCACATGTGGAGTGTAAAATTCTGAGATATGTCTCAGGTCACGCACGATCCAACCTCACTGAGGAGAAATAATACACGTGTCTGCCCTTAAGCATCTCGACGATCCAGAGCCGAATTCTCCACGTGTACTTTTCCGAATCTATGGTTGACATCCGTGGCGGGTTGTAGACCGTAGCTACATGTCTCAGGTCACGCATTGCTCAACCTCACAGAAGAGATGATCAGTGCTGATTCCATTGCAGCTTGAGTTGTATATGCCTCGTAGAGGGCGTCCCAGTCGACGTAAGCCACATGCAAGTATGCGCCACTGTACCAGGCACGAATGTATGTGACCTCGACGTTCCGTACAATTTCGACTTGATCGTCAAACATTGACCAGCCTCACCGAGGAGAAGCAATAGGTTACGTTGTGATCCATCTCGACTGTCCATCGGCGGGTGTCTTTGTAATTCATGTCAGTGTTGTATGCGCGATACGGCACGAAAATCAAAGAGATGAATATCAAGTCACACATGATCCACTCTCGTAGATGAAAAACAAGTTTCTAGAAGCATGTGACCACGTGGATACTCTGTCTTCCAGCGTCGCCATGTCCTATAGCAATTTCCAAAGATGTACTTGAAATCAGACATGAACGTTATATCACAGCAAGATCCTTGCCGAGGAGAAGACCACAGGCGGGGTTATACTGCGTCTGATCCACGCATAAATTACATACTCAGTATCAGTGTATGTTGTGTGTAATGTGGTGTCTATTCTCCACTCACGAATGTACGTCGCGGGGCCGAAGCTCATGGTGTTATTATCCTCATTGAGGAGAGGACACATGTGTCAGGTGTTGATCCAAACTCGTCGAGATACTGATGAAGAGCTATGATCGTGTAAGGATCACAGTGCACAGATTCATGTAATGATACCCACACGTGATGGGGCACAGCACCGATATCTGGCCACGTCAATAGTTTGCTCAAATACGCAACATCTTTGATGTTCATCGTGGGATCCTCACAGAAGAGATAAGTGCATCGCCTAGGATACGACGCTGGTGATCGTCAAACCAGATGAGCGGAATTTCATCTGTGTAATATCTGATACACTCAGACTTTTCGTCGCGATCGATCCCACGGCTACCCTCATCAACGAATGAGATGTACATGATTTCGTAGTGGGTCATAATATCACCATCGAGGAGAAGATATTACCATACCAGTTTGAGGTACCTCCTGATGAATACATGATCGTAATCTTATCACCCGGCACAAAGACCATCTCTGTTGAGATGGCGTGTCTCATACGTCGATCGAATGCATGTGGCCACAAGTATGTGATCTCATTGCGTGTCATTGTATCCATGTTCCGATCCGTCTAGAAGAGAAGATGAAGTCATCGAACTCATCTTTCATCAAAGAAGTCCACCAATAATAATCGGCATGATCGCGCACGAATCTAGCCTCAACACTGCTATAGCTAAAAATCTTGTCCTTATAATATAGACTGCGATTGTTTCGCCTGCTATCATTCAACGTGAGATACGCAATATCCTTGATCTTCATCGTTAACCCTCCATGAACGTCAGGAAATCCTCATCGATGAGATGACTAGTCCCGTGAATCTGAAATTTAAAGCTTGGTGCGGTGGTGCAAATAGACGCTTAAAGTCCATCCATGCAAAACTGCCGGGCACAGCTTGACAATAGTGCCATTTGGCCTCGTAGTTGTCGAGATACCTGACTTCATTGATATTCATGACACCAACCCCAGCGAAGACACAACAAGCTGCGCGTTCTCTGTCACGGTATACGGTCCAAATACTGGACGCCACATGAGTCGTTCTGTCATCCATCTGGGCGCGTTACCACCGACGATGTTCCCGAGCACGAGACGATCACAGACATGATTTCCAGAGCGCCACTCGATGTATACAATGTTTTTGATCCTCATGATGTTAACCTCACTGACGAGAGGATCATCGGTACTGGTGTACAGACGCCCCCTGTGATCCACATCTTAACGTACGTGCGCGCGTTGATTGTTGCGATAGACAGTGTAGATACACGTTGCCACTCACGGATGTATGTGACCTCTGTGAACGTCATAGGATCCTCATCGATGAGATGATCATCCCGCTGAATGTGAGCTTAGGAACGCGAAGTCTAGACTTCAGCATGTGTCTATAGACTGACCACCCCAGATCACCGCATACAGCAAAGTCGAAGTGCCACTGTGCAGTGTAAAACTCGAGGTATATAACGTCACTGATCTTCATCACGAAATCCGGATCGAGGAAATGATAGCTAATTCATGATGACAGTGATATTGTGATTTGAATCGATCTAGACGTATACGCACCCATCCGCAATGTGGCTCGCGTGAATTGTCATCTATAACGTTGACTTGACATGTCAACCAAATGTATCTGAAGTCTATAAACTTCATCATGATAACCTCACTGAGGAGATGACCTGGTAAAACCGTGCTCGTGTTCCGTATCGAAGCGTTTTTGTCAAGACATGTGCTATCCATATACACATAGTCTTCTCTGGTGCACGATCTCGAGCGGCCACATATGCTGATCGATCGACAAAGTTAACTTCGATCTCTATTCCCCACGCAACATCGAGATACATGACACTGTTGATCTTCATGGTGACAACCCAACTGATGATATCATGCGATTCGATAAACCGGGAATGCTTAGTCGAATAATTATCCAATGGGGTAATGTGCCTCGTTGCACGTGCAGACCACGCTCTATGTTTTCATGAATCATTTGTGGTGGCAGATATCGCCATTCGATGTAAATGACGTCTTTACCTCTCACGATGTTAACCCCACTGACGAGATGATGGTTGCTGTGTTAACACCTTCGTCGAGGCGCACTCTTATCCAAAAGGGAATATTTCCGCTGTCGTCGTTAACGCGAAACAACAAATCCTCTCTGCAACAGCGATATCGAGTACACAGGCTGTTATCAAAAGCCCTCTGAATGTACATGACGTCTTTGCTCTTCAACATCCTCATCTTGAGATGCTCATCGATGACAGTGTCATTCCATTGAAACTGAGACCTGGTGCACGGAACCGAATGCACAACATGTGCCTGGCCGACATGGTGTCGAGCTCTATACCCTCGATATGAGCAAGACGCCGCGGAAGTGATCGTGGGACACGACTCAAGGGGGATGTAGGTACAATATATGTGACATCTTGGAGTTTCATGGTGTTATCCCCATTGAGGACAGTGTGATCCCGTAGCTACTGAGATGCTTAGTTTTGAATCGCATCTTTATCATGTAGTCACCTGACGCTGTGTCGAGGCCATGCTTCGTAAGGTGGTCGATTCTATATTCTTGTCGCAGGGCAGCGTCACCCCACCGACTAAGACCCCAGTCGACGCGTCGAAGATAGATGACGTCTTGGAGTTTCATCGCGGGATCCCAATCGAGGAAATAATATAGTTGATCCCCGTGAGATTGTGAAAACGATCTCTTGACTTAAGAATCTCTGTGAAGTACTTCCATTTCCATCCTAGTTGACCTGGGTACGTATCACAGACGTGCCACCCTGTAATAGAGCCGTAGTACTCGATGTACACTGCATCTCTAATGTTCATCGTGAGATTCCCATTGAGGAAAGTGTGAGCCCATCATAACAAAGGTGTTGTTCAGCGAGTCTGATTTTCACCATGTTCTGACCTGCAGGTGTATTGACACTCTCGAAGGAGTGTGTTAAGCAACAGTATGCATACGGACGCCCGATTGTCCCTCGCACTATGATCACTACATCTTGGAATTTCATCGCTCAAATCCCATTGACGACACGAGCAGCCCCTCGAGCATGCCATGGGCTAGCCGCTGACCACTTTGTGGGAATCGAATCCGGATCCATTTGTGCAGTAATATCTTCTTGATCTTGTCAGGCCGATCGGCGCCGACACGGCCAATCCCCGGCGGGTCGCTGTAACATTTGAATACCCCGCGAGGGAATTCCTCGATGTATGTGACGTCCCTGAGTTTCATCTGTTGATCCTCATCGAAGAGAGGTGTGAACCCTGTGGCGGCGATCGCCAATATCCACTCAGATCTCGCTCTTGTTTATGCGTTATAAGCGACACTATCCACGCAATACCCATGTAGCGATGTCTAAGTAACTTCAGTTGGTCGCGGGTCGTACTGAAGATGCCGGCTGGCATAATGAACATGATATCGGTGAAGTTCATCGATCAATGTTCACTGACGAAAAAGTGTATGTGTTGCTCTCCCATAGGGACATGCCACGTACTAACGAGACCATCCCTGATCATTGCAGGGCGCATGTATGTGATGCCGACGATGTTCATGACTTAAGTCTCGCTGAGGAGAAAATGGCCCAGTCCCACAAGGGTCTAGATTCAATGATCGGCGTCCTAGGCTTAGTCTTCAAGAGACTACGTGTCAATGCTGGTGACTGGACGTCCTTCATTGCACACGTCAACAATGTAACTCTCGTTTCATGAACAACGCCGCGGCTGATCACCTGTGGTCGCATGTATATGATGTTGTCGACGTTCATGTCGTGATGCTCACAGACGAAAAGGTGCTGAAGTTCCAACTACCACTGCCCTCGGCCGCAGATAGATGGGTGGTAGGAAGCTCACGTAGCATACCCAAGATGGGTCGTCGGGCGTCGAAAGTATCACCAACATACTTTCCAAACCGGAGTGGTCCTTGTGCCCACGTTTCTCGTGGACCATTGGGATACATGCCCGGCAACAGGTACATGATATCGTTGGTCATCATCGTCATTTTATTATACAACGAGAACCACACGTGTGCAATTTCGAGGAATCTTAATGAATTCCTCGTTGTATATCGCAGGTGACACTTGTGACAGCTTGGGATAGCTCTGGTGATAACTCTGGGCGACGTCATCTGGCGTACAATTTCGGGGTTACTTGCGTTCCGCCCCAGCCGGCCAGAGCCGTTTCTCCATCCCACACACTCCCACACGGAATTCCACCTCAGCTTCCTGTGCCCAAGAACCACCCACCACGCATCACAGGGACCCAAGGTTTGTCCATATCCTGCGCGTAGCTGGAACCACGTTGTTGTCCACATCCTGCATCCCGATGTCATCACGTGAACCGCACACCGAAGATGCACATCACCATGAGCGGATGGTACAATAAAAAGGTGAAACACCTCTTAGAGGACAGCGCAATGCTGTGTTGGGTCGACGTTGATGCATTCGATGAACGTAATGGTGACGTAATATATGCGATGACACCGATGCGTACGTTCCAGGGGTTGTTAGCATTGCCGCGGGTCGGTTGGCCAGACTGGTGGAGTTCGGTGATAATTCACGGAGGTAGACAGTGACATATCTGTGGGACAATACAACCTTGTGCTGGATTGACACGTACCTTTCGTTGCATGATCCACAGAGACTGTACACTCACGGATTCACATATCGAGAGACGTCGTCCGACGACCACAGTTATTATGCACCAAGTCCTAGATCGTTTATAGGCACAAACCGTTTTTTGAGGTGGAGTTCGGTGATTATCAGAGACGGAATTCTGAGGCACGGATAATGAGATATATTTGGGACAATGCGACCTTGTGTTGGATCAATGAACACATGGCGATTGGATTGACTGAGTCGGTTCTCTCCTACAGGGAGAAGGAATATACTATTCACATGTATCCGCCGACCAATTTCACCATGTACATACACAGACATTCGGCGTGGCCTCCTTGGTGGAGCTCGGTGATCATCAAGACCTGAGGAGAGTAGACGATGAAAACCATACTCTATTGGATAGATTCACATTACTGCTCGCGGGCGATGTACCTAGAATACCCTCTGCATATGCATGAAGTCGTAGGTGATTACATGTATGTTACGGTTGTTAATAGGTTTGCATGGAGCTCTGTTGTCATTAGAGGGGGTAAACTGTGAGACATCTATTAGATGATTATACCTTGTATTGGATCGATTGTTTTAATGGGCTGCGGCCCAAGTACGAGGTCACGTTGCCTGCGACTCTCAAGTCGAAGATCGCGTGGTTAAGCATTACGTGTAGGTGGCCTTCGTGGTGGAGTTCAGTGATCATCAAAGAACGTCTGGGAGGTGCATCGTGAGCTGTCTATTGGACGATAACGTATTGTGTTGGATTGACGTATACGTCTCTGACGGATATGGAAATCTCAATTCAACTTACATGATGCAGCAACTTAAGCTAAGTCATGCTGTAATTGCATGCAGCATAAGGGGAACGTGGCCTAAGTGGTGGAGTTCGGTGATTATCAAGAACTAACATGTAGGGAGCTAGATTGTGAAAGAATCATCGAAGTATACGTTGTGCTGGATTGACGCATGTAGTAATGCAATGCCAACATATTACTTGGAATTTCCGCTGGGCGAGCCGGGTTTTATAGGTAACTACTTGGCGCCGGCGCGATTGCATAAATGGCCCAATCACTGGAGTTCAGTGATCATCGGTGTCTGAACATCTAAGGGGCGGAATAATGAGTAGCATACTAAGCAACAACAATGCCTTATGTTGGATCAACGTAAGCCCGTCAGACATTTCATACAATGAATGTATCTACAATAATGTCGACTCATGGAATGTCAACTGGGTTGTCTGCAACTGGCAAGGTCGCGTATGGTGGAGTTCTGTTATTCTCACATCTCCGGCGGGTCTAGACACGGATTCATGATGAACGAGTGGAATGAACTAACTGTCGAGGTATGCTGGGTTGCGTTCAGACCTACCATGGGTACCTTGGTGTACACACGTGGTGTGAAGTATTCAAAATGGTTTGGTGACATGATGTGTGGTCGTTTCACTTATGAACCACAAGGATGTTGGTCATCAATTAGGCTAACAGGATCCGCGAGGTGAAAACGTGAAACCCATTCTGCAAGATACTGTGCTGTGCTGGATTGACGAGAATTGGGGCGGCAGTCTGACATATAGGGAAATGAAGTGGGTTTCAGTTACAACGCCCTTCAATTGGTCAGCAGCTAAATGGAAATTGCCAATTGGCTTGTCGTCAATCGTGTTATCTTAGGCATTGAAAAATGGATAAGTTGAAAACAACTATAACGATTCATTGGATCTCCGACGAAGAAGATGGCACCGCGGCCACTCATATAATTTCGCACATCAATTACAATGATATTGTTATATGGATCATCCCAGAATGTAATGCATGGTGGTGGTGGTCATCGATGGTGATCGCTGGAGGTGGAAGATGAGAGTCGAGACACGTAATGACTACGCAACCCTGTACTGGATCGTAGGTTCATATGAACCTCCTCTTACGTATAGGATGGTTGGACCCATCCAAATAAAATGGGTGCCCGAGAAGGGATTATTCCCCATGGGCTGGTCATCGATCGTGATTTCTCGAGGTTGAATGTGAGTCACGAACAGAAACAATGTGGATGCAGGTTGATCGCGACGGTATGTTGGATTTCTACTATAACAGACAGACCTGTATGCAGGGAATATGCGAATGTTGATATTCGTTGGGCGGTTGACAGAATGTCTAGACCTAGGCAATGGTCGTCAATCGTCTTGACGGGAGACAATGTGTCATGATCACAAGATGGAATCCTCGTATGTTCAAGTTCTATTGGATAGCTGGTAACCAATCATATGAATTTACAGAGGTGAGCGTAAGATGGTTCCGAAATTTATTGTTTGATTGTGCGCGGGGTACCGATTACTCATTTCCATGGTCGTCTGTCGTTCTCACGGAAAGTGCTACATGATGAAACACACGTTGTGGAACAGTGCGATCCTGTGTTTGATCGATGATATCTACGGTGCACGTGAGGCATCGTATATTGAATTGACAGCTGAGGAATTAGGATTTGACACGACATGCATCCTGTGGAACCATTACCATTGGCATATGCCCGAATGGTGGTCGTCGATCGTGATTTCTGGAGATCGAAGATGAGAGAGTATTGCTACGCCCAATGTATCCTATCAGCACCATGTCATCTTCTTTGATATGTGTCATGTGATCCTCATCGAAGAAAATGTGAATTGACGTCTTCGGTGAATCGATATCCAGTCACAGCCTGCCTCGGCGAGGTAATGTAACTTGCTACCG
>Ga0075163_10011625_pt1 | contig 11469 bp, 11 predicted proteins | sample JI1023141ADNA_FD_71478 | JGI IMG/M metagenome (GOLD analysis project Ga0075163, IMG submission 71478) | Wastewater effluent complex algal communities from Wisconsin, to seasonally profile nutrient transformation and Carbon sequestration -... | ecosystem: Engineered > WWTP > Effluent > Algae... | reverse complement strand
CGCACTTTTAGAAAACACTTTTTTAAATGTTTCTTCGGTAATTTCTTGCCATTGTTTTTTGTCCCAATTTAACAATCCGTTTTTGTTTTCGAATAATGGTTCGTTGTGTGGTTTGCTGAAACTATTCCAAGGGCAAACATCCTGACAGACATCGCAACCAAAAACCCAATCGTCCATTTTGTTTTTAAATGAAGTCGGGATGTTTTCTTTTAATTCAATTGTTAGATATGAAATACATTTACTACCATCCACCACGTAAGGAGAAACAATAGCTTGTGTGGGGCAGGCATCAAGGCATTTGGTGCAGGTGCCACAAAAATCTTTTATTGGTGAATCGTATTCTAATTCTACATCGCAAATTATTTCGGCAATAAAATAAAAAGAGCCGCTGCCTTTATTAATGAGGTTTGCGTTTTTTCCAATCCAACCTAATCCGCTTTTTGCTGCCCAAGCTTTATCGAGCACAGGAGCAGAATCAACAAAACATCTTCCGTTAATTTCACCTATTTCTTCTTGCATACGTTCTAAAAACTCTTTGCATTTGGCTTTAATTACATCGTGGTAATCGTTTCCATATGCGTACTTCGAAATTTTTGGCGAATCAAGGTTTTGTTGTTGAGAAGGAAAATAATTTAGTAGTAATGAAATAACGGATTTAGAACCTTCAACCAACAAACGTGGGTCTAAACGTTTATCGAAATGATTTTCCATGTACTTCATTTCGCCGTGCATATTGTTGTTGAGCCACTTTTCTAAACGCGGGGCTTCCTCTGCTAAAAAATCAGCTTTTGAAATTCCGCAATAATCAAAACCTAAGCGTTTCGCTTCTTGTTTAATAAAGGCGGTATGTTTTGATTTACTAAGCATGCAGAGGAAATGTTTTATAAACGTTCCAGCGCTTACCGTCGTGTTTTAATAATGCAAAAGCCTCGCAATTAAATGCTGCTTTAAATTCCTTTTCTTTATAAGCTTGCCACGCTTTTGCAAATTGTTCTTTTTTTAAATCTCTAAATGCAACGGTAATGTGTGGATGGAATCCACGTAAATCTTCGTCTTGATTAAACAAGTTCAACATTTGTTTCACGTGACGAACCAATTGTTTTTGCAATTGTGTTAAGGTTTCATTTTTCTCAACATCAATAAAAATAACGCGCTCACCAAAACGAGAAAATCTGTTCAATGAAATTTCTATATTCTTTTCTTCAAAAGTAAAAGCTGTTAATTGCTCTATTAATTTATCCTCTTTGTTTTCTTTCCACAAAAAAGGCATGTGCAGTGTTATGTGAGCGGGTGAACGCAATGCGCCTTTGCTATTGTATGTATCAGCAAAATCTTGCTTAATGGCTACAATTTCATCGCACAGTTTTTCATGTGGAACAATGGCTATAAAATATCGTTGTTCCATTAATCTAAACGCTTTTTTGTAGTAACTTGCACCTCGTAAAGATAAGACATTATACCGTGCAAGAAAAGAAAGAAAGTGATTGGAGTTTAGTTTCGAAAAAACTAAAAGAACTATATGGCGAAGAACCGCAAATAGATGGAATCCTTTTTTTAATTGGTGTACAAGAGCTGGGCATGGGTTATAAAAAGTTTAAGAAAGACGATAAACTTGCAGTAATGCACATTGCTATTTGTACCTTATTAGAGCCTTATGGCTTTTACGAATTTGCAGGCCGCGATGAAGACGGCTGGCCACACTGGAACATTAAAGAAACCATACCACACCTAGAAGGCAAACAACAAAACAAATTAATGACTGAAGCAATTATAGATTACTTTAGAAATAATGGGTTTATTGAGTAGAATAAAAATAACAATACTTCTGTTGCTTTTTGTTTTTATTCAAAAAGTGAATGCTCAGTATTATGCAAACCTAAATAAACCTGACACAAATAGATACATTCGTTTTGGCGTTGTTCCTTTTCAATTACCTACACGTTCGGTAGGTGTTTATTTTGGAGTAAATAAACCAAGTTCACATTGGGAATATAGACCTACTTATACGATTCCGTTTAATACAGCGTTTTTATCTTTACCTAATGATTTCCTTTTCTTTCAAGGTATTAACAACAATATCATTTTAAAATTTAATGAAAATCAAAACATACATTCACGTCTATTATTGATACAACGTACCTGGTGGTACAACAATAAATACTTTAGCGTTGATAATATTCCTTCATCAAAAAACCAGGTTCTTAGAGCGAATCAATCATGTTTGATAAATGGTTTTGGAGTTGGTGGAGATTTTTATTGGGATTTTAGCTCCAATAACTTTAACGGAAATTATTTTTTTACAATTTCGGGAAGCTACTTATATGGACAAAGGAGAATTATTTCAGATTTAAGCACTTATCCTGGAATGAAAAAAAGGTATGACAGAAATATGCTTTTAATTAATGTTGCTTTTGGAATTGAATTGGGTTATAAAACGAAATACTAACTAAATTATAGATTACTTTAGAAATAATGGGTTTATTGAGTAGCAGAATGTTTTGTATATTTGATAGTATTACTAAAAGTTGGGTTAGCCCTCCAATTTGGGTAGCTAACCTTACTAAAAGTAAGGGTATAAACAAGTTAGCACTAATTGCTAAGAAGTTGCGTTAATAAACAATGAATCGAAAAAGAATAGTTTTTCTTTCCTCAATTTTATTTATTGTCTTGGTTGTGATAAATTACGGACCAATGTTATATAGACAATTTACAGGTAATGGAGGAACTTGGGTTGAGTACTATAAATACAATACTACCTCAGACAAATTATTGGCAGACATTTTAGCCTTTAAGCAAAAGCATAAACAATTGTGGCCTCCAAACGATACGAATTTATGTGTCGACAATGTTGGTGGTGTTTACATTAAGTTTTATGATGAAGGCAACTATTATCATGTTTGGGTGCAAAACACTACACTGATTTTTGGCGGCATTTCGACAACACCCAAGTATGAAGACGCAAAATTGATTAATCGTGACTTGGACTTTATAACTAGACAAAAAACAATTAATCGTTTAGAAAAAATAATTCTCGACAACATGACACTTAAACCTACAGCTACTCAATGACACTCAGTTTTGGGCGGCAACTCAGTGCTAACAACGGGCAATTGCGCCATGCGGGTTTTGAGATAGGGCTTTGGCTAAATTAAGGCTTGCGCTAAAGCGCATATTTTTAGTTTTGCCGCCGCTTTAGAAAGTGTTATCTTCGTTTAAACATTTCCCGAGAAGTCGGGACAAGTAGTGGGTTTAAAACCGTTCGGCTTCGGTAGCCGCACAGCGCAAGCCCGCGAAACGTTAGTAGCAATTACTATGACGACAAAAACTATGACCGATAGAATAATCCGAGACATTCGCTTTTATGAGTTAAGACCCGAAAACTATGAAGGACAATTTGATGGTATTCTTGGGAATGTTTACAAAAAGACACCTGACACAAAACACATTGGAGAACGCATTGCACGAAAATTAAATGAATTAAACTTCGTCTCGGGAATATTCGATCATATTTACATCTATCTTTCTCCATCGTTACCAGAAAGTGAAATGACGGTTCAAGGAACTGAATATGATGAGCGCCTAAAGTCTGTCCATTTTGGTATTAAGCCATCAGTATTTAATTCTTTAAGTGAATCCGAAAAGGACAAATGGACTAAAGAAGTTGCCTTTAAGGTTCTATACTTTTTGTTCCATTCAAACAGCGTTAAGACTCAATTAATAGCGGAAGTAGAGGTTTTAATAAACACGTACAATAAAGAAATTGAAATTCACTATAAGGCGAAAGAAACCAAGGAGTACAAAATAGAATTAGGTTATCAAATAAAGCCTAACGAAAACCAAGCGATAATCACAGTTAAATATTTGGATAAAAAAGAGAATGTAAAAAAACATGGTAGCATAAATTTATTGCATTACGAAGACATATACTCTTTAGTCGACACTATTGCAGTAAAAGACAACGTCATAGTTTTAAACCCGAAAAAAACGAACGTTGCCAAACTTTTAGGAGAAAAATATTATCAGACGCCTTTGACAATAGAAATTGCCAAACTTGAAAATTAACAGCTACTAACAGCGTGCTTGCGCCAGCGGCCGAAAAAAAACTATATTTGCTAGGCCGCCGAGCGCAAGCAGGCGGAACGTTGGCGGTAATAGCCGCAGGCAGACGATAATAAAAAATGTATTCAGAATACAATGACTAGACTTCTTTTAATTTTCAGTTTTGCGCTTTCAACAATAATTGCAAAGGGACAATTAAAGGCAGACTCTTTGACAATATACAAAAACTTCAAAGGTCGCGGGACGACGGCAAACCTTTGGCGTTATCAACACGACGCAGACTCCTTGAAAATTGAATTACAAAAGATAAGCAATGTGGACTTTGCAACAATAAAAGAACTCTTTTCTGGATTAAAACTGAAAAAACACGTTCAACAAAAACACGGCGGCGAATTATTTCTCGGGTTTCTATATTTAAATGGACAAAAATATAAATGTGCCATTAACAGTCGTTCTTCCTACACTCACTTTGTGAACCTTACAGACCACAAACACTTAATGCTGCAAGACTCAGTGCAAGCATCGAAAATACATGCTATTTTACTTAAGTATTCCAATTGATTTTATCGGTAGACATTTGAGTGTGACAAATCGGCGTAGCGTCTAATACCACTAACAGCAAGCAAGCGACCATTACTTCCTCTTCCCCTCCAAATACTTTATCTGCGTAATAAATTTATTCTCTGCATATTTTAGTTTTACATCTTCTGCTTTAATTGCTGGGTCGGGAGTGTACCAAAAAAATTGGGAGTAAAAATTTGAATAGGTTTTGTTTTTAAAAACAACACCGCGCAAAGCATAGGCGTAATTGCGAAGAATACCAAGTTGTGTTAAGTTTAATTCTTCTGCTGTTGTTGAGTCGGTTGCATAAGGTTGAATGGAACAATATTTAGCAATAGCAGAGAGTTCATCGTAACCAATACAATTTTTTTGACTTTTGCACCATTTACTTGCCCAGCTGTGCCAACCATGTTCGCCAATGCTTATATCATAATCGGGTGCAAAGTTTTTTGCTTTAAAACTTAAATAACCGCTGTTTAAATGAACCATTTTAATTTTATTACTCAACTCAAAGCCAGGAGTAAAAAGTGATTCAGAAGTCTTTTTAATTGTTCCTTTGCCAATAATTTTCCAATCAATAACGCGTTTGTCTTTCCAAAAGGTGGAGGGGACATAAAAAATTCCTGGGTCTAAATGTACTTGTAATTCAAAATCATCTATTTGTTTATTTGCCCAGCGTTTACCTGTGGTTATTTGATAATCAAAAGTGCGTTGCAATTCAACCGAGCTTCCTGCTTTGTAACTATAAGTGTGTTTAATTGTATTTAAACCAGGTTTAAAAACTACATCAAAATAATACACAAAATCATTTCCATCAATTTTTGTTTTAGAGGAGAATGATGTTTCTTTCATCTTCTGTATTTTATATTCTAACTCAACACCATTAACAATTACAATAAAATCTGAAATAGAAGGATGTTTCATTTGCTCATCAGTAACATCGCCATCTGCAGGCGGTGTAACAAAACCAACTGTTAGTTTTTTCTCTGCTCCTGGATTAAAGAATTCAAAATTTACATCTACACCCATCCACTCAAAATCTCGTACATAAAATTTTAGCATTTCTTTTTTTAATAAAATTTCTGTTTCTTGTAATGGAATAAGGTTGTTGCCAGAAGCATAGAATGAGCCATCGTTGGCAAATAATTTTTGAGTAAATACAAATAAAACTATTATTGCTAATCCTCTCATTGGTTTTGTTTCCTTTTTACAAAACGTGGTTTTTTCTTTTCCTCTTTTGTGAAAGTAAATTTCCCTTCTTTTAATTCAAGCTCGTAATTACCTTCTGTAATTTCAATTTTTGGATTGTCATCATCTAATTCATTTTTTTGAGAAAGAATAAATTTAAAATCACTAGTTAATGTTCCGTTTAATGCGCCATCAAAACTTATTGGAGCATCTCCTCCACCCGTTTGCTCAGCAAAAACAATGGTTTCGGTAATTTTGCTTTTGTAAATAGCAGTTGCATAAATTGTTTTTGAATAAGAAAAGGGACAAGCGTCCTCTGTTTGATAATCCAACATCCATAATAATAACGAAGTGTTTTCTCCGGTTTTAATGTGTGTAATACAAAATGCTTTTGAATACATAACTGCTCCCATATCCAACTGCTGTTTCCACTCATCGTATTTCCCCAATGCTTTAACCGAATCAATGATATTGAATTTTTCTACTGCATATTCTACATCCATAAACAAATCGTTTTTTACAACAGATGTGGCAAGCATTTTTACTTGTTTTCTATTTAATTTTTTGCCCAGCTTTATCTTCTCTATATTTTTTGCTTCTATGCTAAAAGGTAAAGTTTCTGTTGTTGTAAAGAAGCTAGTCAAACTATCCAATGCAGGATTCGGTTCAATTACTTCAAGCGGGGCAGCTATCGTATCTTTTACCGAATCTTGTTTAGGTACAGTTACAATTTCTTTATCTGGCACATCGCTTGAGCATGATGTTAAAACTAAAAAAGAAACAAAAAGTAAAAGGAATAAGATGCGCATATAATTTGTTTTATTTATTCTTTCTCAACAAGTAAACGCTCACATACCAATCCACTCAAGTGTTCTGAAGCACGCTTACCGTAACTTACTTCCATACTTCCGTCAAATTTTTCGATGGATTTAATTTTTATTTTAATGCCCAGTTTTAGTTCCCGAGTATTTAAAAACTTAAGAAAATCTCCTGATGAATTAGTAACGCCCGAAAGTTTTAATGTGTCTCCTACTTTACAATCGCTTAATTTGCTAAAGTGTATCCACTCCATTTTACCTGTTTTATCTGGAATAGGAGAGCCATGCGGATCAAACTTTGGATAACCTAGCAATTCATCCATTTTCTCGAAAAACTCGGGAGAATGAATATGTTCGATTTGTTCGGCTATTTCATGCACTTGTTCCCATCCAAAACTCATTTGTTCCACAAGAAACATTTCGGTAAGGCGGTGTTTACGAATAATTAATCCTGCTTCCCTCCTGCCCTTTTCGGTAAGTTTTAATGGCTTGTAACTTTCGTAATGAACCAACTTTTTTTCGCCCAGTTTTTTCATCATGCTGGTAACCGTTGGCATTTTTATTTGCAAGTGTTTGCTCAGCTCATTTACGCTCACTTCTCCATTCTCTTGCGAAAGATTGAATAAGGCTTTTAAATAGTTTTCTTCGGTAAGAGAATTCATGATTGCTAAGGTAAAGCGAATAATGAAAAGATAAAAATTAAATATATAGTCGTTTATTGTGTTTATAAGTAAAATATATTTGTTAGATTAATCTAACTATTTATATCTTTGCATTATGATTTTAAATAAAATTTTTATTTTTCTATTAATTATTTCTTGGCAGCTGGGCATTTCTCAAAGCGGAAAAATTATAGGCATAATCGAGCTTGAGCAAAGTAAAGCTGAGTTTGTAAATATTGGAATCCCTGAACTGGGTATTGGAACTGTAAGTGAAGCTAACGGATATTACGAACTTAAAAATATTAAACCAGGAAACTACAAACTAGTTGTTAGCCTAATTGGTTATGTTACTCAAGAAAAGAATATTGAAATAAAAGATTCTATTACCCTTATACAAGGCTTTTACCTCCTCAAAAGCGAATCAACACTAAACGAAGTTGTTATTAGCGGAACGCAAAAAGAAACAAGTAAATTGGATAGTCCAATTCCGGTAGAAGTTTATACCTCTAATTATTTTAAGAAAAATCCAACTCCCAACATTTTTGAAGCGTTGAGTATTGTTAACGGAGTTCAACCACAATTAAATTGTAATGTATGCAACACCGGAGATATCCACATTAACGGTATGGAGGGGCCTTACACCATGGTGCTTATTGATGGAATGCCAATCGTTTCTTCGCTTGCAACTGTTTATGGTTTATCAGGCATACCAAACAGCATGATAAAAAGAATAGAAGTTGTTAAAGGTCCAGCCTCAACTTTATATGGCAGCGAGGCTGTTGGTGGATTAATTAACATCATTACAAAGGATGTTTATTCGGTTCCGAAATTCTATACCGATCTTTCTGCTACAGGATTGGGCGAATACAACATGGATATATCAACGAAGGGAGAAAAAGGTAAGGTTTCTGCCCTACTTGCTTTAAATGGGTTTTGGTTTGATAAGATACACGATATCAACAATGATAACTTCACTGATATTACCTTACAAAAAAGATTTTCGATTTTTAATAAATTAAATTTTGCCTACAAACCACAGCGCACAGTAAGTATAGCGTTTAGATATTTATTGGAAGACCGTTGGGGAGGAGAACGAAACTGGACCAAACAGTTTAAAGGTGGTGACAGTATTTATGGAGAAAGTATTACCACCAACCGAGCAGAAGCAATTGGTAAATGGGAACTGCCATTTGCTAAACAAAATGTTACTCTAGAATACTCATACAACTTCCACCAACAGGATAGTTACTATGGAACAACCAAATACTACGCGCAACAGCACACAGGCTTTACACAATTGCGCTGGGATAAGAAACTAAAGCAGCACGATTTATTAATGGGCCTACCCTTCCGTTTTATTCATTATGATGATAATACTCCAGGAACTAGCGAAGGTGATTCTATAAGCCAAACAAATGCCCCTATGCAAACTCTTTTGCCAGGTATATTTATTCAAGATGAAATACGTTTAAAAGAAAAGCTTACCACACTTATTGGATTAAGATATGATTACCATAATGAGCATGGAAGTATATTTACTCCCCGCTTAAGTTTTAAATGGCAGCCTAATAAACTAAATACAATTCGCCTAAGTGGAGGTAATGGTTTTAGGGTTGTGAATTTGTTTACAGAAGATCATGCTGCTTTAACGGGGGCAAGAAAGGTTGTTATAACAGAAGAATTAAAACCAGAACAATCATGGAATGGAAACTTAAACTACACCACACAATACTTCCATAAGAAAGGATTTATAGAAGTAGATGCAAGTTTGTTCTATACCTACTTCACCAATAAGATTGTTGCCGACTACACAACAAATGCCCAGCAAATTATTTACGACAACTTAAAAGGCTTTGCTGTTTCACGTGGAACAACTTTAAACCTAGACTTAAACTTTACAAAAGGATTAAAGATTAAAACCGGCGTTACGATTATGGATGTATTCCAAAAGGAAAAAGACGCACTAGGAAACCTTGTTAGAAGAACCCAGCAATTTGCACCCATGTATTCAGGAACTTTTGTATTAAGTTATACCGTTCCAAAGATTAAACTTGTTTGCGACCTAAGTAGCAACTGGAAAGGCCCAATGTATTTACCAGTAGTACCTAATGATTTTCGTCCTGAAATGTCGCCTTGGTTTGCCTTGGTTAATTTACAACTCAGCCGTAAGTTTAAGAATGAACTGGAGATTTACGGTGGAGCTAAAAACATTTTAAACTTTATCCCAAAGAATCCAATCCTTCGTCCTGAAGATCCTTTCGATAAGAAAGTAGGGGAGAATAACCCCAATGGATTTACCTTTGATCCAAGTTATAACTATGCACCTGTGCAGGGGATAAAAGTGTTTGTTGGTATGAGGTGGAGTTTTAATTAATACACCGTTGACTTCGAGGGCCTCAGCCAAAGAAAACTCTTAATGCATTTTTGTAATTGTACCCTTTGATGTATTTGTAGAGAACACTCATGAAGTTGGTTTCAAGAGCCTCAGCCAACGGATGGGTGTTATTGACTAAACCTTTTATCCCACAAATAACAATCCCTATTGTTGTATCCTGAGCACACTAAGGATAAGTTCTATATTTTGCTTCCGAGTTCCTCAGTCAACTAAGTAACATTTAATAAATTATTCGAATCCAAACTGGACCAGACAACAAATATCAATATATGTAATTGTACCCTGAGGCACTAGAAGGGTGCCTGCACGATTTATGTTCCACGTGGAACTAAGCTGATCGAAAATTATATACTAATTACAATTCTGTAATAAACATAAAGATAGGTTCAATTACATTTACGATAGTCCATTTCTCGACTGCGCTCGAAATGACAATGGATTAATACCAACTCACTTCAAACTATAAGTAAGAAGTATAATTAAAAAACTGTATTTATTTAAACTAAAAAGGCTCGGTAAAATCCCGAGCCTTTTCTATTTGTTTCAAGTGAAACAAGTTTATCGTTTCTTGAAGATGTATATTTGAGAAGAAAATTCCAATCCTGTTTTGTTTGCTTTTAAGTTAGAACGAAGCCCCGTAAAGAATGCTTTGAAGTAAGATATCTTCCCGTGCTTACATTTCTCGCTTAACATAGAAACATAATATGAATCGAAAACCATTGGAAGAACCTTAACTTGTTTGTATCCTTTAGATTCAAATAAAGCTTTCAAATCCTTTGGGGTAAAATGATATAAATGACGAGGTACATCATAGGCCGCCCAAAATGCTCCGTATTTCTTTGCATCATAGGATGAACAATTTGGAACTGCAATAAGTAAAGCGCCTTTATCATCTAATCGTTTAGAAACAAAATTAAAGAAAGCATCGGTATCATGAATGTGCTCTAAAACATGCCACATTGTAATTGCATCAAACTTCTCATTAGGAAATGCAGAATCGAAATCTGAAATAGAAGAAGCGGATGAAATATCATTTGTTTCCTTTGCAACTTTACGCGCATCAGGATCTGGCTCAATTCCAAAAGTATTCCAAGCATTCTTTTTACATACAGAAAGAAAAGCACCAACTCCACAACCAAAATCTAAAATTGTTCCTTTCTTAACAGAATGGTGCATTACCAATTGTAGTTTTTTAATAAGAGTATAAGAACGAACCCAATGATAAAGTCTGTGAATTAATCCTGTTTTGGTATTTGTATGCGAAATATAATCCTCCGACTTATAGTACTTAATAATCTCGTTTTCGGATGGGCGCGGGGAGGTGAACTTAAATCCACAAGACTTACACGATTGTATTTAAAATCTTCTTTTGTTACCGTATGGTCTTTACAAGTTATAAATGGAACAAACTCAGTTGAACCGCAGACTAAACATTTTGTTACTTCTTCCATATCTATCGTTCCACGTGGAACATTTATTTATCCTTAATAACGGAGACAGAATCTGTTTTTGGAGCATCTTTAATTCTAAGCCAACCTAAAACATCTTTATCATCGATCTTATATTTATTTCCAAAATCGCCATAACCAAACAAAGCTCGAGAACTTTTAAATGGTCCAGGATTTTGTTGAATAACTTCTAAAGCTCCATCATAAATATTTGAAACAATTGCAACGTGACCATGTAAATAATCTTTGTTCCTTTTTAATATTAAAATGTCGCCTACAGCGGGCAAACTAAAACTTGGATTTGCAAATTGTAATAAATCTCTTTTTGTATTTAATTC
>Ga0075163_10011624_pt1 | contig 11470 bp, 8 predicted proteins | sample JI1023141ADNA_FD_71478 | JGI IMG/M metagenome (GOLD analysis project Ga0075163, IMG submission 71478) | Wastewater effluent complex algal communities from Wisconsin, to seasonally profile nutrient transformation and Carbon sequestration -... | ecosystem: Engineered > WWTP > Effluent > Algae... | reverse complement strand
CAGGAGCTTGGGTTGGCGCTGATGCGCAACAAGGATGCCCTGGCGATTCCGGTGTTGGTGCACGCAGTTGCGGTCAGCAGTGAGGCCACCCAGGCCGCCACGCTCTACAACCTCGGCCGCGCCTACCTCAACGCCGATGACGCGGCCGGGGCGGTTGAGGCGCTGCAGCGCTCCCTGAGCCTGCGCCCCAACAACCAGCCCACGCTGGTGGCGCTGGAAGAGGCGCGCGCCAAGCTCAAGGCCACCGGCAAGCCCGCCGGGCCCACCGTCCCGGTCAACGCGCCCCCCGTAGACGCCCCGCCCGTCAACGCCCCCGCGCCCACCAAGGTGCCCTCCAGCGGCGGCCAGCCCTGAGGCGAACGTCTCGATTTTTCTGATGTTTTCTGGCTCGAACCCTGGACTCCAGCTCAAGGCGAGAGGCAGGCAGCTTCACCCAGAGCCCGTGCGCAGGCGTCCGGCTCGTCCACCCGCGGGGCGCCGGCGCAGGCATTGGCCCGGCACACCCGGGTTTCGGCGGGCAGGCGACTGGCCTGGCGCCAGCAGCCCAGCCGCGCGGCCACCTCATCGAGGCCATAGATCTGGTGGTAGAGGTCGTGGCAGGTGGCCAGCACGCAGGCGCAGAGGGCCTGGACGGCGGCGGACGGCTCGTTGGGCGAGCCCGCATCGGGCGGTGGCGGGGTGATGCCGGCATCGGGGCTGGCCTCCACGCCCCCATCGGCGGGGACCGGCTGGCAGGCGGCCCACCCGCGCACAAAGGACAAGAAGTCGAGGTAGGCCGGATCGTCGGCCCGCACAAACTTGGGCCCGCCGCCGTGGTCCACGCCGCCCAGCGCCGCGGACAGCGGCTTGGTCACCAGCAGGCTCTGCTCGGGGTGGGCCGCGTCCAGGTCACCCGCCGCCACCAGCCGCCGCAGGGTCAGGCGAGCGGCCTCGGGATCGGTGCCGTCCACCATCCACAGCGGCGCGCCCTGGATGCCCGCGGTGACGCCGGTTTCGGCGTGGCAGCTGTTGCAGCGGTTGTGCCACTGCATCACCTCCACCTGGAAGCGCAGGGCCAGCGAGGGGCCATCGCATGGGCGACCGCGGGGCAGCCAGGCATCGGGGCTGGTGCCCGCGTCGAGGCGGGCATCGGCGGCGAGCGCACCATCCGTCCGGGCGGCGTCGGTGCGGGCAGCATCTCGCGCGGCTGCGTCAGCTGGGCTCCCATCCCCCCGGCCGCCATCCCCCCGGCCGCCATCCCCCCGGCCGCCATCCCTCCGGCCGCCATCTGCACTGGGCGCCGGGCCGCAGGGGTCCACGAAGGGCCCGCAGGCGCTGGCGTGACAGCGACTGCTCTGCTCAATCCAGGCGAGGAAGCCCTGGTACTCCGCCTCCGCCGCGGCCGCGGTGGGCCCGCCCCGGGCGCGGTTGATGAGGCCGAGGATGCGGCTGGCGCGCGGATCGTCGAGATCCACCATGCCCTGCTGCACCAGGCAGGCCATGGAACGGCAGGGGGTGTCACGCACAAATGCAGTGAGATCAATGCCTTGCAGGTGACAGCGGCTGCAGCTCTGGGGGTGCTCGTCACGCAAGAGCGGGGCGATGCGCTGGCGGTAGACCTGGTCGGTCTGCTCGGCGGAGCACGCTTCGTCGGGGTCGTCGGGGGTGCAGGCGCCCACCGGGCACGGTTCAGACCCACCCCGCGGCAGGCACCCGGTGAGGCTCAAGAGGAGACCCAACCACCACGTCGCTCGCCCGACCATGCGGGCCCCTACTGCGCGACGCGGCGCTTGCGCCACCACTTGAAGTAGATCAGCAGGGCCACGGCCACCACCGCAAGCCCGCCCAGAACCCAGCCCTGGGCGCTCTTCGCCGTCTCCAGCACCACTTCCCAGTTCTCACCGAACTTCCACCCCAGCCAAATCCAAACCGGCACGGAGATCAGGGCGGCCAGGAAGTCGAGCAAGATGAAGCGGGGCAGGGGGAAGCGTGCGGTGCCCGCGGTGAGGAACACCGCGCCCCGGATGCCGGCCACAAACCGGCCAAAAAACACCGCCCAGCTGCCGTAGCGGTCAAACCAGACCGTGGCCTTGGCGCGGCGCTCAGGCGTCAGCAATCGGCCCAGCCGGCCGGTGCCCTCGGCGGCCGATCCGATGCGGCGGCCGATGAAGTACAGGCAGGTGTCGCCGATGAGAATGAAGGTCATGCTGATGGCAAAGTGGATGTAGACGTTGATCTTACCCGCGCCAGCCATGGCGCCGCCGAAGATCAACGGGATGTCCTCCGGAAGGGGTACCCCCAGCCCCGCCACAAACAGCGACAGCGCCACACCGACGTAGGTGAACTGATCGAGATATGCGGTCAACCACTCCACGGATGGTCTCTCCCTACCGGCAAGGGCCGGGCTGAGTGCTGGTTCTTCCACCGATGCCACGGCGAGCGCAACCGTCTCCGTCGAGGGACGCATTCATTCACCCCGATTCGCTCTGGCCTTTGGCGCCCAGTCCAGCCACAATGCCCAGGCCACGATCCGAACACCCGGAGCCCGCATGTCCAACGTGGATCTCAAATCGCTCATCGGTACCCTCAACGCCCAGTGCAAGCGCGCGCTGGAGCAGGCCGCCAGCCTGTGCATGAACCGCGGTCACTATGAAGTGGCGGTGGAGCATCTGCTCGCGGTCCTGCTCGATGAGCAGGCGAGTGACATCCCGCACATCCTCGGCGTCTTCGACATGGATGCGAAGCGCATGAAGGTGGCCCTGCTGCCGGCCCTGGAGACGATGAAGTCGGGCAACACGGGGCGGCCGGTGTTCTCGCCCCTGCTGCTGCGGTTGTTCGGGCGCGCCTGGATGATCGCCTCCCTCGACTTCAAGGCGCCCGATGTACGCTCGGGCATGCTGCTGCTGGCCATCCTGGAGCGGCCCGCCCAGTACAGCAGCGGCGACTGGCTCGAGGAGCTGGAGGGCCTGTCCCAGGAGACCCTCAAGAACAAGTTTTATGACATCGTGCTGCACTCGTCCGAGACGAAGCGCAACGCGCAGCAGGCCGCGGCGCAGGCCGCCGGTGAGGCGGGTGGCAGCGGCGGCGGCGTCGGTGGGGCACCCGGAGACGGCTCGGCGCTCTCCCGCTATGCCATGAACTTCACGCAGCGCGCCCGCGAGGGGAACATCGACCCGGTCTTCGGGCGCGATCGCGAAATCCGCCAGATGATCGACATCTTGGCGCGTCGCCGGAAGAACAACCCGATCATCGTGGGCGACGCCGGCGTGGGCAAGACGGCCATGGCCGAGGGCCTGGCGCTGCGCATCCACGAGGGCGACGTGCCCGATGTGCTGCGCGGGGTGGAGCTCATCGCCCTCGACCTGGGCCTGCTGCAGGCCGGCGCGGGGGTGAAGGGCGAGTTTGAGTCCCGCGTGAAGCAGGTCATCGACGAGGTGCGCGGCTCGCCCGTGCCCATCGTGCTCTTCATCGACGAGGCCCACACCATGATCGGCGCCGGCGGGGCGGAGGGCGGCAGCGATGCCGCCAACCTGCTCAAGCCCGCTCTGGCCCGTGGTGAGCTGCGCACGATCGCCGCAACCACCTGGAAAGAATACAAAAAGTACTTCGAGAAGGACGCAGCCCTCACCCGCCGCTTCCAGCTCGTCAAGCTCGATGAGCCCAACGTCGCCGACACCACCACGATGTTGCGCGGGCTGCGCAGCCGGTACGAGGCGAGCCACGGGGTCATCATCCGCGACGACGCGCTGGTGGCCGCCGCCCACCTGGGCGCGCGCTACATCACCGGCCGCTACCACCCCGACAAGGGCATCGACCTCGTCGACACCGCCTCTGCCCGCGTGCGGGTGGCGCTGACCTCCAAGCCCGCCGAGCTGGAGGACGCCGAGCGCCGCATCGACGTGCTGGAGCGCGAGCTCGAGGCGCTGCGGCGCGACATGGAGCAGTGTGGCACCGAGGCCGGCGAGCGCATCGCCGAGCTGGGCGAGGAGATCACCACCACCCGCGAGACGGTGGAGACGCTCACGGCCCAGTGGACCAAAGAGAAGGAGGCCGCTGAAGAGGTCATCAATGCCCGTGCCGAGCTGACGGGCCTGCAGCAGGCCCGCCCCGGCCTGGACGACCAGGATGAGGACCAGAAGGCCGCCCGCCAGAAGGTGCGCGACACCCTGGGGGTGCTGCACGCGGCCCAGGGCAAGGATCCCCTCGTCAATGTGGAGGTCACACCCGAGGTCATCGGGCGGGTCATCTCCGACTGGACGGGTATCCCCCTCGGCAAGATGGTGCGCGACGAGGCTTCGGCGCTGCTGAAGCTCGAAGGCCAGCTCCAGACCCGCATCAAGGGGCAGGATCACGCGCTGGAGGTCCTCGCCCAGCGGGTGCGCGCCTCCAAGGCGGGCTTGGGCAACCCCAAGGCCCCCATGGGCGTGTTCTTGTTTGTGGGCCCCTCCGGCACCGGCAAGACGGAGACCGCCCTGGGTGTGGCCGACCTGCTGTTTGGCGGCGAAAAGTTCATGACCGTCATCAACATGTCGGAATTTCAGGAGAAACACACCGTGAGCCGGCTCATCGGCTCCCCGCCGGGCTACATCGGCTTCGGCGAAGGCGGCGTGTTGACCGAGGCGGTGCGGCAGCGCCCCTACTCGGTGGTCCTGCTCGACGAGGTGGAGAAGGCGCACCCCGAGGTGCTCAACCTCTTCTACCAGGTCTTCGACAAGGGCATGTTGGCGGACGGCGAAGGCCGGGTGGTGGACTTCAAGGACACCGTCATCTTCCTCACCAGCAACCTGGGCTCCGACATCACGATGGAGATGTGCGAGGACGGCGCCAAGCGGGCGGAGCTGGGTCAGCTCAACGAGCGCCTGCGCCCCACGCTGTCCAAGCACTTCAAGCCCGCGCTGCTGGCCCGCATGACCGTGGTGCCCTACTACCCCATCAGCGTGGACGTGATGCGCTCCATCGTGGAGCTCAAGCTCGACCGGCTGCGCAAGCAGCTGGCCGAGGCCCACAAGATGTTGATGGTGGTGGAAGAGGCCGTGTTGGACTCCATCACGCGGCGCTGCACCGTGGCCGAGACCGGCGCGCGCAACATCGACTACATCATCAACGGCTCGCTGCTGCCGCGCGTGTCCACCGAGATCCTGGAGCAGATGGCCGAGGGCAGCCTGCCCGATACGCTGGTCATCGGGGTGGACGATACCCAGTTCACCTTCCGCTTCGAGGATCGCGGCCACCGCGGCCACCGTGGTGGGGATCGCAAGGTCCGCGAGGCGGCGGTGCAGGCGGCGGCGGAGGATCCCACGCCGGTGGCGACCCTCGCGCCGGTGCCGGCCATGCCCGAGCCGGTGCAGGTCGCGCCCCAGCCCGTGCAGGCAGCGCCCGCCCCGGTTGCGCCCACCCCTGGAGTGCAGGCGCCCGAGCCCGCTCAGGTCGCCCCTGAGCCGGTCCCCGAGCCTGTGCAGGTCGCCCCCGAGCCCGTGCAGGCCGCGCCCGCGCTGCCGGCCACGCCGCCCGATGTGCCGGTCTCGGTGGAGATCGTGGCGGACATGGCGCCCGAGCCGGTGCTCAGCCCCGCGGAGCGGGCACGCCAGCTGGCGGCCCGAGCCCGCGCGGTCCTGGCCCAGGGCGCCCGCCCGGCCCGGGTGGAGACGCGCCTCGAGGTGGAGACCGGTGGCGCCAACGAGGTGGACGAGGGGCATTGATCGGGTCCGCCCGGTTTGACCCGGATGTCGACCCGCGGCACCCGGGTAACCCCTCGTTCTATCTCAGGATTTCTCCCACCCGTCCGCCGCGCACTGTGATCAAATGAGCGCCACGTGGGGGTAGGGCCCCTCGCCCCAGACCACCCGCCGCCCCAGCGCGGCCGCCGTCGCCTCCACCTCCGCGGGATCCACCAGCGCCCCAAAACCACACCAGGCCGCAAAGCGCTCGGCGGAGCCGGCGCCCTGGACGCCGCGCCGTGCGCCCACTGCGCGCCCCAGCGCCGTGCCGGTGGCCACGAGGCGCCCGCCCGGGGGCGGACCGGCCTGCTGGACCGTCCAGAAGCTGGCCAATACGGGCCCGGAGGTCACGGCGGCCGCGGCGGCCCAGGTGCGCTGGCGGCCCTCGGCGGTCAGGACGTGGGTGAGGCTGCCCCAGCCGAGCAGGACGGCGGCGTAGCGGCGCTCGGCCCACGGGGCGGTCCCCCCGTCGAGGACGCCTTGCGCCCACGCTTCGTGATCCAGGTCCCAGACGGCCCGCGCGCCGCGGGTGCGGCAGGCGGTGGCCAGGCGCGCGACCGGCTCGGTGGCCTCCACGGTGTAGCCGCGGGCCACCAGCGCCGCCACTTCGGCCCCTGCCCCTGCTCCGGCCACCAGCAGGTGTGCCGGACTGGGCGGCAGGTGTGCGCGGTACCAGGCCTGCTCCCAGTCGAAGAGCGCACGACCCTCGCCACCGGCCTGCCGGTAAAGCGCGAGGGTGAGGGCCTGCCGCTCCGCGGGCCCCAGCGCTTCGCCCAGGCCGGCACCCAAGGCCGCCTGGCACTGCGCCCAGGTCCGCCCCGCCGCCGCACCCAGCCCGATCAGGCGAGCGAGGGCCGTCGGAGAGCGCCAGAATGAGTAAAAGTGTGCCACAGCGTGCGATCTCCCCTCCATGGACCCACATCTTCGTGTAGGTTTGCAGCATACCCGAAGTTTCATCCGCGGGAGCGCGATCCCATGGCTTCCAGCCCCCCGGGCCCAGCTGACCGGCCTGCCCCCCTCCAGCGGCAGACGCGGCGATCCATCAGCCTCAGCGAGGTGATGATCGCGGTGGCCATCCTCGGCGTGTTGGCGGCGATGGCCGTGCCGACGCTGGTGCGCCGCAGCCACCTGGAGTCCACGGGCGGGGCCGCGCTCGACCTGGGCCGGCTCATCACCCGACCTCTCGCCGACGTATCGCCCGATGCGGCGATCGAGCCCCCCAGCGGCGTGCCCGCCCAGCCCTGACCGTCACCAGACCGTCCCTCGACGGTCGAGCGCAGTCCAACCGCACGAAACAACAGGGGATTGTGGGCGCGCGTGCGGCTGCAGGCCGGACTGGCGCTCGCGAGGTGGGCGGCCCGCGACTTGCGAAGCGGGCTCGCCATGGGATCACAGCAACCGCAAGTACGCGATGATGTCGGCCTGATCGTCGGGCGTGAGCACGATGGGCGCCGTGCCGGGGAACACCACCGGCGTCGCAATGATGAAGAACGTGGTGTAGTGCTGCAGGACCTCTTCCAGGGTCTGGGCGGCGCCGTTGTGGAAGTAGGGCGCGGTGTCGCGAATCCCCCGCAAAGACGGGATCTTGAACTGGCCCAGGTGGCCGAGCGGGAAGCCGCGGAAGTCGCCGGTGACCAGGGCGCGGCCGGGATCGCTGCTGACCACCTCCACCTCGGAGCCATCGGGCTGAGTGACGATGTAGGTGCGCGGGGGGTTGCTGCCCGGGAGCAGCTCACCGCTCAAGATCGACTGGAAGCGCTCGCCCGCGGGCACAAAACCCAGCGGCGGGGGCAGGGGATTAAAGCCGTTGCTGGTATTGAGCAGCGGGCCGCTGTGGCAGATGGCGCAGAGCCCCACCTTGGAGTCAGGGCTGATGGGCACGCTCTCGAAGAAGCGGCGGCCGCGACGCTGGGCGGCGGTGTGGCCGCGGGGCAGCTCGGGCGCGTCCTCCCCCTCGGCGAACTTCCGCGTCTGGTTGGAGGTGAAGAAGCCCCGCGTTTGCTGGAAGGCGGCGATGAGCGCCAGCTGATCGGCGGTGGGCTGCACTGCGGTGCCGGTGTGGTCGGCGATGGCGCCCCGCGCCTGCTCGATGAGGTCGGCGGCGCGGCCGTCGTACATCAGCACCGGATCCAGGGCCGGTGTGTCCAGCGTGGTGGGGATGCCCCGGTTGAGCGTGACCGTGCGGGCGGTGGGGTCGTCGGCAAGCCGCACGTGCGCGGGCAGCGGCAGGGTGACGCGCACCGTGCCCTCGCTGCGGATGCGGTCGGTGCCATGGCCCTGCCCATCGTCGGTGCCATCGCCGCGGAAGAGCGGGCCGTGGGGATCGTCGGCGAAGGCCTCGGCGATCTGGGGCAGGGTGAGCGTGCCGTTCTCCAGGCTGTGGCAGGTGCGGCAGGTGCGGCCGTTGCCCCCGAAGGTCTCCTCCTCGAAGAGCCGGCGCGCCTCGCGCCGGTCGGCGTGGGAGAGTTCTTGAGCGATTTCGGTGGTTTGCAGGGTCGGGTCCTGCGGGTCACCACAAGCGACCAGGGTCAGGGCGAGCCAGAATCGAGCGTGCATGGGGGCCTCCTTCGGGGGACGCTTCCACGCTATCGCCCCCTGGCAGGCGCCGCTTGTTCGGCCGTGCACACTTCCTTGCCCGAGGAGGCGGCCTTGGCTGAGCGTGCATGCGCGCTGGAACAAGACCCGCACCCGGTGGGCAGCGACAGCTCAAAAAGTGCTTTGGAAACGGGGGCTTCGGAGGTGGGCGCTTCGGCGAACCCGGTCATCCGGCGCCTCCTCGCCTGCCTGGAGGCCGAGCTCTGCGACCCCGACCTGTGCCCGCAGCGCCTGGCCCAGCGGCTGCGGCTCTCGGTACGCACGCTGCACGCGGCCTTGGCCGGCTCGGGCACTACCGTCGCGCGGCTGATGCTGGTGCGCCGCCTCGACCGTTGCCGCGCGCTCCTCGAAGCCGAGCCCGAGCGGCGCATCAGCGAGGTGGCATTTGCCTGTGGTTTCAACGACGCAGCGCACTTCAGCCGCACCTTCAAGGCCCGGTTCGGCATGGCGCCGCGGGCGCTGCGCGATCAGAACAGGGTGACACCCGCCGACACGCCGGGCCAGAGCCGCACGTTGAGGTCGCCGTCGCGGTAGAGCCGCCCCAGGCCGAAGGCCAGGTCTTCGCCGTCCCGGTCCTTGGACACGAGCACATTGAGGGCCGGGCCGAAGGTGAGGGCGAGGTTCGGCGCCAGCCGCCACCCCGCGGTGACCTCTAGCCGGTTGAGCATGTCGAGGTGGTCGTCGGAGAAGCTTGCCGCCGTGTCGTAGAAGCCCTGGGTGGTGGCGCCGATGTCGATGGTCCAGCTCGGGTTGAGGTGGATGCGGCCGCCCAACCCGGCGCCCAGGAGGTAGACGTCCTCGGTGAAGCGGGCCCCGGCCAGGATCGAAGTGTAGAACGATTGACTTCCCAGGTGGACGGCCAGGCGGGCGGGGGCGACGTCGCTCGCGCCCACCTCCACCTCGTGGATGCCATCGCCGATGATGTTGATCAGCCCAATGGGCGCGCCGCGCATGTGGGTCGCGATGTTGACGAGGCCGATTTGGGTGCCCTCGGCGTCGTCGGCCACGTTCACCAGGCCCACCTGCAGGCCCTGGATGCGCTCGGCCACGTTGGCGATGCCGCCGATCTGGGCCCCCCGCAGTGCACCGGTCACATTGACGAGGCCGCCCACCTGGAGGCCCTGGCCCTCGCCGCCCGCCTGGTTGAAGAGGCCGCCCACCTGGAGGCCGTTGAGGCCGTCACCCACCGTGCTGAAGAGGCCGCCCACCACCAGGCCGTGGGCGGATCCCCCGACGGTATTGAACAGGCCGCCCGCCACTGCGCCGCGCGCCGAGCCGTCCACCAGGTTGAAGAGCCCCGCCACCTGCAGGCCATTGAGCTCCGCCTCGTTGACGTTGAAGAGGCCGGCCACCTGGGCGCCGCGCACGCCGCCTTCGCGGATGTTGCCCAGCCCACCCACCTCCAGGCCATCCAGGCGCCAGCCCTGGCCCACCAGCAGGTTCAAGCTGACGCGGTTGGTCACGGCCCGGCCCGAGTTGGTGTCCAGCCCGGGCAGGATGCCGATGTTGGCCGCCACCACGGGGGCCTCAACGCCGCCGCGGGCCACGGTGACCTCACCGTCCACGGGCTGGAAGGCGGCGGAAGCGAGGGCCGTGCGCTGCCCGTCGGCCAGGGCGATCTCGGTGCGCGACAGGGCGCCGTTGTGGTCGAGGGTGATGCGGTAGGTGCCGGGCGCAAAGCCCAGCTCGATGCTGCGGCCCGCGGGCTTGTTGAGCTCAGCGACCAATTGTCCAGCCGGATCGCGCACATAGAGCCGTCCGGCGATGGCTTCGTCGATCACGAGGCCGGCGCCGGTGGAGCGCACATCGGTGAGCACCACGTCGCCCTGCCCCGACAGGTTGAGGTCGTAGCTGGGGTGCTGGGCGCCCAGGCGCGTCTGCTCGGTGCGGGCCAGCGTCTCGTGGTAGGCGAACTGGTAGGCCTCGTTCAGGGTCACGCGCCCATCGGCCGTGGTGTCCGCCGCCCCGCGCAGGCCCGACAACAGCGCATGGGTAAAAAACGAGCCGCCCACGCGGTCCGACTCCTGGGCCGACTCGTCGGCCGAGGCCGAGGTGAGGATGGCGTACCCCTGCACTTTCACTGCGGAATCCACCAGGAACGGTGGGCGCCGACGGCCCCCTTTGGTGCGGGTGAGGGCCCCCGAGGCGCACGCATCGACGATGGCGATGCGCACGTCCGCGGGCAGGCCGTCCACGCGGCGCCGCAGATCCGTGTAGCCCACCCGCTCGCCGCCCAGCAGCAGGCCCTGCTCGTCGGAGTGGCCCGAGTAGTAGAACAGCAGCTCCACGCGATCGCCGGCGGCGCGGGCGGCGCTGAGGCGGCGGCCCATCTCCTTGAAGGCCCCCTCCAGGGCCGCGGGGTTGGGTTCGGCCACCAACAAGCGGTCCTCCGGGGCCACCCCCCCGAGCTGGCCCAACACATCGCTGAGGGCCTGGGCGTCGGAGACGGCGTAGCGCAGCTGCACCCGGTCGGGCCCGCCATTGTTGGCCCCCGCGAGCAGGGCGAAGCGCCGCAGCGGTGTCGAGGCCTGGGCAAGGGCGAGCGCCGGCCACAGCACACACAGCAAGATGATGGATTTCATTGGGTTTTCCTCAAGAGGATCGTGGCCTGGGCGTGGTCGGCCGAGAGCGGGAGCGCGGCGGTGCGGGCGGTGTCGCCCTGGGCGGCGAGTGTGCGGGCGGCGTCCACCACCGCGGCGACGTTGATGGGGTGCTGGGCGGTGACCAAAAAGAAGCGCTCGTAGGCGGGCGCATCGTCCAGCTCGTAGGCGTGGGCCACCGCGACGCTGGGCAGGCCGCCGGGCAGGGCCGTGCTGCCCCCTGGCCGCTCGGGGAAGTGCAGCGTCACCGCGCCGCGGCCATCCACCGACACGATCACCCCGTGGCCGGCGCCGCGGGGCGCAACCGTGAGCTGCACCACATCGCCGGGGTGGGCGGCGGCGCCCTCGGTCAAGAGCTCAGCGCTGCTGGCCACCTGGCGGTGGATGGCCAGGGCCGAGTGCAGCGCACCTTTGGCCCGCTCGGTGGGGGCGCCGCTCTCGGGCAGCGCTGCCTGGAGTGCCAGCGGGGTGCGCGTGACCAGAAAAACCGCTGCGGCCGCGGCGGCCAACGGCACCAGGCCCAGCACCAGCCGGGGGGTGCGGCGTCGTTGGAGGCGGCGCTCCACCTCCGCGGCCACG
>Ga0075163_10011623_pt1 | contig 11471 bp, 9 predicted proteins | sample JI1023141ADNA_FD_71478 | JGI IMG/M metagenome (GOLD analysis project Ga0075163, IMG submission 71478) | Wastewater effluent complex algal communities from Wisconsin, to seasonally profile nutrient transformation and Carbon sequestration -... | ecosystem: Engineered > WWTP > Effluent > Algae... | reverse complement strand
GGTCCTCAGTGGGTGGAGGGCTTGCCCTTCGGTGTGCGTCGGGCCGAACAACTGATTGGCGCGCAACTCGGCATCACACCCCATCAACACCTCACGCGTCGGCGGCTGGAACATGCGCGTTCGATGCTGACCAACACTGCCACGTCCATCAAGGTCATCGCTCATCGCATCGGCTTGCGCCATGCATCGCATTTCACCAAGTGGTTTCGTCGCTATGCAGGGGTATCGCCGTCAGTGTATCGTCGGCTGCCGTCGAACGAGGAAGTCTGACGAGGCTACTTCGCTGGCAGGTCTAGCAGCGATGGCAATCCGTTGAGCCCAGTGCCGCCCACACCTTTGAGCACGTCGATAGCTTTGGCTCCAGGCTTCAGCGGATCGGCGGTCTTTAGGTAGTGGAGCAAGTCATTGTCGGTGGTGAGCACGAGGGTCATGTCGGGCGTGATCGTTTTCTTGAGCGTGTCCATGGCCTTGGTGAACTCAAACAACTGAATGGACTCAGGGGTTTGGTTGTAGGCTTTCGCATAAATCTCGGTCGCCTTGGCATCAGCACCACCTTCGATCTCCTGAATCTTCTTGTAGGCCTCGGATTCGATCTCTTTCAACTCGCGGTCGCGATTGCCCAGAATCTTGGCGGCTTCACCATCGCCTTCGGAGCGGAAACGCTCGGCGATCTGCTCGCGCTCGGAACTCATGCGCTGGTAAATAGTCTGGCTGACGTTGGGGTTGTAGTTGAGCCTCTTGAACCGAACATCCAACAGCTCAATGCCAAGACGGGAAACAGATTCCTTGGCACTGGCAAGGATGAGGCGCTCAAGTTGCTCACGGCCCACCTGAATGGAAGGCAGCGTGCCGATGCGAGAATCAGCCGCAGCAAGCGCGGCGTCACGCTCGGGTTTGCGAGTTTTGTCACTGCGGATGGATTCGATGAAGTCGTGGGAAGCGACCACATCCCGCACTGCACCGCCAATGAGTGTATCCAACCTGCTGTGGGCCGTGCGAACATCGGTGACCTGCTGGAAGAAGATGAGCGGATCTTTGATGCGCCAGCGGGCGAAGTTATCGACCACGATGATCAGCTTGTCTCGGGTAGGCATTTGGGCGCTTGGGCCGTCCCACTCCAGCACTTGATTGGAGAAGCGATTGATCTTCTGAATGAAGGGCAGCTTGAAGTGCAGACCGGCGTCCTTGATGGGTTCGCCCTTTATCTGCGAGAACTGAGTGATGATCACCTGCTCGCGCACATCGACGGTGTAGAGCGATGCATTGAGGATGATGGCGGCAGCGATCAGAATAAAGACGCCACCGACTGAGGCTAGAGCTTTCATGGTGTTAGTTGCGTGAGTTGTTAGATGGGGCGCTGGACTGGCCTTTGATCGCGGGGATCTGCATCATGGGGAGAAACTGCGGTGCCTTCTCGTCGATGATGACTTTGTTGCGCACGACAGGCAGCACCTCGGACATGGTCTCAAGGTAGATTCGACGGCGGGTTACTTCGGGGGCCTTCAGATACTCGGTGAGGAGCGCGGTGAAGCGTCCAGCGTCGCCTTCGGCTTGATTGATTCGCTCGGTCGCGTAGCCCTGCGCGGCACTGATTTTTTGCTCAGCCTCGCCTTTGGCGCGTGGGACTACGCGGTTGTATTCGCCGTTGGCGACGTTGATCTTTTGCTCCTTCTCCTGCTGGGCGCGGTTTACTTCATCGAAACTGCTCTGCACCTCACGCGGGGGCTTCACATCCTGCATCTGCACCTGGTTGATGGCGATGCCCATTTTAAAGTCGGTGAGAATTTTTTGCATCCGTTCCTGTGCCCTTACTGCCATCTCCGTGCGGCCCACGGTGAGGACTTCATCAATGGTTCGGTCGCCAACGATCTCACGCATCACGGCCTCGCTGATGGCACGAAGGGTCGCGGAAGTGTCGGCAAAGTTGAAGAGGTAGTGCTGAGGATTATCGATGTGATACTGGATCACCCACTCAACGTTGGCCGCATTGAGGTCGCCAGTTACCATGGATTTTTCCTCCTCCGGTTCATCGGAGAACTGATAAGGATTCGATGCGCCGAAGGAGCCAAAGCCAAACTCCATCTTGAGCTGTCTTCTTGTGGGCACGATGGTCGCGGTGTCGATGCCCCAGGGGAGCTTGAAATGCAGGCCGTTCTCGCTGGTGGAGTGATACTTGCCAAATCGTTGCACGACCGCGACGGAATCGACAGGCACGGTGTAGAACGATGAGAAAAAGCCGACCAGGAGGAAGATCACGCCCAGGCCGATGAGGACCTTGACGGGGCTGATTTCCATTTTGATCTGGCGGTTGTTGGGCAGGGGAGGGAAGTTGTTGGCCACGGTGTTGATCTTGGTTTGCGCAATCCTACGAACGTCAGGAGCGAATAGCAACACAAGGACCGAAAAACAAAAAGCCCCTGAGCGCGAGCGTCAGGGGCCTGGACGGGAAGGGTGAGTTGATCGCTTACAGTGCCTTGATCTTCAGATGGCGATACCAAACCGGAGCCTGGGCTTTGCCGTGCAGGCCTTGGAGGCCGATCGGTCCGCTGCGGGCGTAGTCCTTGAGCGCGATGGGAAATTTGTTCGGTGTGCCATCCGGATTCTTGCCTTTCTCAGGCCAGTTGTTGAGGTCGGCCTTGATGACTTCTTCGCCATTGAAGACCACGCTCACCAGCGGGCCTTTGCAGGTGATGGTGAAGTGGTTCCATTCGCCAATGGGCTTGGACATGGGCTTCGAAGGGGGCATCGCATCGTAGATCGCGGCGACCATGCCATACTTGCTGCCGTCGGCGGAATCGTGGACCTGGATTTCGAGAGCCTTGAGCACGTTCTTGATATCGCCGGAACGGAGGAAGATGCCGCTGTTCGATTCCTCGGCCACCTTGAATTCGAGGTCGAGAATGAAGTCGCCATACGATTCCTTGGTCCACAGGGTCTCGTGGTCGCCAGCGACGAGTTCACCATTGGCGAAGGCCCACTTGTAAGCCTCCACAGCATTCGAGAGATCGGTGGCAAAGAGTTCCTTCCAGCCGGTGGTGTCAGGATGGTCAGCAGCGAAGAGGGGGAGCGAGAGTGCGGCGAGTGCGAGAAGGCGGAGTTTCATGAGTTGGATACTTGGGGACAATGCGGCCTTCGTAGCTCGATGGGCACGAAGGATCGCGACCTATCAACTCGATGAAGCTGGCTAAACTTGCGGCGTCCAGCGGTTGCGACGGCGAAGGATAGGCAGATCGGCAGCGCTAAGGTGGACGCCCTGGCGGTAGATATTGCACAGGATGCCGATGCTGATCATCGCCATGAGGAGGCTGGTGCCGCCGAAGCTCACAAAGGGAAGCGGAAGGCCTTTGTTGGGCAGCAGACCCGTGGTGACGCCCATGTTCATCAGACCTTCGAGGCCGAACAAGAAGGTGAGGCCAAAACCCAGCAGCTTGCCGAATCGATTGGGCGCGTAGGCGGCGATGCACATGCCGCTGAGCACGATGATGACGAAGGCGAAGACGGCGGCGAGCGTGCCGTGAAGTCCGAGTTCCTCGCCGACCATGGCGAAGATAAAGTCCGTGTGGGCTTCGGGCAGATTGTAGAGCTTCATGCGGCCGAGCCCAGGTCCCACGCCTTCCACGCCACCGGAGCCAAAGGCGAGGATCGAGTGCTTCTGATGGCGTTTCTTGGCCTCGATTTCCTTGCGATCTTTGGCCGGGAGTTCCTCCATCCTGATGAGCTTGGATAGTCCGGGAACCTCAGAAGCAAAACCAATCACGCGATGCATTCGATTCGGTGTGATCCAGACCATGGCGCACAGAGCTACGAGTCCAGCCACTCCGACGAGCGTGAGGTAGCGAATCTTGGCCCCGGCCACGATCATGATGCCGATGCCCAGCATGATGCAGATCAAGGCGGAACCCAGGTCCATCTCGCCACCAATGAGCACCGTGATCGCCATCATCATAGCGACGGGACCGAGGAACCCAATGCGGAACGAGCGAGCATGGGGCTCGTGCTTGGCATACCAGGCTGCGAGAGCGATGACGAGAACCACCTTGGCAAACTCCGAGGGCTGCACGCGGATGTCCCGCCTGCCGAGGAACTCAAGGCCGACCCAGCGTTTGGCACCATTGACCTCGACACCAACGCCGGGCACATAGCAGAGAATGAGCGCGAAAACAGCAATGCCCAGCAATGGCCAGCGCCAGGCGAAGAGGCGCTCATAGTTCATCGCGCAGCAGATGCCACCAACGAACATGGAGAGGGATAGCCAGGCTGCTTGCTTCCAGACCATGCCGTAGTCAGTTCCGGTGCCATCCAGGGTGAGGTAGCTGGCGCTGGCGAGCATGACGAAGCCGATGATGAGCAGGAGCACCACGGCGAGGACAAGGAAGATGATGCTGCGTTTGGCCATTGAGCAGGAGAGGGGTTCGAGAGGGCAGTGATCAATGCGGCACGAGGTGCGACGCTGATCGCTGGCCACTGCATCGAAAGGCCCCGCCCGCAGTCACACACCTGGACTGCGGGAGAGGCTTTCGAAGGGGCTTACTTGGCTGGAATGGTGAGGGTCTTGCCAATGCGCAGACCGGTCGCTTTCTTGATCGCGTTGGCACGCATCAGGGAGTCTTCAGAGACCTTGTAGCGGCGGGCGATGGCATAGATCGTGTCACCCTTCGCGACAGTATGCTTGGTCGATGCCGTGGTCGGCTTGGAGGTCTTCTTAGCGGGTGGCGGAGAGTCTTCCACCTGGCGCTTCTTGGTGGTGGTCGATGCTTGCTTGGTGCTGTTGCTACTGTTGCTGGAACGGCTGGAAGTGCCTTCCGATTCGAGCGACTTGCGGGCTGCGGATGGAGTCGCCACAGGGTTCGGAGTGGTCGGGCTGATGAGCGAAGCACGAGGCACTTCGGTGCGATTCTCGGCGATGCTACGACGAACGGAACTGGTGGGCTTTTCCGAGGTCTCGGTGATGAACTTGGCCGCCTCGTTGCTCTCCATCGGGGCTGGAGGATCATCTTGCACGATCTCAGCACGCGGAGCCGGAGTAGGCAGCGGCGAAGAGATCATTTGCTTTTGTTCTTCGGCAGGTGCCTTGACCGGAGTCTCGGCGAACTGACTGGGCAGCAGGCTTTCTGGAGAGGCTGCGGGAGGTGTCGTGGTCGCTGGTGAGGGTGGTGTGGTCGTGACAGGTTGCGCCACAGGAGTGGTAGTCTGTGAGGACCCCGGTAGATCGCGAACGACAGGCAGCGGCGCACTCGTCGTGGCGACGGCGGTGCTCGTGGTTGTCGTTGTGGATGCAGGCTTCTTTGAGGCGGTGCTTACAGCGACACCTTGAGCTTCGGGTTCGGAAACGAAGTCATAGATGATAACGCCGCCAATGACGACGACGTGGACGAGCAGCATGATGACAAACATGCGTGCCAGTCCCTGGTTTGGTTCGCTTTGTGGCCACTCTTTTTCATTGGTGACCATCGCCGCGACGTGAAGTCGCTTGCGCTCAGTGGTGCTGAGCACCTTGTCTTGTTTCTTTTTCATGTGGTGTGTGTGGTGGGAAATGGAGTGATGTCAGATGAGGGCATTGACGGCAGTGCGGAAGTATTCACCGCGTTCGGCGTAGCCCGAATACATGTCGAAAGAGGAAGTGCCTGGTGAGAGCACGACGGCGTCTCCACGGCTGGCAGCGCGGGCGGCCTGTTGCACGGCTTCGGCCATGTCATTGGCGCGCTGGCAGGGGACGAGATCCTTGAACTGCTCGCAGAGCTTGTCGCCGATCTCACCGATGGTCACGATGCTGCGCACGGCTCCTGGGATAGCATTGCGCAGCGGCGAGTAGTCGAGGCCCTTTTCCTTCCCGCCCATGATGAGCACCAGCGGACGATCAAGGGACTTCACGCAACTCTCCAGCGCATGAAGATTGGTGGCCTTGGAGTCATTGATGAACTCCACACCATCCATCTCACGAACGAGTTCGCAGCGATGGCGTGGGGGCTCGTAGCTGGCGATGGCATCGAGCATGGCATCAAACGAAAGCCCGTGCAGCCATCCGGTGGCCAGAGCTGCGAGGATGTTCTCCATGTTGTGACGACCGCGCAGACGAAGCCGTGATGCGTCGCCCACGCGTGTGTCCTGGTGATAGAATTTGCCGTTCCGATACTCGAAGTCGGCACTCTGGTTCGCTGAGAAAGTGAGCACCTTCGGCATCAGCGGCCCGAGGCGGTCAATGTCGAGCACGTTGATGATGGCGAAGTCTTCGGCAGTTTGGTTTTCGAAGATGCGGAATTTCGCGGCGAAGTAGTCAGCCTCGGTGGCGTAGCGGTCGAGATGGTCTGGAGCGAAGTTCAGCCACAGGCTGATGTGTGGCTTGAAGGTGGTGATCGTCTCAAGCTGAAAGCTGCTCACCTCCAGCGCGAGCACATCGTAGGGCTGGCCGACGACGATCACCTCGCACAGGGCTACGCCATGATTGCCGCATGGCAGGGAACGCTTGCCGCAGCCATTGAACATCGCGCTGATCAGCTCGGTGGTGGTGCTCTTCCCATTCGTGCCGGTGATGGCCACCATGGGCAGGTGGGTGAGAGCGAAGCCGAACTCCATCTCGCCGGTGAGCGGGATGTTGGCCTGGCTGAACTTGACCGGCAGCGGCCAGGTCACATCGAAACCGGGGCTGAGGATCGCGAGATCGTAGTCGCCCTCGACGATCAGGCAGTTCTTTGCTTCGTCGCCCGTGATGATGTTGAAGCCGAGCGTCTTCGCAGCTTCGATATTCTTCACGAGCTTGGCCGGCTCACCTTCATCGAACAAGGTGACGCGGGCACCGTGCATGGCAGCGAGACGCCCGGCCGCGAGGCCGCTGCGAGCGGCACCGAGGATGGCGAAATGCAGACCGGGGTATTTCATGGTTTAGCGAAGTTTGAGCGTTGCGAGCCCGAGCAGGGCAAAGATCAGGGACAGGATCCAGAAGCGCGTGATGACCTGGTTCTCGATCCAGCCGCCGAGTTCGAAATGATGATGAATCGGAGCCATACGGAAGACTCGCTTCCCGCGCTTCTTGAAGCTCACGACTTGGATGATCACGCTCAGCGCTTCCATCACGAACACTCCGCCCACGATGACGAGAGCGATCTCCTGGCGGCACCCGATGGCGAGTGAAGCAATGCAGCCACCGAGAGCCAGACTGCCCGTATCGCCCATGAACATGCGAGCCGGGTGCGCGTTCCACCAGAGGAAGCCAATGCATGCACCTGCGAGCGCCATTGCGACGATGGCCAGCTCCGCCGCGAGCGGATGGAAGGGCACATGGAGATAGTCAGCATACTTGCCCGAGCCACAGACATACGCGAAACCTGCGAAGCTAAGTGCCGTGGTGACGGAGCACCCAGCCGCCAGCCCATCCAGCCCATCGGTGACGTTCACCGCGTTCGATGTGCCCTGCATGATTAAGATGTAAAACACGACAGCGAACAAGCCCATGTCGGCGATCAGCGGTCCTTTGAGGAAGGGCACATGCAGCTCGCGCATGTTCGATACTTCAGCCGTGTGATGGCCCATTCCATAGGCAAAAATCAGACCGACGATGAGACCCACCGCGCCCTGCCAGACCAGCTTGAAACGGGCATTCACTCCCTTGCTGTTCTTCTTGGCCACCTTCTGGTAATCGTCCATGAATCCCAGCGCACCGAGCCCGAGTGTGGCGAAGAGGCAGGTCCAGACCATCTGATTATCCCAGCGTGCCCAGATCAAAACCGAGGCCAGCAGCGATGCCACGATCAGCACGCCGCCCATCGTGGGCGTGCCAGCCTTCTTGCCATGCAGTTCGAACAGCTTGTGAACTTCATCCGCCGTGCGAATCGGCTGGCCTACTTTCAAGGAGATCAACTTGCGAATGACGCGCTCGCCATACAGGAGGGACAGTGCGAAAGCCGTCAGCGCCGCTCCGCCAGCGCGGAAGGTATGATACTTGAAGAGGTTCAGCAGTTTATAGAACGGGCTTTCAAGGCCGCCCGCCCATTCCCATGCGAACCAGTCGCGGTGCTCGTATAGCCAGTAGATCATGACGTTTGGAAATGCATGAGGACCTTCTCCATGCCGGCTGAGCGGCTGCCTTTGAGGAGCACCACGTCACCCGACCGGAGGCAGGTCTTCAAGGCGGACGCACATTCGTTGTGTGTGGCAAAGTGCTCGGTGGTAATCGCCTTGGCTGCTGCCGTGCTGATCAGTGAGGCTTCGTCTCCAACGGTGAAGACGCCATCGAGCTTCAAGCCGGCCGCATACTCACCGATCTCGCGGTGAGCTGTCTCGGCGTGAGCGCCAAGCTCGCCCATGCGTCCGAGAACGGCAATGCGACGCCCTGTGGAGCCCAGGCCTGCGAGGGTGCGCAGGCCTGCCTTCATGCTGTCGGGATTCGCATTGTAGGAGTCGTCCAGGAAGGTGATGCCAGCGATGTGCTTGGTTTCGAGACGGCCTTTCGTGAGCGCCACATCGCGCAGGGCAGCCGTGGCATCGGCGGCGCTGATGCCGCTCTGCCAGCCAGCGGCGGCGGCGAGAGCTGCATTGGCCACCATGTGCTCGCCAGGGATGGGCAGGAAGGCGTCGAAGCGTTCACCCGAGAAGTCGAGCGTGAAAGCGGTGCCGTCGGTGGTCGGCTTGAGATTTGAAGCAATCACATCACCTTTGCCAAGGCCAGCCTGGATGACGCGGGCCGTGCAGCGTGCAGCGATGGCAGGAGTGAAATCGTCATTCGCATTGAGCACCACGATGCCTTTCTCATGCACAGCTTCGGCGAGCATGCCTTTTTCGAGAGCGATGGCCTCGCGCGAGCCCATGTGCTCAATGTGGGCAACGCCGACATTGACGATGATGCCCACATCAGGTTGTGCGATGGCGGCGAGCGGTGCGATTTCGCCGGGATGATTCATGCCCATCTCGAGCACGGCGCAGGTGTCACCCTCTGCGATGCGTAGAATCGAGAGCGGTAGGCCGATGTGGTTGTTGAGGTTGCCGAGGGTGGCGCAGACTTGGTGCTTCTTCGCCATCACGGCGCAGGTGAAGTCCTTGGTCGATGTTTTTCCAGAGCTGCCGGTGATGCCGACGACGTAGGGTTGGTGCCATTCGCAGTAGCCGCGTGCCAGGCGTTGCAGCCCTTCCAAAGTGTCGCCCACCAGAATCACGGCGCAGGGCAGGGGATCGGCTGGCATCTTGCTGACCAGAACGGCGGCAGCTCCCGCTGCGGCCACTTGCGCTACGAATTCATGGCCATCAAAGCGATCACCGACGAGCGCGACGAAGACCTCACCGGCAGCGGCTTTGCGAGAGTCCGTGTTGACCGTTGTGACCAGACGCGAGCCATCGCTTCCGTGGAGCGTGCCACCGGCGAATCGGGCTAGAGTCTGGAGGTCGAGCGGCTTCATTCGTTCCACTTGCGGCGTGATTTATCGGGATCGTCGTTATTGAATGCGCGCTGCTCGAACTCGCGAGCCTGCTGCTCTTCCTGCTCGGCCTGGATGCGGTTCATGAGTTTCTCGGCGCGTGCTGTGCGGCGGCTCATCAGTGCTCCGTGAGCCACGCGGGTGTCGTCGAAGTCGTGCTTCACACCCTTGATGTCCTGGTAAGTTTCATGGCCCTTGCCAGCGATGAGAACGATGTCGCCAGGTTGCGCATTGGTGATGGCTGATTTGATCGCCTCCGCACGATTTGGAATCTCCACGTAGTTCTTCCGGCTGAAACCTTTGACGATGTCGGCAAAGATCTGAGCAGGGTCCTCAAAGCGGGGGTTGTCGGTGGTGACGATGCACACATCGCTGCCTTCCTGAACGGCGCGTGCCATGGCGGGCCGCTTGGTGCGATCACGATCACCGCCACAGCCGAAGACCGTGATGATACGTCTCGGACGGAGCAGGCGCAGCGTGCGCAAGGCATTCACCAGGGCATCTGGCGTATGCGAGTAGTCCACATAGACTGCGAATTTGAAGGTGTCATCGCCCACGCGTTCCAGGCGACCTGGCACTTGGGGAGCATCCTTCATTTGCATGACGGCTTCCCGTAGATTGGCTCCCATCGCACGGGAGAGAGCCAGCGCGGCGAGTGTGTTATAGACGTTGAAATCGCCGATCAACGGGGTGCGGACCATGAACTGGCGGCCTTGCACCGTGAGTTCAAACGTGGTGCCCATGATGTCGTAGCGGACGTTCGAAGCACGGAAGTCAGCCAACGCGCCAAAGCCATAGGTGCAGACGCGCTCGGTGCTGGAGTATTTGATGTTGAGCTTCTTGCCCCAGAGGTCGTCGATATTGATGATCAATCGTCCCTTTGGGCGTGCCGCGACCATGTCGAACAGAATGGTCTTGGCTTCGAAGTAGCGTTCCATCGTCTCGTGATAGTCCAGGTGATCCTGGGTGAGATTGGTGAACACTGCGGAGCCGATGCGCAGCCCATGCACACGATCCATGTCGAGTGCGTGGGAGGAGACCTCCATTACCGCAGCCCGGCAGCCGTTCTCCACCATGGTGGACAGGTGCTTGTAAAGCTCCAGAGACTCCGGCGTGGTGTGTGTGGCTGCCTCAATCTGATTCTGGCCAAGGTCGTAGCAAATCGTGCCTAACAATCCGCTGCGGATCATCGCTGCGTTCAGCAGGTAGTGGGTGAGGTAGGTGATCGTGGTCTTGCCATTGGTCCCGGTGATACCACCGAGGATGAGCTGGCGGTCGGGCCTGCGATAGAAGACCTCGGCCATGAGGGCCATCGCCTTGCGGCTGCTGCTGGTATGCACCCAGGGAATCGTGGCGTCCGCTGGTGGAGCGGTCTCTGCCACGATGGCGACGGCACCGGCTTTGATGGCTGTGTCGATGAAGTCGTGGCCATCCACCTTCATACCGCGAAGGGCGATAAAGGCGGTGCCTGGTTTCACCTTGCGTGAGTCATAAGCTAGCGCGGCTACGTTGACGTCTTGATTGCCGCTGATGACGGGATGGGCGAGGTCAACAGTGAGTTCACGGAGTGTCATTGGCCACCTCCTTCAGGATCGGGGACGAGGGTGAGGCGCAGGTCGCGCTCGGGAGCAACGGCCAGGATGTCGAGCGCCTTTTTAACGATGTCGGCAAAGATCGGGGCGCTGATCTTTCCTCCATAGATGTCTTCGGTGTTTTCGGCATGAGGATCTTCGAGAAGGACGAGGCAGGCGAGGCGAGGCTGCTCGACAGGGGCAAAGCCAGCGAAGGAGACGGCGCGGTGAATCTTGGAATACTTGCCCGTTGCCCTGTCGATCAATTGGGCGGTGCCGGTCTTGCCTGCTACGCGGACTCCTTCGATGGCACCGGACTTGCCCGTGCCGTCGGTGACAACGAATTCCATGGCCTCCGTCACTTTCGCAGCGTTGGCGGGCGAGCACACCTGACGCACCACGACAGGTGAGATCGTCTGGCACTCGGTGCGATCAGCGGACAAAATGCGGTCCACGAGGCGGGGTTGCATGAGCTTGCCACCATTGGCGATGCTGG
>Ga0075163_10011622_pt1 | contig 11471 bp, 7 predicted proteins | sample JI1023141ADNA_FD_71478 | JGI IMG/M metagenome (GOLD analysis project Ga0075163, IMG submission 71478) | Wastewater effluent complex algal communities from Wisconsin, to seasonally profile nutrient transformation and Carbon sequestration -... | ecosystem: Engineered > WWTP > Effluent > Algae... | reverse complement strand
AAGGTCACGCTGATGCTCGAGGACGGCCGCGTCCACCCGGAGGCGGGCACGCTGCAATTCTCCGACGTCACCGTGGACGAGACCACCGGATCGATCTCCCTGCGCGCGCTGTTCCCCAACCCGCGGCGCGAGCTGTTGCCCGGCATGTTCGTGCGCGCCCGGCTCGAGGAGGGCGTCGTGCCGCAGGCGCTGCTGGTCCCGCAGCGGGCCGTCACGCGCGACCCCAAGGGCCAGGCGATCGCGCTCGTCGTCAACGCCGAGCGCAAGGTCGAGCGCCGCCAGCTCGTCACCGACCGCGTGATCGGCAACAGCTGGCTCGTCACCTCGGGCCTCGTCGCCGGCGAGCAGGTCATCGTCGAGGGCCTGCAAAAGGTCCGTCCAGGCGTCGAGGTCGCGGCCACCCCGGCCGCGCCCGACCCGGCGCCCGCGGCAGGTTCACCACCGGCCCCGGCCGCGGCGTCGGCCGCGCCATTACCCGACGCGGCGCCCGCCGCGGGCCCGCCGGTCGCGCCGGCGTCCGCGGCGGCGCCCGCGAGTCCGCCCGCCGCGTCGAAGTAGGGAGCCGCGTGTCCAGGTTCTTCATCGATCGACCGATCTTCGCGTGGGTCATCTCGATCATCATCATGATGGCGGGGATGCTCTCGATCTTCGCGCTGCCGGTCGCGCAGTACCCGACGATCGCGCCGCCGACGATCAGCGTCGGCGCGAGCTACCCGGGCGCCTCGGCGAAGACGCTCGAGGACACCGTCACGCAGGTCATCGAGCAGAAGATGAGCGGGCTCGACGGGCTGCGCTTCATCTCGTCGGCGAGCGAGTCGACCGGCTCGGCGTCGGTGACCCTGACCTTCGAGCCGGGCACCGACCCGGACATCGCGCAGGTGCAGGTCCAGAACAAGCTGCAGCTGGCGATGCCGCAGCTGCCGCAGGAGGTCCAGCGTCAGGGCGTGCGGGTCGCCAAGTCGGCGAGCAACTTCCTGATGATCGCCGCGTTCGTGTCGGCGGACGGCAGCATGGCCCGCAACGACATCGCGGACTACGTCGTCTCGGCGCTGCAGGACCCGATCAGCCGCGTCCCCGGGGTCGGCGAGGTCCAGGCGTTCGGCTCGCAGTACGCGATGCGGATCTGGCTCGACCCCGACCGGCTCGCCTCGTTTCAGATGACCTCGCTCGACGTGAGCGCGGCGATCCAGACCCAGAACGCGCAGGTCTCGGCCGGCCAGTTCGGCGGCGCGCCGGCGATCCCCGGCCAGCAGCTCAACGCGACGATCACGGCGCAGACGCGGCTGCAGACCGCGGACGAGTTTCGCGACGTCATCCTGCGCGTCAACCCCGACGGCTCGCAGGTGCGGCTGCGCGACGTGGCCCGCGTCGAGCTCGCGGGCGAGAGCTTCGAGGTCGAGAGCTATTACAACGGCAAGCCGTCGGCGGGCATGGGCATCCGGCTGGCGAGCGGGGCCAACGCGCTCGACACCGCGGACGCCGTGCGGGCGCGGCTGGACGAGCTCGCGGCGTTCTTCCCCGAGGGCCTGGAGACCGTCTATCCGGTCGACACCACGCCGTTCGTGCGGATCTCGATCGAGGAGGTCATCAAGACCCTGTTCGAGGCGATCGGGCTCGTGTTCCTGGTGATGTACCTGTTCCTGCAGAACCTGCGGGCGACGCTGATCCCGACGATCGCGGTGCCGGTCGTGCTGCTCGGGACCTTCGGCGTGCTCGCGGCGGCCGGCTACAGCATCAACACGCTGACGATGTTCGGCATGGTCCTGGCGATCGGCCTGCTCGTCGACGACGCGATCGTCGTGGTCGAGAACGTCGAGCGCGTGATGGCCGAGGACAAGCTCTCGCCGAAAGAAGCGACCCGCAAGTCGATGGATCAGATCACCGGCGCGCTGGTCGGCATCGCGCTGGTGCTGTCGGCGGTGTTCGTGCCGATGGCGTTCTTCGGCGGCTCGGTCGGCATGATCTACCGCCAGTTCTCGATCACGCTGGTGTCGTCGATGGCGCTGTCGGTGGTCGTCGCGCTGACGTTGACGCCCGCGCTGTGCGCGACGCTGCTCAAGCCCGGGCACGGGCCGCGCACGCGCGGCTTCTTCGGCGCGTTCAACCGCGGCTACGAGGCCAGCAGCCGGCTGTACCACCGCGTGGTCGCGGCGATCGTCGGCCGCCGCGGGCGCTCGATGCTCGTCTACGTCGCGCTGCTCGGCGGGCTCGTGGCGCTGTTCATGCGCATGCCGACCGGCTTCTTGCCCGAGGAGGACCAGGGCAGCGTCAACGTCCAGGTCCTGCTGCCGCCGGGCAGCACGCTCGAGCGCACGCGCGCGGTGCTCGAGAAGGTCCGCGACCACTTCCTCGGCCCGGAGAAGGACACGGTCGAGTCGGTGATGACGATCGCCGGCTTCGGCTTCAGCGGCCGCGGGCAGAACTCGGGCATCGCGTTCGTGAAGCTGCGCGACTGGGACGAGCGCGGGGCCGACGACCTGCGCGCCGGCGCGGTCGCCCGCCGGGCGATGGGCGCGTTCTCGAAGATCAAGGAGGCGACGATCTTCGCGGTCGTGCCGCCGGCGATCAGCGAGCTCGGCAACGCGACCGGCTTCCAGATGCAGCTCCAGGACCGCGGCGGCCTCGGCCACGAGCAGCTGATGGCCGCGCGCGACCAGCTGCTCGAGAAGACGGCGAAGCACCCGGCGCTCGCCAAGGTCCGCCAGGGCGGCCTCGAGGACACGCCGCAGTACAAGGTCGACGTCGACCGCGAGCGGGCCGCGGCGCTCGGCGTCGCGCTCGGCGACATCAACACGACGCTCGCCGCGACCTGGGGCGGCGCCTACGTCAACGACTTCATCGACCGCGGGCGCACCAAGCGGGTGTACCTGCAGGGCGACGCGCCGTTTCGCATGCAGCCCGGCGACATCGACCGCTGGTACGTGCGCAGCAAGCAGGGCGCGATGGTCCCGTTCTCGGCGTTCTCGACCGGGCGCTGGACCTTCGGCTCGCCCAAGCTCGAGCGCTTCAACGGCTTCCCGACGATCACCATCCAGGGCGAGGCGGCCCCGGGCGGCAGCTCCGGCGCGGCGATGACGGCGATGGAGGCGCTGGCCGGCGAGCTGCCGCCGGGCATCGGCTTCGAGTGGTCGGGCCTCTCGTACGAGGAGCGCGCCTCGGGGGCCAACGCGCCGGCGCTGTATGCACTGTCGCTGCTGGTGGTGTTCCTGTGCCTCGCGGCGCTGTACGAGAGCTGGTCGATCCCGCTGTCGGTGCTGCTCGTGGTGCCGCTCGGCGTCGCGGGGGCGGTGATCGCGACGCTGTCCGGCGGGCTCGCCAACGACGTGTACTTTCAGGTCGGGCTGCTGACGACGGTCGGGCTCTCGGCGAAGAACGCGATCCTCATCGTCGAGTTCGCCAAGGAGCTGCGCGAGCAGGGGCGCGATCGCGTCGAGGCGGCGCTGACGGCGGCGCGGACCCGGTTGCGCCCGATCCTGATGACCTCGCTGGCGTTCGTGCTCGGGGTGCTGCCGCTCGCGCTCGCCAACGGGGCCGGCGCGGGGGCCCAGAACGCGATCGGCATCGCGGTGATCGGCGGGGTCGCGGCCGGGACGATCCTCGGGGTGCTGTTCACGCCGATCTTTTATGTGGTCATCGCCCGGCGGGATCCAAAGCCTCGCGAGAATGTGTCGGGGCATACGTAGCGGCGGCTGCGGGTGGGCGGCGCGGGCAGGGTCGCGTCGGGCGTCGCGGACGGGGTCGCGTCGGGCCGGCGGGGTCCGGCTCAGGGGCAGCCGGGTGGGCGTCGCGGACGACGTCGCGTCGGGCCGGCGGGGTCCGGCTCAGGGGCAGCCGGGTGGGCGTCGCGGACGACGTCGCGTCGGGCCGGCGGGGTCCGGCTTGGGGGCCCGCGCATCTGGGCGCAGCCGGGTGTCCGAAGGGGGCTCGGCCCTCAAACACGGCGGGCGCACCGTATCGCGTCCGACTTCACCGGTCCCGCCGGACTCGGTCCAACCCCCCTTCGGCCCCCCGGCACCCAGGCTTGCGCTGAAGGACCGGGCGGTCGGCGGAGCCGAGAGCCGGACCCCGCCGACCCTCGGGGCGCTCCCGGGCCGCGCGGGCATATGCTGCGCGGGTGAGTTCGCATGGGCGGCTGACTCGAGCGCGCGAGAGACATGACTCGTATGGCATGTCCGTGAGGACATGTTCGTGAGGGCATGTCCTTGCGGGCATGTCCATGCAGACATGTTCGTGAGGACATGTCCATGCAGACATGTTCGTGTGGACACATCGTTGGTTCAGGGCCGGCGCGGGTCCGGCCTCGGCTGCGCCGACCGCCTCGTCCCTTGGCGCAAGCCTGGGTGCCGGGGGGCCGAAGGGGGCTCGGACCGAGTCCGGCGGGACCCATGAAGTCGGACGCGATACAGTGCGCCCGCCGTGTTTGAGGGCCGAGCCCCCTTCGGACACCCGGCTGCGCCCAGTTGCGCGGGCGTATCGCCGGACCCGCGCCGGACCGTGCCACGGAGCCCGCGCAGCGCTCCACGGAGCCCGCGCAGCGCTCCACGAAGCCCGCGCAGCGCTCCACGGAGCCCGCGCATCGCTCCACGGAGCCCGCGCAGCGCTCCACGAAGCCCGCGCAGCGCTCCACGGAGCCCGCGCAGCGCTCCACGAGCGTCGGGTCGCTCGCGGCCCGGCCGGGAGCGTTCACGGCGGCGGGTCCCACCACTTCGACAGCGCGCCGTGAGGCGAGCGCGGGTGGGACGCGTAGTGCGAGGTGTCGTTGTAGAGCATCAGGCGCGCGCGCACGGCGTCCTTGAAGTCGAGGACGTTGAGGCAGGCGGGGGCCTGGTCGAGGCGGTCGCGGTAGCCGCGGGCGTCGATGCCGAGGAGGCTCGACAGGGCCAGGCGGATCGTCGCCTTGTGCGAGACGACCGCGACCGACTCGCCCGGGTGGCGCAGGACGATCGCGCGGAGCACCGGCAGCGCGCGGGCCATCACGGCGAGGCCGGGCTCGCCGCCGGACGGCGCGAAGGTGAAGGGGTCCTCCTCCCACGCGCCGTACTCGTCGGGGAAGCGCCGCTCGACTTCTTTGCGCGTGAGGCCCTCCCAGTGGCCGTGGTCGATCTCCCGCAGGCCCGGCTCGCGGATCGGCGGGTGTCGGCACGCGGTCGCCACGATCGTCGCCGTCTCGACCGTGCGCCGCAGCGGGCTGGTGTACACCGCGGCGAGCGGCTGCTCGGCGAGGCGCGCGGCGAGGCAGCGCGCCTGCTCGCGGCCCTCGTCGGACAGCTCGACGTCGGTCGAGCCGGCGAAGCGGTCCTCGGCGGACAGCACGGTCGCGCCGTGACGGATCAGGAAGATGCGCGTGGCCATGCCCCGGACAGTGCCCGCACCCGCACGCGCGGCGCAAGGCGGTCACGTCGACACGATCGGCGAGGCGGCAGCGCCCGCATCGTCGATGGGCAGCCCGCTCGCCAGGGTCGTCGAGGCGCTGATCTCGCGGTCGCGTCGATGGATGGTGCCGATCGACTCAGAAGATCTGCACCGCGGGGAGGTTCTCACCCATCTCGCCCGGCTGGTCGCCGCGGTGTTCGGTGTCACCGATCCCGAGCTCGCCGCGCTCGTTCGTGCCCCAGCACTTGACGTTGCCGTCGTCGAGGCGGGCGCACGCGCCGAGGAGGCGATCGGCGAGCTGGACCGCGGTGCGGCCGGGGCCGAGGTCGATCGGAGGCAGGTCGGCGCCCATCTGCCCGGGCTTGTTGCCGATGTTCCCGACCGACCCGTTGCCGAGCGCACCCCGTGCGCCGATGCCCCAGCACTTGACCGACCCGTCGAGCAGACGAGCGCAGCCGGCGGCGATCTCGACCGCGGGCCCGTCGAGGTCGACCGGGATCAGGTTGGCGCCCATCTCCCCGGGCATGTCGCCGAAGACGGCTGGCTTGCCGAGCCCGAGCTGGCCGTCGTTGCCGAAGCCCCAGCAGCGCACGTTGTTGTCCGCGAACACAGCGCAGGAGTAGATGTTGCCGAAGCCGAAGCTCAGCGGCTCGACCACGCCGAGCTGCATCTTGGGGAGGTTGACGCCCATCTCGCCGGGCTCGTCGCCGCGGGCCTCGGTGTCGCCGATGCCGGTGAGCGTCCAGCCGCCCCAACATTTGACGCCTCCCGCGGTGAGGGCCGCGCAGGCGCCCGCATCGCCCTTCCACAGGGACGAGACCTCGAACGGGCCGAGATCGATGAACGGCAGGGCGTCGCCCATCTCGCCGGGCTCGTCGCCGACGTTGAGCGTGTTGCCGTTGCCGAGCACGCCGTTGATGCCGCTGCCCCAGCACTTGACCCGCCCGACGTCGAGCAGCGCACAGGTCTGGGGTCCGCTGGCTGCGAGGTGGAGGACCTTCGCGCCGGCGCCGAGGTCGACGAACGGGAGCGCGTCGCCCATCTCGCCGGGCTCGTCGCCGCGGTGCTCGATGTCGCCGAGGCCGAGCTTGCCGTCATAGTTCTCGCCCCAGCACTTGACCCGACCGTCCGTGAAGCGGGCGCACGAGTGGTACTGGCCAAGTGACAGCTGGACGACCACGTTGCCGGCGCCGAGGTCGACGTAAGGGAGCGCGGCGCCCATCTCGCCGGGCTCGTCGCCGCGGTTCTCCGAGTCGCCGAGGCCGAGCTGACCGAACGGGTTGTCACCCCAACACTTCACGCGGCCGCCGGTGATGCGCACACATACATGGAAATGGCCCGCGACCATCTCCTCCACCGCGAAGGCCTGCGAGCAGTCGCTCGCGCAGGCGTCCTCGTCGTTCAGGTTGCCGTCGTCGCAGGCCTCGCCGAGGTCGACGACGCCATCGCCGCAGACCGCCGCCGCGGTCGTCCCGGTTCCGGAGCTCGTGTCGTCGTCGAGGGTGGTGCTGCCGGGGGCCGTGGTCGTCGACGCCGATGTCGTGTCGGCCGTGCCGGTCGAGCCGGTCGTGTCGGTCGTGCCGGTCGTGCCGGTCGTGCCGGTCGTGTCCGGGTCGGACGTCGAGGCGCTCGTCGTCGGGATCTCGGGCTCCGTCGTGGGCGCGCCGGTCGTCGTCCCGGACGACGATCCCCCCGCGGCCGTCGAGTCGCCGTCCGCCCCGCCGGGCGGGGAAGCGCTGCAGCCCAGGAGAACCAGCGTGCAGCCGAGACCGAGTGAACACGCGTAAAGCGAGGACATTCGAAACGGTAACAACATCGCTCGTGCGAGACAAGCGCCGCGCCGTGACCCGCGCCGGGCGTTCGCGGCGATCATATCTCCAACGGGTCGAGGCGGCTGATGCGCTGGAACTCGCCGCTGGTGATCCAATCGTCGAGGTGCCTGGCGCGGAGGAGTGCGGAACGCACGATCGCCGCGCTGGGCCCTGCATCCGCTCGAGGTCCGCCGCCGTCGCGGGACGCGGGGCCTCGGACCCCTCGCGCGCCTCGACGAAGGCGCCAGCGCTCCACCCGTCCACGCCGCCGGATTGCACTTCGCAGCGAACGCTTTATATACGAGGGTCTGGCGCGGCTTCCACGTGAACGCCGCGAAGCCGGCATATCACCGCCGAGTTCAGGGGGACGATGCAACGACACATCAGCAAGTCAGCGCTCATCGTGGGCGCCAGCGGGATCGTCGGGAACAACCTGGCGAGACACCTGATCAGCGGGAACTGGCGTGTGCACGGCCTCGCCCGCCGCCCTCCGGCCGACATCGCGGGCATGGAGCCGGTGACCGCCGATCTGCTGGATGTCGCGTCGCTGCGGTCCGCGCTCGCCGGGTTGCGGCCGAGCCACGTGTTCTTCAGCGCATGGATGCGCCAGGCGAGCGAGGCCCAGAACATCACGGTAAACCGCGCGATGGTCCGGCATGTCCTCGACGTGCTCGCCCCGTCGCGGTCGCTGCGACACGTGGCGCTGGTGACGGGGCTCAAGCACTATCTGGGCGCGTTCGAGGCGTACGGGACGGGGGCCGTCGCCGCGACCCCTTTCCGCGAGGAGCAGGCGCGACTGGACGTGCCGAACTTCTATTATGCACAAGAGGATGAGGTCTTCGCCGCCGCCGAGCGCGATGGCTTCTCGTGGACGGTCCACCGGCCGCACACCATCGTGGGTTACGCCGTCGGCAACGCGATGAACATGGGCTCGACGCTGGCGGCCTATGCGACGATCTGCCGGGAGACGGGCCGGCCGTTCCGGTTCCCGGGCTCGCCCACCCAGTGGCACTCCCTCACCGACATGACCGATGCGCGCGTCCTGGCGCGGCACCTCGAGTGGGCGGCCACGACGGAGGCGGCCCGCAACGAGGCGTTCAACGTCGTCAACGGCGACGTGTTCCGCTGGAGCTGGATGTGGCCGCGGATCGCCCGGTGGTTCGGCCTGGAGGCCGCGCCGTTCACGGGAGAGCACACGCCCCTCGAGGTACAAATGGCGGATGCGGCGCCCGTCTGGGCGACGATCGCCCGAAAATACGACCTCGCGGAGGCCGACCTCGCCACCGTCGCCTCGCCATGGCACACCGATGCGGATCTGGGGCGGCCGATGGAGGTGGTCACCGATATGAGCAAGAGCCGCAAGCTGGGTTTCCTGGACTATCAGGCCACCGACGAGAGCTTCTTCGAGCTGTTCTCCCGGCTGCGCCAGGCCCGGATCATTCCGTGAAGACCGACCAGGGGCTGGAGCCTCGGTCGTGCAGGCGACCGGGGGAAGCGAGAGGGCCAGCGCGAGGCGCACCCGGCGAGGAGGGCGAGCCGCGGCCACGGCCGCGGCCGCCGACCTGAATCCCGGCGCAGGCCGCGGATCGATCAGAGCGGGCGCCAGGGCCCGTCCGGCCGCTCGGCGACCTCGACGATCGGGGGCAGGGCCGCGAAGCCCGCGACGACGATCTCCTTGACGGACCCGGGCGGCTCCGCGACCGTCTCCGCGGTCATGAAGGTCGCGCCGCCGCGGGGGACCGTGAGCCCGCCTGCCCCGGGTGCAAGTGCACGGTCGGCCCCGTTGAGGGTCGACGCTCAGGACACTGGGCGTCGCGCGGCGCGGAAGATCAACCAGACTGGAACACCGACGGCGAGGGTCGACTGCACGATGCTGTGGGCGGCGAACAAGGACAGGTCGGACCAGGGCACGACGACGACGAGCCCGAGCCACAGGAGCACGAGGGCGATCCCACCTCGAACCGTATCGACCTCCACCACCAGGAGGGTGATCGCCCAGAGCAGCGCGATCAGGGTGTACCCGGGGGCGAACGGGCTCTGCAGGGCGGCCAACACCAGCAGAGACATCCACGTCACGGCCTGGGTGCGACGACCTCCAGGTCGGCGTACGGCCGCCAGGACCGCCAGAACGACCAGCACGACGGAATACCCGCGGCCGAGTCGACGCCCAAGGACCCAGGGATCGCCCACATCCAGGCCCATCAGCTGGAGCTTGAACGGCAGCCCGAACGGAGACATGTTCGTGAGGACGCTGAACGGGTCGTCGTCCATGAACGCGAACACCTCCCCGGAGCCGAGGCGGGGGAGCATGAACGTGAAGAAGGACTCGATCGGGTTCACGCCGAGGGTCAGGGCCGAGAGGGCGAGGAAGATCGCCCCGAAGCCCGCAGACCAGGCGGCGCTGCGCCAGCGACGTTGCGCCAGCAGGACCACGCCCAGCACGCCGGGGGAGATCTTGGACAGGATCGTGAAAGCGAGCAGCGCCCCGCCCGTCGCGTCTCGTCCCTTGTGAAAGGCCACCATCGCAAGGACGGACAGCACAATCACCGCGATCTGGAAGTTGCCGACCTGCAGCGTGACGAGCACCGGGAGGCTGGCGAAGAAGATCGGGGCCAGCAGGAGGACCCGGTGAGCGTTCGGGCCATCGATCCACCGCGCCAGGATCCACAGACCCGCGGCCAGCAGGAGCCCGTTGATTCCGAACCACAGGGCGCGCTGCGCCATGAAGTCCCCGTCCAGGGGGGCGAGCGGCGCCACGACGAACAGGAACGGGGGCGGATAAGCGTAATAGTCGAGGATGAAGGGGCGGTACGGGTCCTCGGCTCCTGCGGGGCGGGGCGGGAATCCGTGAGCGCCGTGCCACCACTGCGACTCGTAGAGATTGTCGACACCCCCGCGGCTCAGCGTGTCGGCGCGGACATAGGCTGTGAGACAGCTGTGGGTCTCGAGGAACTTCTCGCCCGGTAGCACCTGCTGATCCACCCGCGTCGGGTCGCCCATGAAGATGCTCACTCGCGCGACCGAGACGAATGCTACCAGCGCCGCGGCCATGTAGAGCGCCGTCAGGGCCTTGTGGCGACCTGCCAGGCCGTCGAGCGTGGACGGGATCCGCGGGAACAGCCGCTGCGCCAGGAGCCCCGTGACCGCCGCGACGCTCAGCAGCGTCAGGAGGCCGGCGAGTCCGAGCGACAGGCTGACGGACGCACCGACGGCGACCAGGCCGCCGAGCCCGAGGGACAGGAGCTGCGCCAGGCGCGGGCGGAGGCATCGCACGAGCACGAGCACGACCGCGATCGCCACCGCGGCGCTGGTGACCGCACCCGCGTCCCCGGCCGGCCCGAACACATGCACCATCGGACGCCACAGACCGTGGGCGACGACGGGCGCCAGGAGCACGGCGATCAGGGCGCCAAAGGCCGCGCGTTCACGGCTGCGGGTCCAGTCGGTCCAGTCCTCGGTCATGATTTAGATCCTCGATCGGCGACCCGGGCCGAGCCGCTCAGGGCTGGGTGACCGGATGGACCTGCCCGCGGAGATCGCCGAAGTAGGTCTGCCCGGTGGTGTGAAGATTGAAGTAGAGCTGACGCGCGACAGCGTACTGCAACATGCCCGCGACGGTCGAGACCCTGCTGGTGGGCGCGTCGCCCAGAATCGGGCACCCGGCCGTGAAGGCGCCGACCACTCCATGGCCGTGGTCGACGACCTTGACGAGGTGTTCGTTCTTCAGCTCGACCGAGAGCACGCCGTCGGCGAGGTCCTTCTGGATGTCCGTGGAGTGCGCGAGGTCGATGAGGATCGGGCCGAGGACGCCGGGGCTGCCGCAATGGATGTGGAACATGTTGATCGTGGCCAGGTCGACGCCCTCGAGCTTGACATCGACGTGGGCCCGGCTGAGATCCTTGGTGAAGCGGATCCGGCCATGACCGCGGTGACCCGCGGCCTCGCGCGCGTTGCGGTCCTGCGAGGGCGCGGTCGACTTGAACATCTTCGGGACCATCTTCGGCGTCTCCTCCTCCTCGCCAGCTTCCTGGTGCGGGCTCAGATAGGCCTCGAACTCCAGCCCGATCTCCTGTCCGCGGCTGGGGTCGAGCGCTGCGCTGGCCTGGGTGGGCACGTTCATCGCCACCGGCGTCGTCGTCACGGACGTCGTCGCGGGCTTCGCCGGCGTGGCCGTCGCCTCGGCGGCGGGTGGCGACGCCGTGGCGGCCGGGACCGGAGAATCACAGCCCCCGAGCAGGGCAACGACGAGGAAAGCAGCGCGAATGGGGGACATCGAAGGCTCCGTGG
>Ga0075163_10011621_pt1 | contig 11472 bp, 16 predicted proteins | sample JI1023141ADNA_FD_71478 | JGI IMG/M metagenome (GOLD analysis project Ga0075163, IMG submission 71478) | Wastewater effluent complex algal communities from Wisconsin, to seasonally profile nutrient transformation and Carbon sequestration -... | ecosystem: Engineered > WWTP > Effluent > Algae... | reverse complement strand
CGCGCACCGCCGGAATTTTATCGGTCGCCTGCACCGTGCCGCCGTCTGTCATGGCGGATATTTTGGTATCGGCCGCAAAAGCGCCGCTGCCGCACACCAGTAGTGCAAGCGCAAGTAATATTCTCATGTTCATGGGATTATGCCTTTTCAGGTTTGGGGAATTGCTTCTTTGTGCTTGCCACCGCATCGCGCACGGCAATGGCTTCTTCGGGAATGGCGCGGTTCAGCACCAGCGCGTCCACCATCTTCCACAGCGCATCGAGCTGCTCACCCACCGTGGGGTAATTGGCTGCACGTTCGTCGCGGTATTTTTCGCGGGCCACATACTGCGCATGCGCAACTTCTTCGGCATTCCGCCGCGCGATCTCCTGCTGCGTCATCTTCTGCACGCCCTGCTTTTTGAGCGCATCCTTGTCACCTTTTTTCAGGGCACGGATGCTGATGGCGGTGTTCTTCATCATAATTGTGTATTTACCCCGTACATAAAGATATCGCCGGAATCTATGTTTCCTGACTGGAAATAGAACTGCACGCCGTCAATGGCAGTGCCAGTCGCGTGGTTTCCGCCGAAGGCCACACGGGTCACATAATCAGCATCGGCCATCAGGTCGCCAACGAACTGCGCCCGTCCGGAGTTGCCGATATTGTAGGCCATGATCAGGCCATGCACGCCGAAGGACGTAGCCAGCGCGGCAAGGCTCAGCACGTTGGGCACTACGCGCAGGGACGTGGCGGCCTGCTCACGCGAAACGGTCATGCCCACCTGCGTCAGCGACGAAACCGACGTATAATTGGCGTCGCTGTCGAAACCGCTCACGCCGCTGCGGCTGATGCGCATCCTGAGCGCGGAGCTGGTAGCAGGCGTCAGGTTACGCAGCAGGAAGGCATACACGCCGAATTCGTTGGTGATGTCGCTGGTGAAATCGTAACTGGTGCCGCCGCCGCTGGCCACGGCCAGCAGCTCCCAGCCTTTGCTTCCCGATTGCGACAGCCCGATGATCTGGAATTGCGTGCCGTCATACGTGATGCGGTAAACGCCGCCGCTCTGGATATCGCCCGCTTCCAGTGCGCCCAGCACGCCGTCGGCGAGCTTGTAGATATTCTTTGTGCCTAGGCCGTTGATATTCACCGTCACCGCGCCGGTGTTGTCCGCCGTGGCGAGGAACTCGACCGCGACACCGCCGGTATATGCCAGGAGCGCTGGCGCAAGCGTAAGTGTTATGGCATCGCCGGTGCCGCCTGCCGTGGCATAGCCGAAGGCCTGCTTCTGGCAATCCGAGAAGTTGGGCAACGGCCAGCCGCCTGGGCGCGTGCCGTCCCCCACATGCAGGCGGTCATCGGTCAGGTTATTGACCACCTCGCCCTCGGCTGGCGTCATCGCGGCTATCTGCGCCGCCGTGCCACGGCGTGTCTGTGTCTGCGTGCTCATTACACTACATATCCCCAATCATCGGTTACGGTTACGGGGTCAGCCACGCTGCCCCAGTCATTGCTGGTGCCAACAGCATCTGCCACGCTGCCCCAGTCATTGGTGACACTCACCCCTCCGGAGGAACCCACCACGGCACCCAGGATGGTGGTCCATGTGGCGGATCGGACGCCGAGGTTGTTGCGTGCGCGGATGCGCAGGTCGTATTGCGTGTTGACGGAAGCCGTCAGCACCGGGCTGGAGGTGAGCGCCCCGTCCACAAAGAAGGAAGGCTGCCAGTCGTCATCCGCCGTGCGTTTGAACTGTATCTCGAAGCTGCCGTTCTCGCGCACGAACGCGTTCTGGTGCGGGTTCCATTTTAGCGAGAGGCTATACACCACATCGCCGTCCACCGAGTCGATCGCGCGGCTGCTGAACGAAAGCCCGGTGACCGCTTCCACCGTGAACACATCCGGCAGGTTGCTGTTGGGCGCGGGGTCGACGTCAATCGCCTCGCCCGATGTCCAGTCATAGATCGCTTCCGCCGTTTCGCGCAGCGTGAGGCGGGTGAGCAGGCTGGGGTTATCCCCGCCACTCACGGTGAAGGCCATCTGCGTCACCTCGAACGGTTTCTCCTCGATGCCCACGCGCTCAATGGTCAGGTTCACGGTGTCACCCACCTGCAGCTTGAATGCCTTCATGCTGAAGGGGATGGTGTAAATGATCTCCTGCCGCGCCCGGAATAGTTCAATTTTAGCAATGCGCTGCGCCGTGGTGGGGCGCGGCGTGAATGGCAGGTTCAGCTCCCTGGGGTATTCCTGCCCGTTATCCTGGTCGATGAAGGTCTGGTACCGCGCGATCGGGTAGTCGTCCTCCTTGAAATTGCTCAGCGGCGTGATGTATTTGCCTTTTATTACGTTTTCGCGCTCGCTCATGGAGATGGCGGTCTTGAAGCTGATGGGCCCGCGCATATCGCCGATGCCCAGCGTCAGCTCCGGCTCGCGCCAGGCGCCTGCCAATATCCGCCAGTAACCGCCTGCGGGCACGGCGCGGCCTGCGATCGAGTTGCACAGGTCGTTGAGTGTCTCACCCAGCGTGCGGGCTGTATCCACGATGCCAGCGCCATGGTAGCGCGGCTCGCCGTTCTTGCGGATGACGATGCTGCCGGACCCACCGCTGGTGAGGTTTACCGCGTTGCCTTCCATCGCATCTTTGAGCGTTGCCGCCAGTCTGATGCGCGGCGTGGTGATGATCTGGTAAGGGATCACATAATAGTTGGTGGCCGTTGCCGTGCCGCCGGGTGCGCTGCCGGGAGCCACCACTTCCACCTGGTCGCCGATCTGGAACAGCAGGCGGTCGCCGGTGAGGGTGATGATGTCCGTGGCGGTATCCACGGAGGCCAGCGTCATGTCCAGCGCTTCGGTGGTTACGATCTCGTCGCCGATATTGGCCTGCGCGGCAAAGTTGTCGCTGTCCACATCGCTGTCCGATGCCTCGTAGCCGAAATCCGCTTTATGGATAAAATCTGAAACGAACAGCGGCGCATTGGTTGTAAAGCGTGTCTGGCCGTCGCGGTAGTCGTAAAGCTTCCGGCCTTTCACAATGGCGCTGAAGTTCGGGAAGCCGTTGGGGAATACGTCCTGGTTCTTGGTGGCGGTAATGTATAAATACGCCCTGCCCTGCCCCCTGAATTCGTTGGTCCATTCGGGAATCTCAGCCACCGCCACTGGATCCGCTACCTGCGTGGATGAGCCCAGATGCTTGCGGATACGCAAATTTCCTGCATACCGCCCGGCGATCACGTTTCCTTCCGCATCGAGATGGTCAGGTGGGATGCAATAATCCCCTGCCCATATCTCATCAATGCTGGTCAGCTCCGATGCCGCCAGCACGATGAACGAATGCAGCTTGCCGTTGCCGCCGGTCACAGTCATGTGCACATAGGCATCGGCAATGCGCGTGTGGCCGTAAATATGCTTGTGCGGCTGCGCGGACTGGCGCACCGCAATGGTGTTGCTGCTGATCTGGTTGACTTCAGCCGGGCGCTTGGGCTTTGGTGTCAGGGCGTATGAAAGCCCACCCAGCACCAGCGCACCCAGCGCCGAGGAGATACTGAATCCGAGCGTCAGGCCTGCCGCCACCGTGAAAGTGGAACCGGCGATCACACCCGCAGCTACTGCGCCAATGACCGGGGGCATCAGTAACTCCAGACAAATGTTGCAAGTTTCAGCGGCAGGCGCACGACGCGTAGTTCGGTCATCGCGGCGATCTGTGTGCCCGTGTCATCCACAAAGCCTGCCGTCAAGCCTGCTTCCAGTTCCATCGCCACCACATCGCCGCGTTTGGCGAGGCGGTAGTTCTGATGCGGTTCAACGCCCATTTGCGCGGTGACAAACCTGACCATACCGCCTGCACCAGCCATGATGGCTTCCGCACCGGCGGCATCGTGATAAGTTCCACGCTGACTGGCGGCGGGGTCGGTGCCGGTGAGCAGCAGCACAGCGTCCGCCACGAACAGCAGGCAATCGTTGCGCCCCCACTCAAACGGGGTGCCGCGGCGCTCGCGCAGGAAGCGCGACAGCAGCAGCGGCCAGTTCTGTTTTCTCACCATACGAGTTCCTTGTCCTGCAGCTGCGCGGTGTAATCAAATAACCGGTCACCCGTATATTGTGATTTCTGGTCTTCCGGCGTGTAGCGGCGCTCTTTGGTGCGGCGCAGTTTCAGCAACACGCTTTCCGCCGAGAGCTTGATGGTGGCCGTCTGGCCGTCATCGTTGAATTCCATCACGTCCATCAGTCCGGTGAAGATGCGGCAGGGATCACCGAACAACTGGTTCTCCAGCAATATCTTGCCGCCGCTTTCCGTGAGGAAAACCCCGCTGTCATCTTCCAACGCCACCGAAGCGGTAACGTTCACCATGCCCAGCCACAAGCGGCAGGGACGGCTCTGGTAGCGTTCAAGCGTGGCCAGCGAGATCATGGATGACGGGATGCCGTTCAGCCCCATCACCACGCCTGCGGCCTGCATGTCCTGCGTTTCCTGAATATCCGACACGCTGACAAAGTTGCCAAGGCCGATGAATTCGCGCTCCCCCCAGGTGAGGGTGCCAAAGCCCGTCCACGCGCGGATAGTGCCGCTTTCAAACTCGAACTCGGCGAGGATGGCAGGCATCATCCCGCCGGAGGATATCTCCTCCAGCAATGCGTCACTGATCTCGCGCATCAGATGACCCCCATCGCCTGGAATGAGAGGCGGTAGACCGGGCCGGGGTCAATGGACCAGCTCACAGTGTTCTCCACCATGCGGAACAGGCCGCGCGGGTTGTTCACTACGATCGCGGCGGAATCAGCAGGCGCGGTGACGATATCAGGTGTCACTTTCAGGGATGCCTTGCCGCTGCCGTCGCTGTTTGGCGTGTTCAGCAGCTTGTGCAGGCGCGCGGTGCTGCCAGTTCCAAGCTGGATGCAATCGCCTTTTTTGAGTATGCCGGTCACGCCGTTCGTCCATCCCTTGGTGAGCAGGGTGCCGCCGGTCTGCCCTGCGCCGTCCACCAGCGGGACGCCGGTGGCCACGCCCTGCGGCACGTCATGCAGCGGCAGCCCCATCAGGAACGTGCCCCAGCTTCCCTTGAGCTCAAGGGCAAAAGCAATCCATTCCTCGAACACCGCGCGGCTGGTGCGCGGCGGCAGGCGGAAATCTACCATCCACTGTTCACCCGGCCAGCGGAAGCTCTGGCGCTCGAGCGTGAACGGGCTGGCGGTGGAGCCGATCACATGCTTCAGGCTTATCACCACACTGGCAGCGCACATGCTGCTAGGTGCTTCGAGGATAGGAGGTGTTGTCATCCGGCAGCTCCACGGCGTTGCGCGTCAGCCATGCGGCTTTCAATACGTCCGGGGCCTATAAGGTTGATCATGGCCATTTCAATGCGGCGCACTGCTCCGGCATCAGCTCCGCGCGCGTCAATGTTGTATATATTTCCGCCGCCGCCATTGCGCCAGCTTTCCGCGTCACCCGGGCGTAGCACCGCCTCGCCTTTGTGGATGTAGGCGAGGCCATCTTTGGGTACGTTATCAATACCCGTGTCGAATGAACCTATGAAGCCATCAAAAATACTTGATAATGCTCCAAGTATTCCCGTTGAACCCCCAGCACTTCCATCCGGATTAGGGCCTTGGGTTTTCCCTCCGATTATACCTGATAAAAATCCGCCTCCAGTGCTCTTGAAAGCATTAGATATTACCGACCCTACAGGTTCCGTTATCTGTTTGCGAATAAGCATCCGCAAAAGGTCATCGGCTATTCCCTTGAGCACATCCCTGAAATCCTCACCTTTGACGATCGCATCTTCGAATGCCGAAGAAAACGTGAGCCCCAATTTGTTGCCGATATCGTCCAGCCCCTTGGTGGATTCCTTCAGCTCATTGAGCTTCGCCTGGTTCTCCTGCAGCTGGTCCAGCTTACTGCGCAAGGTGTCGCGTTCTGTCTCGTTGAGTCTTATGCCTTTTTCATAAAGGTCATATTCTATCTGTTTGGCCTTCAGCGCCCGGTTGAGCACGTCTTCTTTTTCACCGTATTTGCTGATCTGCACATCGAGCAACACGGTCTCTTTGGTCAGGCCGTCAATGATGGTCTGCACTTCATCCTTGCGTTTGTTGGCGGTTCCACCGGGGGTGAAGCCTCCGCCGCCGCTGCCCGTGCCAACACCGCTGCCCTTGGGTAGTGGTGCAGAAATCAGGCTGGAGCCAAGTCCGTTTTTTCGGTCTGCGGCTTCCTGCAATGCCTGCTCGGTAATATCCTTGTCAAAAGCGCCGGAAGCAACGATGCCGAACGCAGCAAGGTCGGTGAGCAGTGCTTTGGCATCGGCGAATAATTTAACACTCTCGGCCACCACGCGTGACATTTCACCAAAGGCTGAGCCTATGGCGCGCACACCTTCGATAAACTTCGGGTCGGAATAAATATCCCGCAGGTTGCCGCTTTCACCGACAAAACCGCGCAGGAATTCCGCCTGGAAGTTCTTGACGATCACATCGCCCAGGATATCGATCTGGTCGCTCAGCTTCTCGGCATTTCGGATGAGGTCTTCATCCATCACCAGCCCCAGCGCCTCGGCTTCGGCTGCCAGTTCGTTCAGGCCTGCGCTGCCGTCCTTGAGCATGGGCAGCAATGCGCGGCCCAGCTTTGCGCCAAACGCTTCCGAAACGATGCCCGCCTTCTCAATGCCGCTTTTGGCATTCGCCACCTTGTCCGCCACCGCCAGCAGCGCCTCGGCAGTGTCGTCATACGGCAGTTTGCCCGCCGCGATCTGGTTATTGAGGAACCCGACCGCCGACTCGAATTTCTCCACCTCCACGCCGGATAGCTTTGCCGCGTACTGGAATTTCTGCACGTTGGCGACCGACAGGCTCAATTTGTCGGAAAGCTTCGCCACCGCATCGGCGGATTGAATAGCATTTTTAGCCAGCAGCCCGAACGTGGCCGCACCGGCGGTGACAGAAGCGGTGACCGTCAGCGCAAAGGCGTTGAAACCGTCGGACGCTTTCTTTACTGCGCTGTTGACCTCTTTCTCGAATGAGCTGGTTAGGTTGCGGGCTTTGCGGGTGCCTTCCTCGTATTTGGTGGTTTTCGCCACCAGATCCACATAAATGCTGCCAGCACTAGCCATTTTATCTACCGAACATTTTCACAAAGTCGTCAAATTCCGTCAGCTGCTCCTGCTCACGTACCCCGAAGGGAAGGAAGTCGCTCATTTTGCTGTTCTTCTGCCCAACAGCGCGGCAGATGAGGTTGGCGACCAGCGCCGCGGGGCGGTCGTAGCGGCGGATGTCGTTCATGGGCCCGTTCTGGTTACGGTAGCGCACCCACAGCATGTATTCCGCAAGGGTCATCCGCCCCTGCAGCTCCTTGACCGTTCCACCGAGCAGCATGGCCAGCTCGCACCACAGCTCCTCGGTGGCGGTCAGTTTTTTTCCGGTTCGTCCTCGGAGGTAGTGAATTTCAGCCCGTTGACCTCCATCACCTTCTCGATGATGGGCTTGGCCACCTCCGCACGCAGGCGGGTGACTTCGTCCACGGTGAAGCGGTTACCGTCGGCATCCGTCACACATTCAGCCACCAGCTCCGCAAAGCCCGCGCGCGGGTCGTCCTTTATCTTCTGCAGTAATGGTGCAGCCTGCAGATAGCCCACCTGCCGCACACGCAGGGTGAGGGGCTCGGTGCCATTGGGCACCTGAACCTCGGCATAGTCATCTTTGAGGTTGATCATGATCAGGTTTTCTTAAACAGGTCAGGCTGACCGGAGAACTGGACGCTGACGGTTGATTTCACCAGCGCGTTGAGCTGGAAGTCCAAAGGTACATCCACAAAGAAGCAGTCATGCAGCACCACGAAGGAGCGTGTGGTGGGAATATCGAATAGCCCATCGGTGCCGACGGTCGGCGCAGCGGTGCCGTCACTCCAGCCGATGGCCAGCTCGAACTTATCGCCGGATTTCCACAATTCGTGGATGCGCTCATGCGATGCTTGTGCGGGGTCGAAATACAGCTCAAAATTCACCTGGCCAGGCGCAAGGAACCCCGCCTCGTACGTGCGGCCGGTGGAATCGAGGCAGGTGGACTCGATCTGGTCACGTGTGGCGGAAACGCCGGAAATGCTTGCCGGGCAAGCGACGGAGATGAGGGAGTTATCGTCGGGGTCAACGATGTAGATCTGGGTGCCTTGGGTTTTCTTAGCCATAGTTCAGCCTTTCATTAGCGGTTTAGGAAAAAGTCGAATGTCAGCACAGCGCGGTAACTGCGGGTTTCCGCGTCACGCTGGAATGGCCCCATGCCGGTCATGTGCGCATGCGGCTCCAGCGCGTCGCGCGCGGCAGCGGCAAGGTCCATCGTGCTGTCGTGCGAATCGCCCCACACATCCACCTGCACCTGCAGCACATCCACATCGGGCGTGCCGTCGAGCTTATTCTGCGGGGTGCCAGTGATGACGCCGTACGTGATGTAGGGATACCCCGGCGGGTTGGGCGCCTGCCCGAAGGGGTAGATGCGCACGGGGTTGCTGCCGACGGCAGCCGCCACGGTGGCATCCGCCGAAAGCAGGGTGAAGATCGGCGGGATCATCGGCGTGCATCCTCAACGGCATCGTTCAGTTTCTGGCGGGCGTAGTCTTCCAGCGCGGCGATGGCCTCCTGCGCTTTTGCGGCTTGTGCGGGGCGCAGCCAAGGCTTGGGTGCCTGCCCTTCCTTGCCGTATTCCAGCACCGAGCCATACAGCCCGGCACGCTGGTTGTTCTTCGGGTTGAGGACTTTGCCCTCGATCTGCACCTTCACGCCCACTTCCGAACGGTTGCGGGTTTTCTTGGTGCGGATCTCTAAGTGGCTGGCGAGAAAGCCGGTGGCCTCTTCGGACACCAGCGAGCGGATGTTGGCCTCCGCTTGTTGCTTGATAACTTTCGCACCGCGGCGCAGGCCGGGGCGTAATATCTTTTTCTGCATGGCGGTGGGCAGCTTATCCAGCGTTGCCATCACCTCGCGTATTCCCGTCACCACTTCCATGCCATTGCCTCACTGCGTCATCCAGTTCCATGAACGGGAAACGGGTTAATGCCGAGCCGGGGGTGCAGTTGATAACCTCACAGCCCTGCCATTCTTCAAACTGTTTCAGGAACACCCTAAAGCGTTCGGGCCGCGTGTTATTGAGCGGCGCGGGGTGGCGCCCAAAGAAATGGTCGCCCTGCATGTCAAACCCCAGCAGCAGGATGCGTGAAGCACCCAGCCACGCGGCGATGCGCATGCCGAGCAGGCCGCTGTTGCAGCCCGTGCCGCTGCGCATAGGCAGCGCCGTGAAGTGCTCCACGCCTTCCAGCGGCATCGCGCAGAATTTCCGGCCGGCGAAAGCAAACGCATCTGCATGGTGCTGCCACCACTGGCGATCGGCGGAGGCTAGAACGTCAGCCCACGGGGCAAGCCGCCACGCATCGGAAACGGCTACCACACGGCATTCCCAGCGCAGTTTTTCAGCAAGCGCGGCGTTCATGCTGGGGCCGGTGGCCAGCACCGCCCACAGCGTCATTCGATCTTCGTCCCTTCCGAGACCACAAGCGTCAGGTAATCGCGCCCGGAGTCGGCATCGCGCAGCACACCCTCGATCAGGTAGGCCATGCCGTCATGCACGGCCCGCATTCCGGCCACAATGTCGCTGCGGTAGCGGATGACGATGCGCGCCGACACTTTGGACTGCACAGCCTGCGCGGCCACAAAGTCGCGCGCGGAGAGCGGCTCTATGGAACCCCACACATTCGCCAGCAACGTCCAGTCCGGCGTCATTGCGCCGCTGGTGGCATCTTGTGCGAAGGCAGGGCTATCGATCCTGACGCGGTGGCGAAGTTTTCCGGCCTGCATGGGTCAGCCCACCGTGGGTGTGCGCAGCGGGTAGAGCAGCGCGGTGACGGCAGCTGGCAGGAAACCCGGCTGGAACTCGGCAGAATTCTCGCGGTCCTTGTACAGCACGCCCACCAGCAGCAGGGTTGCCATACGCACTTCGTCGGGAATTTCATCTTCCACCGCCACACCGCTCGAATCGAGGTAGGTGTCGGCGGCATCTTTCAGATAATTCAGCACCGCCCGTGAGGCGGCTTTTATTTTAAGCGTCAGGTCGGTGTCATCGGCATTGGTGTCGCGGCGCAGGTGGTCGCTGGCCTGCTGGAGTGTTACAAGCATCACCATTTGCGCCCCTCCCCGTCCATCTGCGTCAGGTCACGCCCGTCGCGGCCTTTTTCGCCTTTTTCGCCGCGTTCGCCTTTGGCACCGTCGCGGCCGTCACGGCCTTTTTTCACGGCCAGCGTCCAGCCTTTGGCTTCGCCTGGCTTGCCTTCCGGTGCACCGTCGCAATGCCACACGCCGCCGCCGAACGTCACCATGTCGCCCAGTTCGTAGGCCTGTTTTTCACTGAAAACGCCCCGGTAAATGAGGCTCGGGATGGTAAACGGCATTTCGGTGGTCTTTCCGTTTGCCCGTGTGACCAGCACCGCCGCTTTGCGTTCATCGCTCAGGATGAAGTCGATCGCCTGGATGCCATCGCAGATCAGCTCCCAGCCTTCCATGCCGTTCGTGGCCTGTTTGGCGCGCCACAGCCCGCCATTATGGCTGGCATAAGTGCCTCTGAGGTAGGATTTTGACTGGTCAATGGCGGGCAGGATGTCTATCTGCAGCGCGTCGCGGCCTGCTTCGCCGTCCTTGCCGTCGCGGCCGTCACGGCCATCGCGGCCATCTTTGCCGTCTGCGCCTTTTTCACCGGACGCGCCGTTTTGTCCATCCGCGCCGTCTTTTGGGGTGGGGAAAGCGGCTATTTTTTCTTCCAGAATGGTGAATTTCTGCACAAATTCTGCGTTTTTGGCGCGTAAATCGTCATTTTCGCCGGTGAGACGGACGATCTCTGCCTGCTGTTTGCCCAGCTGCTCGGTGACGTATTCGCGCACGATCTCCGCGATCGCCGGTGCCAGTTCGGTTACATCCATTATGTGGCCTCATTATACAGGGCTTTCCTGAAATTCTCGCGGAAAGCGGCAAGAGTTACCTCTGCGGGAGGCGTTATTACGGCTGGCGCTGGCGGCGGGTTCATTTCACGTTTATCGCGGCGTGCCAGCGCGGCCAGGCTGTAATTCTGCTGCTGCAGGTACGGCGTGTCGCCGCCATCTACCGGCGCAAGGTTCTCGCGGCGACGGGCTTCGTTGGGTGCCATCCAGCCGCCGGAAATGGCATCGGAGTGCGCTTTGTAGCGTGCCTGCGTGTCCATGCGCAGCAGGTAATCCACACCCACCTCCACGCGGTAGCCATCGGGAATGTCCAGGCCTTCCTTCAGGCACAGCTCGATGCTCTCGATCAGTGTCTGAAGGCAGTCGGTGTAGTAATTCAGATTTAGGATTTCACTGTTATTGTAGGTCGGCGCGGGTGCAAACCCCACTTTGTGCGCAGGCACATGGAAGCACGAGCACACATCCTGCGCACTCCATTTGAGCTGCTCGACAAGCTGGGCGTCATTGGCGTTGATGGTCATCGCTTCATATTT
>Ga0075163_10011620_pt1 | contig 11472 bp, 12 predicted proteins | sample JI1023141ADNA_FD_71478 | JGI IMG/M metagenome (GOLD analysis project Ga0075163, IMG submission 71478) | Wastewater effluent complex algal communities from Wisconsin, to seasonally profile nutrient transformation and Carbon sequestration -... | ecosystem: Engineered > WWTP > Effluent > Algae... | reverse complement strand
CGTCGATAGCGGCACGCCGAACGGCACGATGGTATTTGCCGACGGCAACGGCACGGCCGATGCGGCGTCGGGCACGGTGTCCAGCGGCACCGATGCGATCGTGCTGGACTGGCACGGACGGTTCCTCGACGGCACGTTCGGCATGACGGCCGGCGGCGCGCAGACGATCCTCGATCAGGCGAACTACAACAACATCCTGTCCGGTGGCTCGTCCTTGGAGGCGGGCGCTGCGAGCGTGACCACCGACTGGTCGCGGAACTCGCAGGGCACGATCTCGAACTACCAGTGGGTGATCGGCGCGCTGTCGATCAACGGCGCGACGGGTGGCTCCACGACGATGCCGTGCGACGCGGGCAGCTTCACGCTGACCGGCGGCGACCTCACGTTCCGGCGCTTCAAGCTGACGTGTGATGCGGGCTCGTTCACGCTAACCGGCAGCAATGTCGGACTCGCCGAAGGGTCGGCGCAGACCGGCGGCTTTGTCGTCGGCTCGTCCACGTCGTTCGTCGGCGAAGCCTACGTCGGCGCAGGTGAAACACCGCCGGCAGGCTCGCCGTACACGCTGCCGATCGAGTCCGGCTCGTTCGCGCTGACCGGCGGGACGGTCGGGCTGAAACAGGGTTACGTGCTGCCGATCGCGGCGGGCTCGTTCACCCTGACCGGCAGCGACGCGGCGCGCGACATCGTCTTGTCGATGGGCGCGGGCAGCTTTACGCTGACGGGCGGTGCGCTCACCCTGACGCCGAGCGGCACCGACCCGGTGCTGACGTGCGATGCAGGCGCGTTCACCCTCACGGGTGGGACGGTCGGGCTTAAGCAGGGGTATGCGCTCCCGCTGGCCGCCGGATCGTTCGCGCTCACCGGCGGCGCGCTCGGACTGCGGGCGGCCCGGACGCTGCCGCTGGCGGCGGGGTCGTTCAGCCTCACGGGCACGGCGCTGGGACTGAAGCAGGGCTATGTCCTGCCGGTTGGCGCGGGCTCGTTCACGCTCACCGGGTCCGACGTCACCCTGACGCCGAGCGGTGCGCCTGCAACGCTCACGGCGGACGCAGGCACGTTCACGCTGACCGGCGGCGCGGTCGGTCTCAGAGCCGCGCGCACGCTTTCATTGTCGGCCGGGTCGTTTGCGCTGTCGGGGCAGGCGGTCACGCTCCAGACCGCGCATCGGCTGGCGTTGGCCGCAGGGTCGTTCTCGCTGACCGGATCGGACGTGACGTTGACGCCGGTCACGTCGGCCCGGCTCACGGCGGAGGCGGGGTCGTTCACCGTCACAGGCGGTGCAGTCGTTCTGCAGTTCGTAGGCAGCACTGCGCGCGTGCCGCGTGATCGTCGAATTCCGATACATGCCGATCGGCAGATCGCCGCGCTGTCTTCTGGACGGCGGACGGCGCTGATCGCGCCCAATCGCCGCCGAGGTGGCTTGTGAGTGATTACGACCTGAGTTGCGCATCGGTGCTGCGGCCGGACTTCCTGAAAGACCCGGACGAAACCGTCGACTACCTATTCAACTGGAAGGCCAAGCTCGACGGCGACACGATCGCGACCAGCGATTTCCTGCTGCCGGATGGGCTGATAGAAGTGAGTTCGTCGAACACGACGACCACGGCGACGATTTTCGTGTCGGGCGGTTCGGTCGGCAGCACGTACCGCGTCACCAACCGCGTGACCACGGCAGGCGGTCGCACGTACGACCGCACGTACAACGTGCTGGTGCTGGAACGCTGATGGGCAAGGTACTTCGCGACGCAAGCGGGCGCTGGAACAAAGGCGCATCCGCGAATCCTGGTGGATTCACGTCCGAAGAGCGCCAACAGCTGCGCGCGCTTAAGAAACTGTGTCTGACGAACGCGCAGACGGCCATCGCCAAGATGATTGCACTGATGAATTGCGGTTCGCCGTCGGTGGAATTTGCAGCCGCGAAGGATCTGCTGGACCGCGCCGGCCTGAAGTCGGAAATCCTCGGTTTCGAGGACGAAGGACCGACGCTCAATGACCTCAGTGATGCAGAACTCGACGAAGTCATCCGGATTGCTCGCGAGCGCGTTGCAGGAGCGACGGCTACGGGCAGCTCGGAATAGCCTCGCCGGCTACATCGACTACCTCGACGTTGGCGTTGTGCCGGCGGCGCACCACGCGCTGTTGATTCGCGAGCTTGAGGCGCTGGAACGCGGTGAGTGCTCGCGCCTGATGGTGCTGATGCCGCCGGGTTCGGCGAAATCGACGTACGGGTCGGTGCTGTTTCCACCGTGGTATCTCGGCCGCAACCCGGGCACGGCGATTCTCGGTGTGTCGAACACGACGACGCTAGCCGAGCGGTTCTCTCGGCGAGCGCGAAACATCGTGTCGATGCCGCAGCACACGCAGGTATTCGGCGAGACGGTATCGGCAGAATCGAGTGCAGCGGGATCGTGGGAAACGACGCGGGGCAGCGAGTATTTCGCGGCCGGTGTCGGGGCCACGATCACCGGCCGTCGCGCCGACCTCGGATTGATCGACGATCCGGTCAAGTCGCGCGAGGAAGCCGATAGCGAGAACACGCGCGAAAAGCAGTGGGACTGGTACGTCAACGATTACCTGACGCGCCTCAAGCCCGGTGCGCGGCAAATCCTGATACAGACTCGCTGGCATGAAGACGACCTAGCGGGACGGATTCTCGCGCGCGAGGCGGCCCGCTGGCGTGTCGTGAAACTGCCTATGGAAGCGGTGGAGAACGACCCGTTGGGTCGCAAGCCCGGCGAACGCCTGTGGGCCGAGTGGTTCACCGAGGAAATGGTCGCCGATGCGAAGCTCAATCGGCGGTCGTGGTCTGCGCTGTATCAGCAGGAGCCCTCGCCGGATGACGGAACGTTCTTCCGTCGCGAGTGGTTCAAGTTGGTCGACCCGAACACGGTGCGCGGGCATGCGTACACCACGGGCGACTTCGCGGTCACGGAAGGCGGCGGTGACTTTACTGAACTGGGTACGCACAGGTACGCCGATGGCGTACTGACCTTGGGCGTCGATGGCTGGTTCGGCCAGACGTCGGCGGATGTGTGGATCGACAAGTTGCTGGACCAAGTCGGTCGGCATAAGCCGCTGGCGTTCTTTGGAGAGTCTGGGCCGATTCGACGCAGCGTCGAGCCGTTCTTGCTGAGACGCATGAACGAGCGTCGAGCGTTCGTGCGGCTGGAATGGCTCGCGCGCCCGCACGACAAGCCAACGATGGCGCGGTCGCTTCAGGCGATGGCGGCGTCTGGCAAGGTGCAGATCGCTGACACTGAGTATGGCAATCGACTGCTCACGCAGTTGTTGCAGTTTCCCGCTGGTAAGCGTGACGACGCCGTCGACATGGCCGCATTGATGGGCATGGCTATTGGCGACGCGCATCCGGCGGTTACGAAATTGGCCGCCGCGCAGAAACCTGCGATGGATGGCTACATGAAGGAGCGAGAAGAGGACTCATGGCGCGTCGCGTGAAAAAGCAGGAAGTCGCCGACGATCCCGACCTGTCTCTCGTTCGGGAGCAGTTCGAGGAGTACGCGGACGCCACCATTGGTGCGCGTGCGCTTGCGGAGAAGTGCCGCAACTACCGCGACGGTAAGCAGTGGACCGACGACGAGATCGCCACGCTCAAGAAGCGCAAGCAGCCGTGCATCACTGACAACAAGATCCAGGACAAGTGCGACACGCTTCTCGGCATCGAAAAGCAGATGCGGACGGACCCGCGTGCCTATCCGCGCACGCCGCACGAGAACGAGGCGGCCGAGGCTGCAACGGATGCGCTGCGCTACGTCGCCGATTCCAGTGACTACCATCGTGCGGTTCGCAAGGAAGCGGCCGACAACCTCATGGTGGAGGGTCTGTGCGGCGGTCAGGTGATCGTCGAGAAGCGCAACAAGGGCGTCGTTAAGGTGTGCATGGAGCACATCCGCTGGGATCGCCTGTATTACGACCCGTACAGCCTGCGCGCGGACTTCGACGACAAGCGGTACTGCGGTTATTTCACATGGATGGACTACGAGGACGCGGAACAGCAGTTCCCAGAGCGGAAAGACAAGCTCGACGCGTCGTTTGCGGGTGAGTCGCTTAGCGGCCCCGACTCGACGCATGATGACAAGCCGCGTTACGTGCTGCGCTCCGGGGGCCGCAAGCGCGTTCAGGTGTTCAAGCACTACGTCCGCAAGGGCGGCGTGTGGAATGAGGGCATCTGGTGCAAGGGCGGCTGGCTGGAGGACCTGAAGCCGTGCGCGTACAAGGACGACGACGGCAAACCGCAGTGCTGCATTGAGTTGCAGGCGCTGTACCGCGACTCCGACGGCAATCCGTACGGTGTCGTGCCGCGTTACCTGGACTTGCAGGACGAGCACAACAAGCGCCGCAGCAAGATGCTGCATCTGTTGAACGCCAAGCGTGTGATTGTCCAGAAGGGCGCGCTGGATGACCTGAATCTGGTGCGCTCTGAAATCCACAAGCCGGATGGCGTCGTGGAAGTCGCGGGCAACGTCGACCAGATCCGCGTTGAGGACAACTTGGCCGAAGCGCAAGGCCAGTGGCAGATGTTGCAGCAGACGGACCTGTCGCTGGCAGCCACGGGGCCGAACGCCGCGCTCGCCGGGCAGTCTGGCGCGATCTCCGGCCGTGCCAAGCAGTTGGATCAGGCGTCGGGCACGTTGCCCGTGTCGCCGCTGTTCGAGGCGTTGGAATCGTGGGAACTGCGCATGTACCGGCAGGCGTGGTGCCGCGTTCGTCAGTATTGGAACGAAGAGACGTGGATTCGCGTAACTGACGACGAAAAGAAAATGAAGTTCGTCGCGCTCAACCAGAAGTTGACGCACGGCGACATGCTGGCCGAGGAAGTGAAGCGCCGTGGGCTGCCGCCGGATCAGGCCGCGCAGTTGGTGCAGCAGATCGCACAGGACCCGATGGCGCAGGAACCGGCAATAGACGAAACCGGTCGGCCGCGCATCAAGAACGAAGTCGCGCGGATGGACGTCGACATCATCATCGACCGTTCGCCGGACACAGTGACGATCCAGCAAGAGCAGTTTGACATTCTTGCGCGCATTGGTGAGAAGCGCCCCGAGATTCCGTTCGACGTGATCGTCGAGGCGTCGCAACTCCGCAGCGAGATCAAGAACAAGGTTCTGGACCGCCTCAAGGGCACGAACGATCCGGCCGCTGCCAAGCGCGCGCAGTTCGAAGAAATGATGCAGCAGCTTGCCGCCGCGCTCGCCGATGCAAAGGTGCGCCGCGAGAACGCAGCCGCCGCGAAGGACGAAGCCGCGACCGTCGAGAGTCAGGTCGACGCGTCCGTCAAGGTCGCGACGTTCACGAACGGGCCGGATCAGCCGGCTGCTGGCACGTCCAAGCAGTCGGTCGCAGTCAACTAGTTTTCACCTGCCGCCGGGGTCAACGGGCGATCGGGCGCATCCGCCGTCACAGGATGCAACGTGCCGCCGACGTACGGGCGTACGTGACTACCAACGAAATCGGAGAGTGAACGATGAGCACCCCAGAAGAGGGCCTGAGAGACATTCTCTCGGGTTCTAGCGCCCCTGTGACCACGACGCCGGCCGAGCCGGTGACGGACGTTAAACCGGCTGCTACGCCGGAACCCGCTGCGACGTCGGCAGTGAAGGCGGAACCGGAAACCAAGGCTGAAGAGCCGAAGTCGACGGAACCCGTACGGGACGACAAGGGCCGCTTTCAGAAAACCGTACCGCAGGAAGCCCTGCACGCCGAAAAGCAGAAGCGCCGAGAGTTGGAGCAGCAGTTGGCTGCGCTCAAGGAGCAGAAGCCCAAGACGAGCGTCCTTGAGGATGAGGACAAGGCGTTTACCGAGCGCCTGTCCGAAGCCACAAGACCGTTGCAGGAACGGTTGTTCAAGCTGTCGATCAAGGCAGCGAAGAACGTACCGGGTCGCGAGGATTTCGAAGACGTATCGCAAGCGTTCGTCGAGGCTGCGGAGCGTGATCCGCAACTGTACGAATCGTGGCGCGCGTCCGACGATCCTGGCGAGTTCGCCTACACCGTCGGCAAGCAGATCCGAGAGCTTGCGGACGTGAACGGCGACATTGTGGCGTACGGCGAAAAGAAGGCGTCGGCCGTGCGCGCGGAACTCGACAAGGCGAACGAGCGCATCAAGGCGCTTGAAGCCGAAGTGGAAGCCGCACGCGCGAGCAAGGCAGAACTGGACAAGGTGCCGCGTTCTCTCAACAACGCGCCCGCCTCCGCGACCCCCCGGTCGATCACGGAAGCGGACGACGACGACATCAAGACTCTGGTTCGATTCAACAACTCTCGCTGACAGTCAGCGACGACGGCCGAAAGACAACCGCCTAATGGCGGTTTTTTTGTGCCCGCGCGTCGCGCTGTCGGCTCATCTGGAGCACGACAATGGCAGAAACGGCACTCCCGACCAACAGTCGGGTCATCAAGTGGCAGCGCGACTTTTTCCGCGAGTACATCCGGGCAAATCGCTTCTCGAAGTTCATGGGCGCGGACGAATCCGCGATCATCCAGATCAACGAGGACCTGCAGCGGTCCGTCGGCGAGACGGTCAACTTCACCCTCGTCAACAAGCTCGCCGGCAGCGGTGTCACGGGCACGTCGACGCTGGAAGGCAACGAGGAAGCTCTGGGCATCCGGAACTTCCGGATCACCGTGGACCGCACGCGGCACGCGGTCGTTCACGACAAGCTGCACGAGCAGTTCTCGGCGATCAACCTCGTCGAGGGCAAGCGTTCGGTGCTGATGGACTGGTTCAAGGAGAACGTCCGCGACCGCATCATCACGGCGCTCGGTTCGATCTCGACGGACGGCAGCACGCACACCGCGTACGCGTCGGCCTCCGAGCCGGATAAGGACACGTGGGCGAGCAACAACAGCGATCGCATCGTGTTCGGCGCGTCGGCATTCAACGCAGACCACTCGGCGGGTCTTCTGCAGGTCGACACGTCGGCGGACACGCTGACGTCGGCGAACCTGCATATCCTGAAGGACGCGGCCAAGTCGGCCAATCCGAAGGTCAAGCCGATCAAGGTGCGTGACGAGGAAGAGTGGTACATCGTGTTCACGGGTACCAAGAACTTCCGCGTTCTGCAGTCCTCGCTGGCGACGATCAACCAGAACGCCTGGACGCGTCACGAAGGCGAGGGCAACCCGCTGTTCACCGGCGGCGACCTGATCTATGACGGGATGATCATCAAGGAGATCCCGGAGATCGCGGGACTCGGCACGGTCGGTGCGTCCTCGGCGAACGTTCAGCCCGCGTACCTCTGCGGTGCGCAGGCGATCGGTTACGCCATCGCGCAGCGTTCGAAGATGATCGAGAACGAGCGCGACTACGGCGCGAAGCAGGGCGCGGGCGTCCAGATGATCGACGGCATCAAGAAGATGTACTTCGGCTCTGGCGCGAGCGACACGACCACGCCGAAGCAGAACGGCGTCGTGACCGGCTACTACGCCTACACCTGATAGCAGCGGGGGCGGTGAATAGCCGCCCCCGTTTTGCTTAGGGACAACACTTTCAGGAGAGACAGAGATGGCAGGTGAAACGACTTCGGTTGCCGCGAGTGCCGCGCGCAACTACTACGCGAATCCGGGCGCGGGCACGTTCGCGGTCGAGTTCTCGCTGACGTACAGCACGACGCAGAACGAACTGAACGACGTCATGGAAGCCGGGTACATCCCCCCGTACGCGAAGGTGTACGCGGTGGGCTGGTATCCGACCGACATGGACACGAACGGGGCGCCCGCGGCCGTGCACAAGGTCACGGTCGGCTCGACGGACGTCGTGACGGGCCTCACGGGCGCGCAGACGGGCACGGCGAGCTTCACGCCAGTCACCCCGACGGCGGCGGCGACGGCGACCTCGTCTTCGGCGGCGCTCGTCAAGGTCACGACGACCACGGCGGCGGCGACGGCGGCGGCGGGCACGGCGCGTCTGGTGCTGTTCTGCCAGACGGCGGCGTAAGGCGCAGGGGGCGGGACTGACACCGCCCTTTCTTTCGAGGCTGACATGACGCTCGACGAACTTTACGAGGCCGTGCTGCGCGAGGTTCAGGTATTGCCGATAGGCGAAGCTGCGCCGCCGGAATACGTGCAACTCGTAGCGGCCAAGTACACGAGCCTGTACGACATGATGTTGACTGACAGCCTCGTATCGTGGACGAGTGACGAGGACATTCCGACGTACGCGGAGCAGCCGGTCACGATGATGCTGGCGTACCTGTCGGCGTCTGCGCTGGGGCTTCCGGAGTCCAAGGTGGCCGAACTTCGGCAGGCCGGTGCGCTGCACCTTCCTCCGGCCGAGGGCGGGCCGTCGCACGCCGAGCGGCAGTTGCGGCGACAGTTGGCGCGCGCCTACGTGCCCTATCCGGCGCAGTCCGACTACTTCTAGCCCATGCGTATTCCTTTCGGAATGGGTGCCTACACGCTGGGCGACTCGGCGACGTTCGACGCCCAGCGGATGGTGAACGCGTACATCGAAGCCGCTCCGCCGGGAGCAGAGTCCGAAGTGCTCGTGCGTCAGTCGTACGGCATCGAAGACTGGTCGTCGGCAGGTAGCGGCGTGGTGCGCGGCGGCGGTGTCGTGCGAGGCGTTCTGTATGCCGTGATCGGCACGACGGCGTACTCGTTCTCGTACGGCGGCATGGCTACGGCGCTGGGGACGGTTCCGGGTAGCGCAATCGTCACCGTGTCTGGCGATGAAACTAACGTCACGTTCCTGACCGGTCGCGTGATCTATCAGTGGAATGGATCAACGCTGGCGGCGGTGACCGATCCGGACGCGCCGCGCACGGATTGGCTGGCGAACCTGGACGGCTATTACGTCGGATCGAACGCCGATACGGGCCAGTTCTACGTGTCGAGCAATCGTGATCCGTCTGCGTGGGACCCGCTCGACTTCGCGTCGGCGGAGAAGTACCCGGACAACATCACGACCGGCATCGTCGATCATGGCGAGTTGATCCTGTTTGGTACCGAGTCCGGCGAGGTTTGGTACAACTCCGGCAATGCAGATTTCCCGCTCGACAAGATCCCTAGCGGTCATTTCGAGATTGGCTGCAATGCAGTCCACAGTCCGGCGAAGTGCGACAACACGGTCTTTTTCGTCGGTTCCGATTACCTCGTCTATCGGCTGAACGGTTACGAGCCGCTACGCGTCTCGACCAACAGCATTGAAACGGCGCTCCGCAACGCGGCCGACAAGGACTTTCGCGGCTACTCGTGGACGGAGTCGGGCCACAAGTTCTACGGCATCCGCTCCACGTCGTTGACGGTCGTCTATGACGCGTCGACGCAGACGTGGCACGAGCGCGCGAGCTACGGCTATGACTACTGGCGGCCGGCGTTCGTCGTTCAGGCGTATGGAACGACACTCGTCGGCGACAGCGAATCCAACGCCATCGGCGAACTCACGCCGGACGTCGTGACCGAATGGGGCGGCGTGTTCCGCTCGCTGGCGACGTGTCCGCCGATTTCGAGCGACAACCGCCGCGTGCGGCATCGGCGCTTCGAACTGGTGTTCGAAACGGGCGTCGGCGATCTCGTCACGACCGATCCCAAGGTGATGATTCGCTGGTCTGACGATCGCGGACGGACTTGGTCGAACGATCACGAGCGGTCGCTGGGTCGGCAGGGCAAGTACCGGCAGCGCGTGTCGTTGCACGGCATAGGGCAGACGGAAGGCCGTATCTACGAGTATTCCATCAGTGACCCGGTGCGACGGACGTTGATCATGGCGACGCTGGAAGCGGCTCCGGGCAGCTACTGATGTCGACGCAGCCGATCGTCCGCGTGTCGCAGCGGGTTCCCGAGAATCAGCGCGACTGGGAAGAATTCCTGCGCAAGTTAAACACTGCGCTTCGCACGGACGGTGAGCGAGCGGTTCTTGGTGCGCTGACGACGATTGCGGAACGCACGGGCACGGACCTCGGAACGCTCGCGACGTATCTGTCGGATGCGGGCCGAGCCACGGATCAGCGGCTGTTGCCGATGGTCAATTTCGGCAACATATCGTCGGTGCAGAGCGTCGATCCGCTGACCGCAAGCTCGGGTGCGACGACGGCCGATATCACGGTATCGGCACATACGCTGCACACCGATTTCGGAAACATCGCGTACAACGGCGGTGCCGTTACGGGCCTGTCGCTGAACACGCGGTATTACGTGACCGCAAGCGACCCGAACTATGCGGGCGGAGCTGTCACGTACACCGCGACAACCTCGCGTCCGAACGTGCCGGCCAATAGTGGGCTGTACTTCGTCGGCACGATCACGACGCCGGCCGCCGCCAATACCGTGAACATCACGGCCGCAACGAGTGCGAACCCGCCTGAATTCACGACCGCGACGAACCACGGGTGGTCGACGGCCGACAACGCGCTGCTGGCTGCGCTGCCCGGCGACTTCGGCACGAACCTGAACGGCACGACGCAGAGCATTACGGTGACTGCGCCCGACAAGTTCACGGTTCCCGTCAACGCGACGCTCTATGCGGCCTACACAACCGGTGGCACGGCCACCCGTGTAGTCGTCGATACCACGCCGGATTTTGGCGGTGGCGCAGGTGGATTCATCCCATGAGCGTTGAAGTGAAGCTGCGGCGCGTGCCGCCTGAGAACGAGCACGAAGCGCAGAAGTGGTACGTGCTTGAAGGTTACGTCGACGGCTATCCGGCCGTGACGAAGCGCGACACGATCAACGTGGCGGCGTTGGCGTCCGGTGCGGTCACGCTGGCTGATCGCTGCGCCAAGATGCGCGCGGACGTGGCCGAGTATTACGCGCGGTTCATGGCACTCGCGGATCTGCAGGACCCGAACGACCTGTGATCCGCGAAGCCCGCGATTCCGACCTGCCCGAACTTCTGCGGATGGGCGAGGCGTTCGCGTCGCACCTGCCGTTCAAGTCGTTCAACCCGGAGCGCCTGACGAAGCTGCTGCGTGCGCTGATGGGCGGCATAGGCGTGATCTATGTCGCCGAGCGGCAAGGTGGGCTGTGCGGCGCAGTGGCGATGATCGCGTTCGATCACTACTTCTGCGATGGCAAGGCCGCACAGGAATTCTTCTGGTGGGTTGATCCGGAGTATCGCCGCGCGGGCTTTGCGGTCGACTTGATCGACGCCGCCGAGGCGTGGGCGAAGGCGCAGGGCTGCGCCAGCGTGCACATGCTGTGCCTGGATTCACTGGACGGCGAACGAGTCACCCGGCTTTACGAGCGGCGGGGATACGTCCCGCTTGAACGTACGTTTGCGAGGTTCCTGTAATGGCGATTGGAACGACCACGGCGTTGATTGCCGGTTCGGTGCTCGGCGCAGCCAGCAGCGCATCGGCAGCGAGCAAGTCGGCAAAGGCGACCACGGGCGCGGCAAACACCGCGACGAACGCTGAACTGGCGATGTACAACACGACGCGTGCGGATACGGCTCCGCAGCGCGAACTCGGGTACAACGCGATCAGCCTGCTGAATCGGTTGTACGGCTACGGCCCG
>Ga0075163_10011619_pt1 | contig 11472 bp, 5 predicted proteins | sample JI1023141ADNA_FD_71478 | JGI IMG/M metagenome (GOLD analysis project Ga0075163, IMG submission 71478) | Wastewater effluent complex algal communities from Wisconsin, to seasonally profile nutrient transformation and Carbon sequestration -... | ecosystem: Engineered > WWTP > Effluent > Algae... | reverse complement strand
CCGCCGAGGTCGATGACCAGCTTCTTGTTGATGAAGACCCACACGTCGTCGTCGCCGCTGAACTGGAAGGTCTCGCCGCCGTTGTACTGGAACTTCGAGTGGATCTCGGTCGTGAAGTGGTGGATATGTCGCAGCAACAGGCTCAATTCCTGCGAATTCGAGGACTTTTGTTCGGGACACCGAAAATCGATCCAAAATCGATCCAAATTCTGGCCAGGCGGGGAGATCTTGCCACCGCGCATCCGGGGTCTGGAGGGGCAGGGGAGGGTGTAAGGCATCAGCCGCGCGGCTCACACAAGGACCAACGGCGGACTCGAAGCGGTCGGCCCGAACACCGAGCGCGACGCTCGGGCCGACGCCCGCACTGCGGCCCACACTCCGCGCCGGGCAGGGCAGGACCCAGCGGACCGGGCAGGGCAGGACCCAGCGGACCAGCGGACCAGGAAGGGCAGCCCCAAGTAGCCTGGTGGCCGTCGCGGCTGTCACGCCCCCTCGGGGGCGTAACGCCTTCGGGAGGGTCGTAGGCGGGGTGGCCAGCGGGCGGGACGGGGTGGCCCACCCGTTGGCCGGGTAAGGGGTGTGGCAGCGCTCGCGTGCGAGCAATCTCGCCGGAGGGCAGCCCGGACGGCGTCGGACAGCAGGAAGGCCACGGACCGCATCGCTCGACCGGCCCGGACGGGGTCAGCGGACGAACACCGCGAACACGTCGCCGAGGCCGATCGTCTGGGCGTTGACCTCATCCGTCCAGTTGATCAGGCTGTTGCCCGGCGCGCCGCGAGGCCCGCCATGGTGGTGGTAGGCGGCGGCCGATCACCCAACACCCGCACCCGAGCCCTCCTGGCCCCCGCCGTTAGCGGGCGCGGAACCGACGCCGAGCGGGCAGAGCGACGTGTGGCCGCCCTTGACGAGGCGAGCGTCCCGCGTGTCGGACATTCGCCAGGGTCACTGCTCGATCGCCAATTCACAGCGTTCGTTCCCGGCCCGTCCCGCCGCTGTCTCGCTGGAGTAGAGGGGTTGAGCCGACCCCGCGCCCCAAAGTACGAACCGCCCGCTGTCCACGCCGCTATCCACGAGGTACTGTTTGACCGTCGCCGCTCGCCGTTGCGTGAGTTCTTCTTGAGCAAATCGCGGCCCTGAATCGTCGACGTGGCAACTTATCCGGAATCGCACATCCGGAAAGTCGTGCAGCGTCTTTGCGATAATATCAAGGGCCGGTTTAGACCTTAGTTTGAGTCGAGCGGTACCAGCGTGAAAAGATATGCGGTCCTTTGAATTTCTCAAACAGCTGTTCACGGAATCCGTCGCTCCGCGCTCCCTCACCTCGATCCCAGAGACTATGTCGTTGAAGTCGGAAAGAACCCGCTCGTCACACTGGACTACTTTGGCGAGGCCGGTAAAATTCGAATTGGCATAGAGTGTCACATGCAACCCGTCGGGGATCCTGATCGAGGAGATCTTGTTGTCGATGGACCCGAGGTCTCTGTGCTGGCCGATCCCGTAGCGCTGCACGGCGCCCGTAAAGTTAACGTTCTCGAAGACTTCGACCTGCTCCGGCTTGGCCAGCAGCGGTTGTGCGACCTTCGCCCTCGGCACGTCGCCTGTGATTCTCGATTCCACTTTGATCGCGGAGCATAGATTATTGAAGTAACCGAGCCCTGTTTCATCGTCCAGGAGCACCTCTTGGTTGCCCGTAAATTTCTCGTTCTCGAACAGCGTCACCTGCAGACCCGGGCCGACCTTGACCGACGACACTTTGTTGTCACCAATATCGCGGAAAGTGTCGACGTCATGGTCCCCGACGCCGAAGCTCTGGGAATGTCCTTCGAAGTTCGTCCCCTCGTAGAGCGTCACCCTCGCCTCGGGCGCCTTCTCGAGCCCCTCGATCTTCTTGTCGTTCCACCGGGCTCCGAACCCTTCCAGGAGCTGGTTCATCGGATAATCGGCGAGCGTCGGCGGCTCCTGCCCCTTCGCCGGCTTGTGGGCCATCCAGGCCCAGCCAAGGCCGACGGCGAGCACGCCTCCGCCGCGGGCGATGAACGCCTTGATCGCCCCGGACTCCTCGTCCGTGAAGCCCTGGTGGCGGTCCGCGAGGATCAGGATGTTGGCACCCGCCAGCTCGTCGAGCGGGGGATTGATCGTGTGTTCGTACCCCAAGGTGGCGAGGTTTCTCCCGAGGTCTTTCAGCCGGCGCTGGTTCTCTCTGTCCTTGTCGGCGAGGACGACGACACGGCGATCTTTCTGGTCGCCGAGCAACCACTCGCAGGTCATCGCCAGAAACACCGAGTATCCCTGTCGGTCCGCCACGCTCAGGACGGCGTCATGGCCGGCCACGACGATCCGGCCGCCATCCCCGACGACGGTCGCGGCCGAAAAGCACTGCTCGCCCTGCTCGCGCAGCGGGGTCCAGCGCTCGCTGACCTCGACCTCACCGCTGAGCGAGCCATCGCGCGCGAGATCCTCGATGAACCTCCGCAGCGCCACGCGAAACGCGTCCTGCAGCATTTTCTCGTTCTCTGCCTTCGCCGTCAACGCGACCTTCTCGGCCGCCTTCGCTTTCTCTCTGGCGACGACGGCGTCGTCCAAGGCGATCTTGGCCTTCGTCTCGGCCTCCCTGGCCACATCGCGCTGCACCTCGGCGTCCGCTCGCTGCGTCTCCGCCTCGGTTCGCTGCGTCTCCGCCTCGGCTCGCTGGGCCACGGCGTCCGCCTCGGCCTTCACGGCCTTCCGCTGCGCCGCCCAGGCCACGGCCCCGAGCGCCCCGACGACCACCGCCACCGCCACCGCCACCGCCGCGAGCACGACCAGCCGCCGACGCGCGGCCCGGTCCCTCGCGCGGAGCTCGCGTGACTGTGCCAAGAATTCTCGCTCTCCCTCGGTCAGCCGCGCCGGGTTGTCGCGCGCCCACCCCTGCGCGTCCTGCAACGCCTCGGCGCCGAGCAGCAGCGCGGCGGACCGGCGACTGTCCTCCCACAGCTTCGCCTGCACCTGCAGCGGGTGCAGGTTCGCCTGCTCCCACTGTTGATTGTCCAGGAGCACCGGCTCGACCAGGCGGTCGTGACCGAGCTCGAACCAATGGGCGCCGCCGCGCTGCTCGACGCGGACGAGATAGCTGCCCAGCAATCTCCGTATCAAAAAATTGTCGAGTCCTGCGCTGTTCCCCGCCTCCTGCCGCACTTGCGAGCGGATCCCGCCGACGATCAGCTTCTTCCCGACCCAATCCCGGAGCGCCCGCTCGACCGCGACGTCCCCGCCGGCGATCGTGCGCACCGCATCACCGTAATAACTACCGAGCGCCGAGGACACACTCGCGTACGCCTCGATGTCCTCCGGGTCGATGCTGAGGTCGTCCGCCGGCATGGCGTCCCACAGCCGCCGGCACACCACCTGGAGCTGCACCGGCTCGACGTACAGCCCGGGCTCGGCGACAAAGCCCCCGTCGGCCTGCTGCACCTGCACCATCGACAGATCGCGGACCAGCTTGTCGACCGCCGGGAACGTGCGGCCGCCCTGCTCCGCGAGGTTCTTGGCCGCCTCCCGCGCCCCCACGAGCCCCAGCAGATCCAGCCTGAAGGTGTTCGAAAGCTCCGTCGGGATCCGATCCCGATAGGGCGCCAGCGCGGCGAGGTGGTCCTCGCGGATCACGAACAGCGCCCAGCACCCCTCCGAATCCAGGGCCCGTCCGAGCGCCATGAAAAACGCACGCTTGTCCGCCACCGCCAGCGGCGCGACCGTGAGTACCTCCTCGAACTGATCGAGGACGAGCACCGCCGGCTGGTCCGAGCGCCCCCTCCGCCGGGGGCGATTCCTGATGTAGTCCCACAGATCCAGCCCCGCGAGCTGCGCGGGGCTGCGGCGCCGCTCGGCCGGCAGCTCATCCTCGAGGCTGGCCATCGCGCTCAGCAGATAACGGTTCGTCCCGTCCGGCACGCCCTCGAGCCCCGTCGGGTCGAGGTTGACGCGGATCGGCTTCCACACGTCATATCCCCCCTCGATCAACCGCGGGATCAGCCCGGCCTGCACCAGCGAGCTCTTGCCCGCCCCCGACGGCGAGTGCAGCACGACGATCCGCCGCGCCTGCAACCGGTTGTACAATTCGCGGACCTCGACGTCGCGGCCGTACAGGGCCTCTCCCTGCTGGATCGAGCGCGGGCCGACGAACGGGTTGCGCTCAGAAATCCCACTCATTCGCGTCCCCCTCCAGCGCGGCATCGTCCGCGCTCAGGTCGCCGACAGCCGCCAGTTCGTCGCGCAGCGCGGTCAAGAACTCCTCCGAGCTGCCCCAGAAGATGTCGATGTTCGCCTCCTTCCCGAAGTACTCCGCCAGATAGATCTTGGCACCCTCGACGTCGGCCATCGTCTGCATGTCGGGGTCGAGCTGGACCGCCACGTGGCAGTATTGCCTCAGTCGCTCGCGTCCAGGCAAGCTCATCATCATGCGGAACAGCACCCGGAAGTGCCAGTCGGTCAGGCGAAAGCCGAGGAACAGCAGCGAGTTGTCGACCAGCGCGCTCTCGACCTCGGGCGGCATCAGCTTGGCCGCGGCGGTGGTGATCAGATAATCGAAGTAATCGTCCTGGGTCAGCACCAGGCCCTCCTCGGTCCCGGGTCCGAACGCGCCGAACACATGGTAGACCAGTGGCGCCTTGACGGTCGGCACGGCGATCGCGTCGTCATCAGCGCTCCGCGGCCGCTTCTGGTAGCGCCAGCGGGTAAGCACCTGCTGCGGCGCCCGCTCGCGGGCTTTGAGCGCCCGCTCGAGCAGCGGATCGAAGTTGGTGGTCACGTATACCGAGGCCCCGAGCTCCGCGAGGATGCGATGAGGGTCGGTCGGGCTCGTCCGTAGGTGGTCGCCGACCAGCGCCAGCAGCTTGCCCAACCTCGGCTTCTTGTTCGCCGGCGGGACCTCCTCGACCGGCAGCCAGCCGCGGTGTTGGTCGATCAGGTCGTGCAGGAGCTGATCCTGATACGTCTGGATCACGTTGTAACGCGACTCTTTGACGCTCATATACTCGGTCACACGCGGCAGGTCGTCCCATTCGTGGACTCCGAGCGGATAGTGCGTCGCGCCCGCCAACCGCATCGCCGTCTCGTGCGACGCTCCGCAGGCCGTCTCGAGCAGGCGCGGCCCGATGATCGGCACCACCTTCCCCCGCGCGACCGGCTTCAATAGTCGTCGCCAGACCTCCTTGCCCCTGTCACCACGAAAGCCCGGCGTGTACCACAGCCGCCCGCCCGTCAGCCGCGTGAACAGGGCCGGCATCCACGCGTCGCCGCGGCCTCGCGCCTTGCCGCGCGCCACCGCCAGCGCGCGGTCGATCTGCCCGTCGCGCAGCAGCTCGCTGAAGAACGCCGGCATCATCACCTCCACGGTCGCCATCGTGATGAAACCCTGCATAGCGATCACCGCGGGCACCCCCGCGTCGGCCAGCCGCCCCGCCAGCGTCGCCTGCGCCGTGGTGCGCTGGGTCGCTGCGGTCTGCTGGCCGTCGCCCGCGCTCTGGCACGAGGCCAGCACCATCAATCGCGGCCCGCGCTGGAGCTCGCCGAGACGGCGCGACAGGTCCTCCCCCTTGACCACAGCGAGCTCGCCCGCCTCGTCCTGGAAGATCATCGCGGCTGTCCCCGCACCGCGCCCGAACACGCCATGGCTGACGAGATAGATGATGTCGACCCCGCGGCGCAGCTCGTCGAGCAGTCGATCCAGCGTGAGGGGCGAGCCCGGGCCGCCGAGGACGCGGACATGCACACCTGCCAGCGCGGCGCGGACGCGCCCGACCTCGCCCTCGAAGTCGACCGGAGCGAGCGCCATCCGCTGCAACTTGCCCGGATTCGGCGCCGAGACGGCGATCAGCGCGGTCAGCTCGGCGCGGGCGCGCAGCTTCACCGGCCGCCAGTCGCGGGAGACCATGAAGCGAGACAGCAGCACCCGCTCGGACGTACCGAGCGCCGCGTCTGACCCGGGATCCCGCAAGAGCTCCCAGCGCAGCCCCTGGAGCTCCTGCGCCGACGGATCGATGCACACGATGATTCTCAGGAAGCTTCCCGACGCCTGGGCGGCTGTCACGACCTGGGCGAACCGCTGTGCGACCTCGCGGTCGGCGAGCAGTTGCCCGGCCAGCGTCTGGCCGTAGCGGTCGTGCAGGCCCTCCACCTGCAGAAGCCCCGCTGGATCGAGGGCCGCTGGACCGCGCACGGGGGCCACCTGCGCCTGGCTGTCGGGGTCGCTGTGGATCAGCTCGACCTGATACGTGTCCGCGATCCGGTGGATCGAGATGCTCAGGGTAAAATACGCGGTGTCCAATCCACGGTCCTATCGTCTCGCGCGCCCAAGAATCACCATCGTACCCTCGCACGATCGCCAGTGCGATGCAAGCGCGCGAGCGCCCCGGGGACCACCTGACGTGGCGTAGGGGTTCAAGGGCCCGGGCCAATCGATCGCCACGAGGTCGGCATTACCGTCCTCCTTGAGGATGGCGGTCGCGCCCTGTCGATCGAGGTCGCCAGCCGGGTTGTTCGAGGTCGGCAGCAGCCGCTGCTGGCCGCTGCTGGCCTTGGAGGCAGGTGGCCCGTGCATCGGTGATCGCTGCGATCGGTGGTGTTAAAAATACCAGCACCCGCCACACCGCCGATGCCGCCCAGACCGTCCGTGTCGGCCAGCCCGCCGGACCCTCCCCGACTGTCCGCCGCGACGAGATGGTCGCCAACGACCCCGCCCGCGCCCGTAGCCTAACCACCGCCGCCGACGACGCGTACGCCCAGGCCGGCCCCAACTACGCCCACCTCCGCCACGAGCTCGCCGCCCGCCGACCGACCTCGCGCTAGCGCGGCACCGCCGCCTCACCGCGTCAGGCCTGAGTGCGGCGCACACGCGATATCGCACATTCGGGCGAAGCGGCCCACAACAGAGGTCGGACTCCAGCGCAGCCCCACAATCGTGTAGGCTCGGTACGTGCAATCCACCGATCCCTTCGTGACGACGGCCGCACGTGGTGATATCTCGGCGAGAGAGCCAACCGAACTTCCCCGCGGATCGACGATCGGAAGATACGTACTTTCACGCCAACTCGGTGTCGGTGGTAGGGGGGTCGTCTATGCTGCGTACGACCCTGAACTCGATCGAAGGGTCGCGCTCAAGCTATTATTGCCTGCACTCGGGAGCGATGGCGCGGCTATCACATCCCAGGCGTCAAGCCGGGATGCTTCGCTACACGGCTGTCACGGTTCCCCTGGACCTGTCACGCCACCGAGGAGGCGTAACTGGTCCAGGTAGTCCGCAGGAGTGCCGTGGACAGTCACCACCTACGGCGCGTACTTGAGGTGCTTGAAGTGGGCCTCGATGTGGGAGCTGTCGTCGCCGACGCGGGGGCGACTGAAGGAGCGGCGGACGCCGATGGCGTCCAGCAGATCGGCGACGGTCCTCAAGGTCGCGGCGGCGCCGCGATCGGCGTGGACGGTGAGGTCGGCGTGGTCCCGGCCAGCTCGCGACGCCGAGGTCGACGCCGTCCAACTCGCGGACCTTGGCGCCACACCAAGCACCGCGCCGCGCCGAGGTCGACGCCGGCGCTCCGATCAGTGGGGGCGGCCGAGCTGAGGCGCTCGCCGGGAATCGTCCGATCCTGTTCGCCGCCCCCGTCCCCGAGGACCTCGCCCGCGCCCTTCACGGCCCCGACGCGTCGCCCTCGATCCTCTGCTCAAGGGCATCTCCTGACCCACTGCTGCACGCCAGCGGTACCTCGAGCACTTCTCGTTTCCGGGATATTCCCGCCATGGACTTACCGTCGTTTTCGTAGTAGCATGCCCCTGCATGAGCGGAGCAGGGACAAGTGCAGGAATCGATTTCCAGGAACGGGTAGCCGCGTTATACTTTGCAGCGATGCTGAGCAGCCGATCACTGCTCCCTGGACTGCCAGAAGCCGAGGAGATTACCAGCATTGCATTCGAGACCTCCGACCCTGTAGACGATTTCCGTGTCGAGCTCTCGGATAAATCAATTATCTACTTCCAGGCCAAACGCTCTCTCAGTTTTTCATCCCTGCCTACCTCGGAATTGTACGATGCGCTTCGTCAATGCATCCGCCAGTTCATCAAGAGTCCCGGCAACCACGACTTGCTAGTGCTCGCAGTCTCCCCCGACGCGTCGTCGCGGGTGAGAGAGGTGCTGCCCGAACTCCTGGACAGATATCGTCAACATCAAGACGGCCCAGACACCACCACGCTGAATAAAACCCAAGAAGAGACCCTCACTCAGTTCCGCGACCTGATTTCGGCGCTCCTCTCCGCAGAAGGTCATCCGGCGTGGAGCCCAGACACCTTCGCCTCGTTTGCGCGGTCGCTCAATGTCTTCACGTTCGACATCGACACAAGCGGATCCCATGAAGTGGTCGCTCAGCTACTCCTCGAGCCCCTCAGCAAGTACCCGAGCTCCCTGCTCTGGACAAAGCTGATCTCCCTCGCCCTCGACGCTTCGAAGAAGCGACGTCGATTTGATCGTGGCGGCTTGCGTACGACGTTAAAATCCTATCTACGCCCTGAACCCACCGTCGGACAGCCAGATCCCGCGGATGAACAGCGAGAATGGTCCGCGACTTTTACCAATATGGGGCCTCCTTCGGTCGCCAATGACGTGCTCCTCGCCGTCTTGACCTCGCCTGATTCCGACCGCCCGCTCACACTGTTTCAGGTGGCGCGCTTCGCCGCGGACGACAGAGCGCGTGTTCGCTACAAGGACGGCATGTTCACGGCCGGTGTGTTCTCCGGCAAAGTCCTCCTTCGCGCCGCAACATGGGCCGGGATGGCGCGCTTGATCGAGTTGCGGCCTGAGGTAACGACCGAGAAGACGGTCACGATCATTGAACCCAACGAGGGCCCGCAAGATGAATCGTTTCATCTGACCGAGCGCCAGATTGCACTGGCATCTCTCCTGGAATCAGGTGTCAAGGGTCTGGAGTGCTTGAGATGCGGCCGCTTCGTCCTCCAGGAGCAGGCCCTCACCGTCGAGATCGACGAGGATGGGCATAATCATCAGGCTGGCGTCGTGCACGACCGGTGTCATCGCCCCTGCGATCGCGTCCTCGGAACGCTCAACAACGAGCAGGCACGAACGCTGCCGAGTGACTTCGATATCCCCGCGTGGATCCGCCTCGAAAAGAGTGGACAGGGTGCTTCTGCCTCGATCAAACAGGCCAAGCGCCTCGGCCACAGACTGGCCAAGATCGTCTGGAACCCCGACAATGAACAGGAGTGGACCAAGAACTGGTGTGTGGAAATCGAATTGGCGAGTGGCCACTGCCACTACGCCACGACTCGTGGGAAGCTCATAAGATTATCCCAGAGCGACGCGCGACGCAAGAGCGCCGAGATGCAGACGCAGATGGAGGCTATGCTCCGCACAGGGCGACCGTTCCAAATGACGACGGTGTCGGGAAAGATGGGAAACGACGAGACGGTCATCGATTTGCACAAGCTCAAGGACGCGGACGAAGAGGTGTCTTTCGTCCGTGCCGTCCGTGCCGTCTTGGTGACAAGGGAGATCTTGCGGCGATATCCACCAAAAAACTTCTACGCCCCTTTGCTTTATCTAATCGACCCGATCACGGAGGACCCGATCGATCTCGGGGGAGTTCGCTCATTTTTCAGCGATCCAACGATCGTGCCCGAATTGATCCTTCGCTGGCGGAAGGCCGGCTTCTTCAAGGGAGAGTACAGTGCCCGAATCATTGGCAGCGACGCTGAATTCGATCGAATGACCACCCGCGCGATCGAGGAAGGACGCCGTATCGTAATCGATCCGGAGTTCGACGAGCAATGGTTCCTTTGCAGCGGGGGCGAGGTCGAGAACATCAATGTGCTGCTCAACAACGCGCGGCGACCGGCACTGGCCCTCGTAGAGCACCGACAGGCAAGAAAAATCGGTCGCAACGATCCGTGTCCATGCGGCTCCGGCAAGAAGTACAAGCGCTGCTGCTGGCTCACGGAATCGAGCTAAACACGAGCTAAACGCGGAGGTCATGCTCCGCGTTGCGACCGCCACGCATCGACTTCGCCGGCCCGCCGAGCTCGACAGCATCGTTCGCCTGTACTGGCCCAGCGTGACAGCGCCCGCCTTTGCATCCGCCCCGCCGGTCGCTGCCGATCACAAGTCGGCGAATCGCGCTGTCGATGGCGCTCACCCGGGTCCACCTGGCTAATCCGTGGGACACCCGCTCCGGCACCTTCACCGCCCGTCTGGAGGCGTCACACCCCCTCGGTGGCGTAACGCCTTCGGGAGGGTCGTAGAGGCCGCAGGGTGGCCAGCGGGCGGACCAGGGGTGGCCCGCCCGTTGACCGGGTGACGGTAAGCCGCAGGGGCGTTCCGGAGCAATCCTGCCGACTTCCTGAGCAGTCGCGCGTGGCCGTGCGGATGCAGGGCGGGCGCCATGCCCGCATGCGCACGGCGCGGCACTGTTGGCGCCGAGGGCGCCTTCCGTGAGCCGCCCGCCTGCGACGACAAATCCCCGTCGCGCGCCACCGGCGTGCAGGCCCTCGAATTCCCGCGCGAGGCACGGCCCACGTCGTCCGGAGCCGGCGTGACGCCTGGCTGACGGCGATGGCGACCACGACACACTCAGGGTGGTGGCGCCTCCTGCGGGAGGCCGGTCGTCTTGCTGAAGCTGCGGCGGATCCGCGGACGGCGACACTCGATCGTGCGGTGTTCGCCGGGCGCGACCGCGGCGAGCGCGGCGAGCAGCGCGTCGGCGCCGGCCCTGTCCTTCGGCCGTACGATCAATCCCATCGTTCGTCGGCCACGACGAACCACCTCGACGAGCATGTCGACGATGTCCAGCGCCTGCGCGTGGCCCTGGACCAGCGCCTCGAAGGCGGGTTCGGGGAGGTTGTGCAGTGTGTCGCGCGGGAGGGTCCGCAGCACGACGAAGGCCGGCTGCTCCTCGCCGCAGCCCTTGCCCGGCTGCCACGCCGGGGCCGGACGCCAGTCGAGCACATCGAGATAGAGGTTGCCACCGGGCAGGAAGTGCTTTGGCTCCCGCGCGGGGCCGCTGTGCAACACGACATACCGGAACTCGACGTTGTTGCTTCCGACATCGTAACGCTGCAGCCGCGTGGCTCCGAGGACCCACACGTCGTCGGCGCTGCGAGCGACGACGGCGTACAGGAGCACGCTCCACTCTTTCTCGGCCTCGGCGGCGTCGGCCGGCGCCAGCGCGAACGCCTCGCTCGAGACCGAGAAGTTCCAGTCGGGGTGGGCGCGGTCGGCGAATCGGACCTTCGGCAGCGCCACTTGCTCCCACGCGGCGCCGCGGGCCGGGCGGCGCCACAACTCGTCGGCGACGTCGTCCTCGCCCTCCTCCGCGTCGGTCTCGAGCACGTCGGTGATGGCCCACAGCCCGCCGTCGGGCGCGACCGACAGCCCCTTGAGCGTTGGCCTCGGCGGCGGAGGATCCGGCGACCAGGCGATCCCGTCGAAGCGCAACACGA
>Ga0075163_10011618_pt1 | contig 11472 bp, 14 predicted proteins | sample JI1023141ADNA_FD_71478 | JGI IMG/M metagenome (GOLD analysis project Ga0075163, IMG submission 71478) | Wastewater effluent complex algal communities from Wisconsin, to seasonally profile nutrient transformation and Carbon sequestration -... | ecosystem: Engineered > WWTP > Effluent > Algae... | reverse complement strand
GAAACCAAGGAGTTTGAACAATCAAAATAAGAGCGATAATACCTGTGGCAATACCACCTCTTTTCAAAAAGGCGCGACTAGGAAGGGTAAATTTGGGATTGTTATCTTGAGACTCCATAAGGTTTTATTTCAAAAGCTGGTATTGGCACACCTGTTTCTGGGTTGTAACAAGTGGTTAGATCTGGCACCAAAGAATAGTTTCCAAGGATGAGTTTGCCAGATCTAGGGATAGACCCGGTCACTGATTTAACAAAAAATGGTCCCGGAACAGCAATATTAAAAGGTCTTACAAATATTGGTCCAGATATTGTTGAACAGGCTATGTCGGCATTTTGCCCTGCTCTTATAACTCTCCCGCCTAGCGGTCTTTTGGCCAAAGAAGATAAGGTTGCAGCGTTTGTAATTATAGGAATAGCAACACCTAATATTATTAGTAAAGAAATATATTTATGTCTTTTCATTACTATTTTATTGTACCATGACCAGATTATTCGTTTATATTTTGCACCAAGCGTTTCCAGTCTTCTTTGGATAGTGTTTCAGGGCGAGCTTTTTCTGTGATGCCAGATTTTTGTAAAACAGATATTGCCAGTGTGCGGTTTTCCAGAAGTTCGGTAAGGGAGCCGAGAAGTTGCTTGCGCTTTCTGCCGAAGCAAAACTTGAGTACTTCAAAAAACTTCTTTTCATCACAATCCTTAAAGAATTCTCGAGAAATATTTTCTATAGCGATGATAGCCGAATCCACCTTTGGTGGTGGGAAAAAGGCACCAGCTGGTACTTTGGACACTATCTTTGGTGTTCCATATGAGGAAACTGCGATAGAAAGGATGCTTTGCTTGCCTCCCAAGTTGCCGGAGAGTTGATCACGAGCGATTATTCTTTCTGCCACTTCTTTTTGGATCAACAAAACCATTCGCTCAGGTTGGTAGTTTGCACCCAAGAACTGTTCAATGATTGCACCAGTTATATAGTATGGAATGTTGGCAATGAGTTTGTATGGTTTTTTGTATTCCTTAAGAATAGACGGATCAAATATGAGAATATCTTTTGGGAGTATTTGGAGTTGTCCATTTTCCAGTTCTTTTGCAAGCTTTTCTTTAAGAAGCGGGATTAGTTCAGCATCTTTTTCTATAGCTATCACTTGCGCGCCTTTTTCTAGGAGCTCTTTTGTAAGCACGCCCTTTCCTGGACCTATCTCAAGTACTAAGTCACCACTATGAACATCCCCAGCACTCACCATATCAAAAAGTGCCTTTTGTGAAGTCAGAAAATGTTGCCCGAGATGTTTTTTGGCTTTCATTTCTCTACTATACAACATTTTTGTGTTTAGGTTCGAATCCCAGCCTCAGAGCAAAAAAAATAACGCCCCATATCTGAGGCGTTAAAATCTTATTAACCAAATAGGTTACAGAGGTTTTATTCTTCTCTTCATAAAACAAAAATTTTCATCGTTGTTTATGATAAAGGCTGAGGTTTGATTAAAAAAGAACCATTTTCTTTTCGCTTCTCCTACGCCTTGAAATGCTGAACCTCCTCTCTTAGAGACCTCCTTCCACAGACCTTCAAGATCTTCATCTCTGAGATCGTTTCTGAGCTTCGCAGCTTCTGTAAAGAAGATTTCTTTTAACTCATTTTCAGCTGTTGGAGATTCCCTTACGAACCAACCGCCTAAGTCGTGAGAACGGCCATCAGTTTCTACATAATCAGAATAAAGGTAAAAACCTGACTGCATATTATTTATTTCCATATATTTATAGTTTTAGGTTGTTTCCGTAGGCCCTAACTAAGAGACTCTGGAAACAATCTAAAACTACTCAAAGAACTATGGGTATATAATAGCACATTAAACATACTTTGTCAATCGAAATAAGCCTTTATTTACAGGGGCACTTTCCCCTCTTTCAATGTTAGATAAGTTCGAACATCCCCCAAAATTCGTATACACAAACTTTAAGCGGGCAGGCAGTCCCAATTTTGGAACACTTTTTTGAAGCTTTCCGCCAGCTGGCGGATTTTAATGGTTATTTTGATACCTTTCTAGAAGTTCGAACCTAAATAAAAAAACACCCTATTTAGGGGTATTTTTTTTAATTATTCTTTTAGAGATTTTCTAATTCTAATTTCTTCTTCAGTTAACATTCTCCCTATATTTAAGAAAAAATCTTTTTCATTATAATCACCCTGATTTTCATTTGGCCCGTTGTCTATGTAGTCTTCAACTATTGCTTCAATAGCTTTAATTTTCTCTAATTTAAGGGTTAGTGTTTCTTTGTTAGTTTCTTGAACTGGTTTAATTGATTCCATAACTAGAATTATGTTTTTTTTCGAATCAAAAGTCAATTAAACTCATTCGAACATCGTTTTGGCAGAGTTCACAGTGAGTCTGTGGAACTGCTCAGTACAAGTGGTCCTAGTTTTTGAGCAACGTAATACCGATGGTGTTACAAAATAAAAAAGTGTAGATATTTTACTATCTACACTGGCCATACATTAAACTCGCTTATTCCATTTTTCGTATACATCTTTCGCCGTTTCCTCACATCGTTGTTTTTCGAGAGGACCAAAATCTACTTTAGAACCTCCATACATCAAAAGTGGGATCGGGCGGTCGTCACCAGGTTCATTTTCCTGTTTTGTGGTAATACTGCAGGAACAGCAACCCACGGTAATAATGTAATAACTGACATATTCGAAATCTCCTTCAATGCCGCGTCTTGGCTTTTTGGTCAAATCAACTGCTACTTTATCTTTGCATTTTTCAACATGTGCATTTAGATGCATACGAGCCTCCCCTCCACAAAAAGGACACGGCTTTAATGTTTGAGAAAGACTATGTAATCTTTCTTTAAGCTCGTTTATATAGTCACTAGGAACATTTGATTTGCTAATAAAAGAAACTTTCATTTTATTTGTTTTTTAATCACCCTACTCTTTTATAGTGTTTTGTCAAACTCATTCGAACATCGTCCCAAGTTCGGAGCATCCGTAATACCTATGGTGTTACAAAAGAAAAAAGCCCCACCTTTCGGTTTGGCTTAATAGTCAGTTTTCTCTTTCTTGTTTTTCTTTTAGGAATTGTGCCTGTACTCCCTTGTTGATATTTTCTATTATATCAAAACCTTTTACCTCATTCGTTTGTTCGAACTCTTTCTTAGCTTGTTCTAATTTTTGTTGAAATAAACTCCAACCAATTTCTGGATTTTCTGGATCAAACTCTACACCAAGTACAAAGGCTCCCCCGAACATATCACCGTAAAAAATAAAATCTTCTATAGTCCATTTAGACATATTATCCAAACGGTCCTTCGTTATATTTTCCATATTATTTTTAATTTCCCCTACTCTACCCTCTCCATTTGACAAAGTCAAGGTGAGGTTGTAAGGTAAGGGAAACAAAAATAATTAAACATGGATATGAAACTACTAGCTAATTTTATGTTCGAAATTAGCACTCTCCGTAAAACTGCTCGTTCTCATCGCCAAGCACTACTTACTGATGACCTGAGTGACAATATTGCCAGTCATTCATTTCAGGTTACTGCTTTTGGTATATTTCTTGCTGAAATTGAAGGCGCGAAGATTGATAGAGTTGTCTGCATGTGTACAAGCCATGATTGGCCAGAAACAAGGTCGCAAGACCACAACTGGATACATAAAAAATATGTTACTGTCGATGTGGACAAAATCATTGCAGATCAATTCCTGCTGCATCAATCTCCTTACATGAAAGAAGTTATTGCAGAATATGAAGAAAGAAAAACCTTGGAGTCAATCATTGCAAAAGATGCTGATACTTTGGGTCAGTTGCTGTTACTCAAAGAATATGAACAACAAGGAAATAAAGAAGCAACAGTTTGGTTAAGAGGCAAAACAAATGAGCGTCCTTACGTTTGGGTTGAGAGACTCAAACTTGAATCAGCCAAAGAGATCGGTAGGGCTATTTATGACATAAACCCTTCTGATTGGTGGAAAGGTTCGTATGTAAATAATATGTAATTAAAATAAAGCTACTCGAAAGGGTAGTTTTTTATTATTCAAAACTTTTGAAAAAACTTATATAAACACTGTGAAACTAACTTGATCATTTTGTTATGATGCTAAACCTCAAGAAAAAACCCTGAGCTTGTGCTCAGGGTTCGATAGATCCATAAAAACATTCTGTTTTACCAGAGTACAACGCCCACATCCTGTCCCCATAACAATAGTGCCACCATTCTCCTGGGTACCAAACAAAATCTTCTACTTCCATTGCGTCACGAAGAATTTTTCTAGAAACTTTTACTTCTTCTGAAATATTTTCAGAGAGCATTGGTATTTTTGATAGTACTTCTTTTTCTGGAATACTGGTTATATATGGAGTTCCCATATCAACGAGACTTCCATCAGCATACCCAAGGGTCACATCTATCGCTCCACCACAGTGATGGTTTGCGAGTGGTAATGGTTTTGCAACAAGCATTCTCACTGCTTTTTCTGTCTCTTCATCAGAGAAGTCTTGGTTTTGAGATTTAATAATTTGCCAAACCCTTTCCCACTCTTCTTGTTGAGACTTTGTTGTCCTGTACCCTTCTATCACGATGAGTACTAAGCCTTCAGTTAAAGACTCAGAAACTTTATAAAGTTTCTGAGCAACAGTTTGTCTAACCAAAAACAAAGCTTCATAACCTTTTTTTACCCACCCTATTTTTAATTTTTCAGTTTCAGACAGTAGAACAAGCTTCTCATTGTTCTCTGCTATCTCTATGTTTGTCCAAGCAGAAGCTGGAAGTGTGTAAGTTGTTTGTTTCATTTTTTCAAATTTTTTAATACCTTAGCACACTTCCTTTTCGCTTACAAAAACACTGTGAAACCACTTTCGCCATCGCGGGATTCGCGGGTGAGGAGCTCGTCGGGGATGTCAGAGATGAACTCGCTCGGCAGTCGAACGTCACGCATACCATATATAGTGCGCATGCTAGCGTAAGTGAGATAGAGTTTTTCACGCGCGCGTGTAACTGCTACATACATGAGCCGGCGTTCTTCTTCAGCGTCAGCTCCAGTGAGTCTCTCGCCTCGCTCGTGTGGGAAAAGTCCGTGCTCTAGCCCTGTAACAAAGACAGTGTTGAACTCCAAACCCTTTGAAGCATGAACTGTCATGAGCTTTACTCCTGGAAGCTTTTCTTTTTCTGCCCCCATTGTGTCTTGATCCGACATGAGTGTCGCTTCTTCGACAAGTTTTTCTATCCCTTCTGTGCCTTCATAGTGATCATAACGAAGTCCGAGTGTGACAAGCTCTTCTAAGTTTTCTAGTTTTTCTTCTTCTCCGTCTTTTTTTAATTCCACGTCCATCTTTGTTTCGGTAATAACAAATTTGAGTATTTCGCTGACACTATGACTTTCGATATATTCTCTGATATTAAGAAGTAGATCATAAAATTTATTTACTGAGATAAGTGTCTTGGCTGGCAAGCTATCTTTCTCCCCAGCAAAAATTTTCGCTACTGTTACTTTCCCTATTCCTCTTGCGGGAGTGTTGATGATGCGTTTGATATCTACCAAGCTCTCAGGGTTGAGCGATGCTCTGATATATGAGAGCACGTCCTTGATCTCTTTGCGTTCAAAAAATCTCACTCCCAAAACTTGATAAGGGATGTTGTAAGAGAGAAATGCTTCTTCAAGAACTCGGGATTGAAAGTTGGCACGGAAAAGTACTGCGATATCATCAGTCTTCACACCTTTATCTATTTGTTCCACACATCTCTCTACTATAAATCTCGCTTCATCGACTTCATCATAAGCTCCGTACAAAGAGATAGGTTCACCATCTTGCTTGTTGGTGTACAAGTTTTTTTCTTGGCGGTGAACATTTTGTTTGATGATTTCGTTGGCTGCTCCGATCACGTTTTTGGTTGAGCGATAGTTTTCTTCGAGAAGTACTACTTCAGCTTCCGGAAAATCTTTTTCAAATTCCAAAATGTTTTTGATGTTGGCTCCGCGCCAAGAGTAAATGCTTTGATCAGAGTCTCCAACTACACAGAGATTTTTCCGCTCTCCTGCGAGGGCTTTAGCGATGCGATACTGAACTTCGTTGGTATCTTGGTACTCATCTATATGTACATAATGCCAAGTGTTTTGACACCAAACTCTCACCTCTTCATTTTTCTCTAGCATCTCGACGCTTTGCAAAAGCAGATCATCAAAGTCGAGCGCAGACTGCTTTTGTTTTTCAGCGACATATTTTTGCCAGACTCTTCCAGCTAAACGATATGTTGGATTGCTCTCACTCATCAAGTCTTCTGGAGTTTGCATGGCGTTGGCACAGCGACTAATGATGCTCTTGAGTGACCGAGGATCGTTTTGTTTGGGGTCGAGTCCCATGCTTTGGAGAGCTTCTTTTATAAGTGATGTTGTATCTCCGTCATCCAAGATGGTGAACCTTTTGATCTTGCCGTCATAAGCACCAAATCTTCGGAGCAAAAATACTCCCAAAGAGTGAAAGGTGCTAACAAAAGGCACATTTCTTCTGTCAAAAGATATAGTATTTCCTTCGAGGAGAGCGATAGTTCGCTCGCGCATTTCTTTGGCTGCTTTGTTGGTAAATGTCACCGCCAAGATCTTCGATGGTGCTACTCCACCTTCTACTATATGAGCGATACGATGTACTACTGTCTTGGTTTTACCTGCGCCTGCTCCGGCGACTATCAGAAGAGGTCCTTCTGTCTTGAGTACTGCCTTTTTTTGCATATCGTTTAAGCCTTTGAGAATCATTGTGCTGATATTGTACTCTATTTAAATACAGTGGCACACCTGAAGGTTGAAATTAACTACTTATACATTGACAAATAGGCTCAAATATGCTATACTATAAAAGTAAAATGTTCTTTCAAACACTAGGTTATTTATTGTTGATTTTGTTGGTTCTTCCCTGATCCTCTGCCAGCTGGCGGACGGGGTTGGAGAGGAATCAATAATTTTAAACAATAAATAAAAAATAAATGTTAAAAACACTCTTCACCTCCAAGAAAACAGTCTTCTTCAATAAAATTATGAAAATGGCTGTCGAGCTTCACCAAAAGCTTCGCTGGGCTTCAAGTGTTGAAAACGGAATGGACAGGATCGTTGAATTCTTCCAAACCACTTCTCCATACCACGACCAATTCCTGGAATTGGTGCCAAAATTCTCAGAACCGATACAGTTCAAAGATGAAAAACAGCAGAAGTTTTTCGATGACTTCCAGCGATTCATAAAAAACTCCGGTCGTTCACAGAGTGGATGGAATAGAACCAACCCTGGCGAATTGCCCACTTCCGACAATGTTTGGGTCAACATGCTTGTACCTTATGATGAAATTTTCATGACAAGAAAGGTTTCAGCACATCTATCCCGTAGGAATAATCCTAAAGGAGAGGTCGACCATATTATCAGGGAAGGTGCCGAAGGAAAGTGGAATGAGACAAACCTGGTGGAAAATGATTTCGTAAACCCTTTTATTAAAAAGAATTACGAGCATCTCTGCCGGATTATTAAAGAGTATGGAAAATAATTGCCCGCCAGTACGGAAACCCGTTCACTGAGCGGGTTTTTCTTTTATTAAGCCAAGCCTAGAGAGAAAAACTTTGACGAGGGCTTTTGATTGTTTCCTAATGAAAAAAGCCTCCAAAAGTCTGATACCATATTTATTTGTAACCCTATGGTTTCTCTAAAAACAAAAAACAAGAGAAAGTTTCGCTTGTTTCTCATAGTTCTGATCCCAATGCTTGGAAGCACTCTGGCTGTTTCCGCATATTCTCTTATCTCACAATCAAGCTCTCAGTCTTTGGTCAAAGACGAGAGTGTTGCTTTGCAAAACGTTTCCGAAGAAGACCACTCTGAAGATGTTGTCGAGTCTATACAAGCTCAAGACGACAAGCCAGTCATCACTACTTATACGGTTGCAAAAGGTGACACACTCAGTGGTATCGCTAGCAAGTTTTCTATCTCAGTCAACACTCTTCTTTGGGCCAACGATCTAAACAAAAAGTCTGCCATCAAAGAAGGTCAAAAGCTCACTATCTTGCCTGTCAGTGGCGTAGTTTATACAGTTAAAAAAGGTGACACACTTGGAGGCATCGCCCACAAGTTTGATGTTAGTCTAGAAGAAATAATCTCTTTCAATGATCTCGAAGAAAACAAAGCTATCAAAGTAGGTATGAAACTCATCTTGCCAAATGCTGAGCTTCCTCTTGAGAAGGCACCAGCTCCAGTTGTCAAAAAAGTAGAAGCAAAACCTGTAGAGCAAAAGGTTGTTGTTCAAACAAAAGAAGAAGAAAAGGTAGAAGTCAAAAATGAAGAAACAAAGTCTTCAGAAAGTCCTTCTAGTTATTTCACTCACCCTATACCCGGATCTGTCCTCACTCAAGGTCTTCATGGATATAACAGTGTAGACTTTGGTGCTCCTGTCGGTACCCCAGTGCTCGCTTCTGCTAGTGGCGAAGTGATAGTTTCAAAGCCTACAGGCTACAACGGTGGTTATGGCCACCATGTTGTTATAAAACATGACAACGGTACCCAGACTCTTTATGCTCACCTCTCTAGTGTTTCTGTCAGTGTTGGAGATCAAGTACAAAAAGGAGAGAAGATCGCTCTCTCAGGCAACACTGGTCGCTCGACTGGTCCACACTTGCACTTCGAAGTTCGTGGTGGAGTAAATCCCTGGGTAGGAATGAAAAAGCTGACTAAGTTTTAGTCTAAATAAAAAATGCCCCGCGATATGCGGGGCATTTACTTTTTAAGAAAATACTAAAGCAGGTATTGTTTTTTCAAAATCAAATTTTGCAATAAACACAAACACTTCAGTTTTGCTGGATGCGCTGAACGGCCTTATGGAGATAACCCCTTCAGTTACTTTTTCAATGGTCTCGCACTCTTTTGAGATATCAATCTCTGGTGCACTGATATTTTTTACATCAGACATCTTTACGGTGACCTGCTCAAACCTTGGTGGTATATTAATAGGATTTTGTACATTATTTATCCCGGTTAAAATAATACAATCAAGCAATGTCAGGTCTTTTGGAAATTTGTTGGATATTTGACTATATACCCAACCAGAATTTTCATCGATCAGAGTTGCAGGGAGAGTAAGCAACTTTTTTTCTTTTGCTTTATCATCTTCAAACAACTGTAATATTTTCTCTGAAACTTTTTTGGCGCCAGCTACTTGGATATTGAGCCAAGATTGCAGGTGATTCATTGAGGTGTCTAACTCTTTTGAGATTAGAGCAAACACGGGTAATTTTTTTTGTTGCATAACTATTTTTTCTTTGATACTACCTATTTTAGGCAGAAAGTCAACCCGGAAGTAGATCTTGGTGTTGCGACAAAGTCGCGTGTCAAAAGACACAACATCAAGTCTCACTTCCGGGTCAATCAATCAAACTTAGGTCTGTATTGGAGTGCTTCGAGGATGTGAAATAAAAAAATCCTCCCCTTTCGGTTTGGATTTGAATGGCTTACAGATACCGCTCAAAACACGTTCTGTTCTTATCAAGATCACCCTTCAATGACTCAATAAGTGCGAAGGCATCCTCTTTGGTGCACATATACCCATTCTCCACACCGGTGATATCTCTCAAAAGAGCATTACAGTATTGAGAATGAACATTTGTTGCACCGTTTTCAACTTTCACCATGCCATTATTTTGGAAAATAAATTCAACCCAGAAGAAAGGATCGGCATCATCAATATTATTAATTGCCAAGATGATGATGGTAAAAAGTAATCCTTGCTCATCATAAGTCTCACCATTCCCGTTTATATAATCGTAGGGATCTGAACAATGGGCATGCTGGTTCGAATCTATTCCAAGAGCATCGCATACTTGCGGATACGTATGAATCCACACCACCCCTTTTTCTTCACCTTCCAATTCCAACGTTAATGACCTTGCATCAATTTGTAGATGTTCAAGAAGTTCTTTTACAGTAACAATCGAGGTCTTGTGAAGCTGGTTTAGCACAGTATTGTTTTGCATATATTAATTTTTAAAATGAACTGAATTGTTTCTGTTTCGTCCTTTTGGACTCATCAGGAAAAGTAATACACCTTTCGACAGAAACCGAATAAGAATATTCGGCAGGGCTCTGCTTCCCTTAGGCTCTCCATTGTTTCGAACAACGGGGACAAAACGCATACTCATGGCAACGCCAATTCCTCAAGAGTGTGAGGGTGTCTATCTAGATCAAGAACCGAATATCCTCTGGAGATTTGCGAGAGAAGTTAGGAATGCATCCTCTTCACTGCAGGTTTCCCAGTACATAAATCGGTTGACCTTAATAAACACTTTGCCACCACCCCAACAAGAAATCTTGTCGGATTCACTAATACAAATGCGTCCGCGAACAGACACTTGTATGGTGAATAACTTTTCACCCTCACAGCAAACGATACAGTCCCCTATACCGCCAGCATGATCAGGGGAAAAGGGTGGTCTCAATAGATTGATTTCGGCTTTAAAATTCCGAAATTTATCTACCAGACGATGAGCTTCCTCTCGAGAAAAGAAACCGAACTGTGTACTTTCCTTGGAAAGCCGAGAGTAAAGTTTCCTTCCTGTTGATTCGTCCATCATTGCAACAAGACCAATACCAGTAACTTCCAGAGTTTCAATAAACTTTCTCATAGAAGATTTCCCAGATGGCTTCATGCCATTTTCCGCTCCTTGCAGCGGGGTTTGATCAACTGGGTTCATGTTTGTTTTTCGTTGCAAATACAGAGGCAAGGTTTCTGTACACAACACACGGACATAATAAAAAGAACTATATGCTAGTATAGCATATATAACATATTTGTCAAGTATCTCTATTTGATTATCTTTTTAATCAAACTTCGGTCTGTATTGGAGTGCTTCTAGGATGTGAGACTCTTCTATATATGGAGAGTTTTCGAGGTCAGCGATAGTGCGAGCGACTTTTATAGTACGCAGATAGACGCGAGGAGAGAGTTGTATCCTTTGGGCAAATTTTTGGAGTGTTTCTTTGGCCGACTCTGTGATACCGCTTTCTCTTTGGACTTCATCACTAGTTAGGCTTTTGTTGAGTTTGCCTTTTCTTTTGTATTGAACACCTCTTATATCAGCGATGAGTTTGCGTAAGCCCTCGCTTTCTTTATCAGCTCTTTTGTCGTGCAAAGTATCATAAGAGACGTGAGCAACAGGTACCCAGATGTCTACTCTATCTATTATCGGTCCAGAGAGTTTTTTGTTGTAGCGTGCAAGTTCTACTCCACTACAAGAGCATGGCTTGATGCCACTACCTCGATATCCACATGGACAAGGGTTCATTGCTCCGAGAAGTATAAACTCGGCTGGAAACCTGACGCTACCTTTGGCACGAGCAACAGTGATAGAGCCTTCTTCGAGAGGTTCTCGAAGTGCTTCTAGTACTCGCCTATCAAATTCTGGAAATTCATCCATGTACAAAACCCCTCGATGTGCGAGTGTGATATCTCCTGG
>Ga0075163_10011617_pt1 | contig 11473 bp, 3 predicted proteins | sample JI1023141ADNA_FD_71478 | JGI IMG/M metagenome (GOLD analysis project Ga0075163, IMG submission 71478) | Wastewater effluent complex algal communities from Wisconsin, to seasonally profile nutrient transformation and Carbon sequestration -... | ecosystem: Engineered > WWTP > Effluent > Algae... | reverse complement strand
ATCAAGTTGGATGAAAAAGTCAACATCACCAGCATGGTCTTTTCCGGTCGCTTGTTCAAATTGTTTCCGATGCCCAACGACCCAAGCAATACCTGGCTTTCTCCCGCTGATATTTTTCAAAACCAGGGGGCCGATGTAAGGACCGAATCGCAGCGCACCCTCTTTATGGAGTACCTGCAAAACCTGAGTCAAGGTGCTCAGTCCGGAAATTATGGAGCCGCTGATGCCAGCCTTGCTAAAATTACCAACTTCCAGAAAACCAATGCAGCAGCTGTTTATCCATCAGACTCCAAAATAAAAGCAGAATTGCTGTTAAATAAACTGGATGTGTTTGGAAGACTGCGAAACTACTATGGCTTACTTGCCCTGGGCATCCTTGCTATGTTTTTTTACACTGTTTTAAAAACCAGTGCCAACAGGGAAAGGTGGTCCAATGTTGCCTTTTATGCCGTCATTGCAGGCTTTGCCTTTCACACCATCGGACTAGGACTCAGATGGTACATCTCAGGCAGGGCCCCTTGGAGCAATGGCTACGAATCTATGATCTACATTGGATGGTCCACCACCCTGGCCGGTATTCTTTTTTCTAAAAGGTCGTTGGGAGGTCTCGCTGCTACCATGACCCTTGCTGCAACCATCTTATTAGTGGCGGGTATGAGCTGGCTCGATCCAGAAATTACCCCTTTGGTGCCGGTACTTAAGTCCTACTGGTTGACCATCCACGTATCCCTCGAAGCAGGCAGTTATGGCTTTTTGATGTTGGGTGCTGTCATTGGCATGCTCAACCTAATCCTGATGGTCTTTACCACAGACAAAAACATGGCCTACACCACAAGAGCTGTCCGTGAGCTTTCGATCATAAGTGAGATTACTTTGCTCGGTGGCTTGTTTATGGTTGCCATAGGCACCTACCTGGGTGGTGTTTGGGCCAATGAATCATGGGGTCGTTACTGGGGCTGGGATGCCAAAGAGACCTGGGCCCTGGTTACCATTTTGGTATACTCGTTTATCTTGCACATGCGTTTTATACCGGGATTAAAAAGTCTTTATGCTTTCAATTTCGCTTCTTTGTTTGGTTTTGCTACAGTAATCATGACCTACTTTGGTGTCAATTATTACTTATCTGGTCTCCATTCATATGCTGCCGGTGATCCTGTTCCAATTCCGTCACAAGTGTATTACACTGCCATTTCATTGACCATACTGAGCATTGCCGCCTTCATTCGATATAGGAGCAAATTTTCAAACGGCTTGTATTTGTGATGTGCATTAAATCATAACATCATTAAGGGAATTAAGCGAATTAAGGGATTCTTCATTTGACGATGAGTCCATCTTAATTACCTTAATTCTCTTAATGGCTGTGCATATAAAATGTAGTTATGTAGTGAATAAAAAATAAATCCGAATGTCTTTTATTGGAAAAAATGTTAGCGCTGTGAAATCTCAAACTAACATCAGGAAGAAATTATCCTCCAATCAAAAAATCTGCCTGAAAAAGGGCAGATAAGCCAATTGATCTCTACGCCAGTTGGTCCTCGCTTTATTTCTTAACAACCGCTTCTTCCATGATGATATCATACCGGTAGCCCGCTCCAAAATCTTTGTCTACAAAAATTTTACCCTCAAAGGCTACAGTTGCTCCCATCGGAATATTCTCCTGGGTGGTAATAGCCAGGTCGCATTTTTTACCCTTGATAGAGGTGCCATCCTGGATATGAATCCAGTTTTTACCCATGATGCCATTGTTAACTTTAACTACTTTTCCACCCACTACAATAGCTTTACCAGCATGTTTGGCGGGTTGAGCAAGAAGAGTGCTAAGAGACATAATTCCTGCCACCTTTTTAATGTCTACATCGGCCACGGAAGGGGTAGCGCCTCCTTGTCCACTTCCACCGGGGTGGGCTGAAGCATCAATGATTTGAGATACCAAAAATATCTTATCGAAGGTGCGATTGAATTCCTGACTTTCAAAATTGGTTTTGAGCAGGCCACCTCTGTAAAAATAACTTCTACCCTTGGCCGCATCCATTTTGGAGGCTGCAATCCAAAAAGTATCTGCATTCTCTACTACCTTCATATAAGTGTATTTTTCAGCCTGCAATATTTCTACAGCCTTAACCTGATGCACATCGGTGCCTTGGGCACTCTCCTGACCGGGCACAGTGGTCGAGGGATTGTTAGCAGGCATGGTGCCGTCTGTCGGTTGGGTTGTGGTATCTTCTACGATAACCTTGGGCTTTGAGTCGCAAGCAAAAAATGAAAACAAAACGAGGGCAAAGAGGATTCTCATGCTGATTATAAATTTGATGGGGTAAAATTAAAGAATTTTTTACTTGTTTTTGAAACGTTGTATAGCAGTGATAAAATACCTGTGGTATTTTTTATTGGGTTCAAAGGTACCTTCATAACTCAGGATCAGTGTGGTGAATCTGGCCATGACAACATTGGCAGAAATTCCAAAGATGTCTTGTTTCAATTGTTGCTCACCGCTAAAGAAGGAGTAGTTGACCTTGCGGTAACTGGCCTCCAGACCCAGCTTGCCTTTCATGGCACTGTGGTTCAATCGCCCCCCATAGATATTGCCCGTGAAGTAATAAGACTCAAGTGTATTGTAGTTGAGATTGAGCGACATGTTTTGTAAAGGAAATCTGCTGATATTTAAATTGACCACCTGATTTTTGGTAGGCTTCAGCTGGTTTTCCTGGAAACGATAAAATACAGATGCATTCAAATTGATGTTTCTGATCACCTGCCAACCCGCCTGGAGTCGATAGCCCTGGCGGGTCTCCTGGTTTAACAACTGATCAATATAAGTTCTCTGGCTCTCGTAAAAAATTACATTTCTTCGGTTGTCATACGATGCCGTTATGTTAAAAGTTTTAAAGGGACGATAACGCACAGAAAAATAAGCACCGGTCAATTGTAACTTATTGCTTACTGTATCTCTAACATTTTGATACATGTCCATTTCAAGTGAACCAAAAATATTTACATTCTTGCCCAGATTGCTGTTGTGCTGAAAATAGGCAAACCTCCTGTCTGTCTTGCCATCATTGCGTTGTTCAACCCAGGCAAAGGAAGTCTGACTGCTATTTTTGTCGCCTTGTTTTTCATAACCAAGCAGTACCCCTCCCTGCAATAAGGTGGGATTAAAAGTATAATTGAGGTAATCGGGTCTAGATCCTGCAAAGGCCCCAACGACCCACGAACCAGCCTTTTTTTCGTATTGCAGACCGTCTATGGCACCCAGATTGGCTATGCGATTATTAATTCGCCTTCCCAAATAAATGCTGTGGCCGTTTCGGTCATAGCCCAGTGCCAATGCATAAATTTTAAAATCGTCGTAAAATCCGGTCTGTTGATCTATGCCATACCTGTGCCGGTAAGTGATGTAATTTTGAGTTGAAAAATAGCCTCCTCCGATATTGGTCACATTAAAAGTAAACCCAAGACGCATCCGCTGGTAATCTTCTCCATCTGTCAGACTGGCATTGGTCGATGCAGAAAAACGACCATTGATGAGTGGTTTTCTCACCTTTTCTTTTTTTGTGGAACTGGAGTCAGTTGCTTCTGTATTGGCCGTATCTTCAGTAACCACAACCGGGGTGGGACTTACAAGGACTGGATTAATCTCTTCTTTTTTCTCCATCACTTTGGGACTCATCACAACCATTCCCGTTGTCCACGCCTTACCCGCTATCAATGGTTCTGTAACACAAGAAAGAGACGACTTCTTTTTAACAAGCAAAGCTGCTTTAAATAGTCCCGCTTCATCAATGTACAAAGTATCCCCTTCTTTAATGTCGGTTGTATTGTCAAATCTTACATAAACATTGACAGCGCTGGCAAATGAAATACTTCCTTTTATCCATTCCTTTTGCTGTGCTGAAACACTTCCTGCCAGTACACATAAAAATAATATGCTGCTATATATTTTTTTCATCATTCTTCTCCGTTGGGGTGACAATTGTAACAAGCATTGCTGTTGTATTGATACCCGGATACTCCATTGTGGTCTCCATTGGTTGAAGATTGTGAGTGGCAGGTAAAACAAGTAAATACATTGTAATTATTAGGATTGGTGTGGCAATCACTACAGTCATCCCATTCTCCTTCGTGTTCGCCACTAAAGATAGGAAAATACAAATCATCGTGATCCCAGGTTGATGGTGTCCAGTTGGATTGACCATGGCAAATGACACAGTCGGTAGGGAAGCCTGCTGAAATGTGGTTGGGACTATTGGCAGTATTGTATTCTGATGCGTGACATCCAAAACATGTATTGGGCGTATTGCTGTAATTTCCTCCTGTATGACATTGACTACAATCTGAAGCTATCGAAGCATGGGCACCAATAAGTGGATAATAATTATTGTGGACAGCAAAAGTAGCTGGCGACCAACCGGGGGCTGTGGTGTGACAAGATGCACAATCCGTTGACAAGCCAAGAGCAACGTGGTTAGGATTAGCTGCAGCTATGTAATTGGCATTGTGGCAGCCGTTGCATGTACTAGGTGTATTGTTGTAATTTCCACCCGCATGGCACTCTTCGCAATCACTGGCTATGGCGGCATGGGCCCCTGTCAATGGATAATAGGTATTGTGCACAGCAAAGGTGGCTGGCGACCAACCAGGTGCAGTGGTGTGGCAGCTTGCGCAATTGGTTGACAAGCCTAAGGCAACGTGATTCGGATTGGATGCTGCTACGTAATTGGCATTGTGACATCCATTGCACGTATTGGGTGTATTGTTGTAATTTCCTCCAGCATGGCACTCTTCACAATCATTAGTGATGGCCGCATGGGCACCGGTCAATGGATAGTAGGTATTATGTACCGCAAAGGTAGCAGGCGACCAACCAGGGGCTGTAGTGTGACAGGATGCACAATTGGTTGATAAACCCAAGGCTACGTGATTCGGATTGGCCGCAGCTACATAATTGGCATTGTGACAACCATTGCACGTATTGGGTGTATTGCTGTAATTTCCTCCGGCATGGCATTGCTCACAATCAGTCGCTATAGCTGCATGGGCGCCTGTCAATGGATAATAGGTATTGTGTATCGCAAAAGTGGCAGGCGACCAGCCGGGAGCTGTAGTATGGCAAGAAGTACAATCTGTGGATAAGCCAAGAGCAACGTGATTGGGATTGGCTGCTGTAACATAGTTGGCATTGTGACAACCATTGCATGTATTTGGCGTATTGCTGTAATTGCCTCCGGCATGGCATTGCTCACAATCTGTGGCAATTGCTTCATGTGCACCAGTCAGAGGATAATAGGTATTGTGGACAGCAAAGGTAGCTGGCGCCCAGCCAGGTACTGTACTGTGACATGATGCACAATCAGTAGACAAGCCAAGAGCCACGTGGTTTGGATTGGCAGCTGCAATGTAGTTGGCATTGTGACAACCATTGCACGTATTGGGCGTGTTATTGTAGTTTCCTCCAGCATGACATTGTCCGCAATCGGTAGCTATCGAGGCATGGGCCCCTGTCAGAGGATAGTAATTATCGTGGACAGCAAAGGTGGCGGGTGCCCAACCGGGAGCTGTGGTGTGACAAGATGCACAATCTGTTGACAAGCCAAGGGCTACGTGATTGGGATTGACCGCTGCTGTATAATTGTCGTTATGGCAGCCATTGCAAGTATTGGGGGTATTGCTATAACCAGCACTGTGGCATAAAGCACAGTCGTTGGCAATGGAGGCATGCGCTCCAGTTAATTCATAATAATTGCTGTGAATTGGGAAGGTAGCAGGTGCCCATCCAGCCGATGTATTATGACACATGGCACAATCAGTTGGGAAATTTAATGCCACGTGGTTAGGTTCTGCAGCACCCTGAAACTCGGTATTGTGGCATGAAACACAAGCCGTAGATGTACCCTGATACCCAGCAGAATGGCATTCAACACAACTCAAGCCCTGGTGCGCTCCTGTAATAGGGAAGGCAGTAGCATTGTGATTAAAGGATGAAGGACTCGCCTCTCCCTGTGGGTGACAAGCCAGACAAGCCGGACTGTTGTATACATATCCACCTACATCTTCGTGTTCGTCATTGGTCTCAGGGTTGGTGTGGCACGTCAGACAAGTGAAAACCGCATAATTGTTGGGATTGGTATGACAATCTGTGCAGGATGTCCATTCCCCTTGATGTTCGCCACTGTATATAGGGAAGTACAAGCCATCGTGGTTAAATGTTGCCGGTGTCCAGTTGTTTTCATTGTGACACGCTGCGCAATCAGTTGGGAAGTTGGCAGTTACGTGATTGGGATTGGTGGTAGCCTGGTATTCACTATTGTGGCAGCCATTACAAGTATTCGGTGTATTGGTATAATTACCATTGTGGCATTCTGCACAATCATTGGCAATGGCAGCATGGGCTCCATTTAATGGATAATAATCATCGTGAACGGCAAATGTAGCAGGAGCCCAACCTGGGGCAGTAGTATGGCAACTTGCACAATCTGTTGACAGACCCAGCGCTACGTGATTGGGGTTGACAGCTGCCGTAAAATTAGCATTGTGGCAGCCATTACAATCATTCGGTGTATTACTATAACCGCTGCTATGGCACTGTGCACAGTCATTGGCGATGGCAGCGTGGGCACCTGTTAACGCATAATAGTTGTCGTGAATCGGGAAGGTAGCCGGTGCCCAACCAGGTGTGGTGGTATGGCACATGGCACAATCAGTGGGCATATTTAAAGCCACGTGATTGGGTTCAGCACTGGCAGTAAAGTTATCCATGTGGCAATCCATACATACAGTAGTTGTTCCCTGATAGCCACTGGCATGACACTGGATACAGTCTACTCCTACGTGGCCTCCGGTTAATGGAAATGCGGTTGTATTGTGATTAAATGTCATACCATTGGCCTCGCCCGTAGGGTGACACGCCAAACAAGCCGCATTGGTATATACATAGCCCCCTACAGTCTGGTGTTCATCATTGGTCTCCGGATTTTGGTGACAGGTGATACAAACCACCTGGGCATAATTGGCAGGGTTGTTATGACAATCTATACACTGTGTCCATTGACCATTGTGACTGCCACTGTAAATCGGAAAATACAAGCCATCATGGTCAAAGTTAGCCGGCATCCAAACGTTTTCATTGTGACAAGATGCACAATCCGTTGGGAATTGAGCAGTCACGTGGTTGGGATTGGTAGTAGCCAGGTAATTGGCATTGTGACACCCGTTGCAGGTATTGGGAGTATTGTTATAGCCAGTGCTATGACATTGTGCACAATCATTAGCAATGGCAGCATGCGCGCCATTCAATGCATAGTATTGGTTGTGGATCGGGAAAGTGGCAGGTGCCCAGCCGGGTGTGGTGGTATGACACATGGCACAATCGGTAGGGACGTTTAGGGCAACGTGGTTGGGCTCTATGCTAGCTGTAAAATTGTCCATGTGACAATCTACACATGCAGTTGAAGTGCCCTGGTATCCATTGGCATGGCATTGAATACAATCTACTCCAATATGGCCCCCTGTTAATGGGAAGGCGGTGGTATTATGGTTAAATGACATGCCATTGGCCTCGCCCGTGGGGTGACATGCCAAACAAGCTGCGTTGGTATACACATAACCTCCTACGGTCTGGTGTTGATCATTGGTCTCCGGATTTTGGTGACAGGTAATACACACAACCTGGGCATAGTTGGCAGGGTTACTGTGACAATCTACACACTGTGTCCATTGGCCATTGTGACTTCCGCTGTAAATAGGGAAATACTGACCATCGTGGTTAAAGGTAGATGGCACCCAGTTTTGCTCACTATGACAAGAAGCACAGTCATTGGGAAACTGAGCTGCCACGTGATTCGGATTGGTGGTAGCTACATAATCATCATTGTGACAAGCAGCACAGGTATTGGGTGTATTGTTGTAATTGCCATTGTGACAAGCAGCACAATCATTGGCAATTGCGGCATGGGCCCCATTCAAAGGATAATATTGGTTATGGATGGCAAAACTGGCTGGCGACCAACCAGGAGCTGTAGTGTGACATTGAGCACAATCGGTAGGTATGCCCAAAGCAACGTGGTTGGGATTGACGGCTGAATTAAAATCGGTAAGGTGGCAATCCATACATGCAGTCGAAGTTCCCTGGAAGCCATTGGCGTGACAGCTGATACAATCTATCGTAGTATGCGCGCCAGTCAATGGGAATTGAGTGGTGTTGTGATCAAAGACCAAATCTGCATCACCGGTGGGGTGACAAGCAAGACAGGCAGTTGACTGATAAATATAACCGGGTATACCATTGTGTTGGTCATTGGTCTCCGGGTTTTGGTGACAGGTCACACAGGTAAACTCTGTATAATTCGCCGGATTGGTGTGACACTCTGTACACTGGGTCCAGGTAGCCTGGTGCTTGCCACTATATATGGGGAAATATTGACCGTCGTGGTTAAAGGTAGCAGGTTGCCATGCACTTTCGTTATGACAGGATGCACAGTCGTTGGGAAAATGAGCCTGAAAGTGATTGGGGTCAGTGGTGGCATCGTAGTCAGCCTGGTGACAACCGGCACAGGTATTAGGGGTCGTGTTGTAGTTGCCATTGTGGCACGTTGCACAGTCATTGGCAATGCCGGCATGGGCACCATTTAAAACATAATAATCGTTGTGATTGGGCATGGATGCAGGGGCCCATCCCGGATCTGTCGTGTGACATTGTTTACAATCTGTAGCAAAGCCCAGACCCGTATGGTTGGGGTTGGTGGTGCCATTAAAATCTAACTGATGACAATCCACACACAGGGTTGAAGTCCCTTCAAATCCCGCGGCATGGCAGCTGATACAGTCCACATTTACGTGAGCCCCGGTTAAAGGAAATTGGGTATTGTTGTGATCAAATGCATTGTCGGCGTCACCTGTAGGGTGGCAGGCAAGACAGGCATTGTCATTGTAATTATACCCACTCACACCGGTGTGAACATCATTGGTCTCCGGATTTTGGTGGCAACTAACACAGGTAAATTCTGCGTAGTTGGATGGATTTTTATGACACTCAGTACACTGCATCCATACACCGTTGTGTTTACCGGAATAGATTGGAAAATACATGCCATCGTGGTTAAAAGTAGATGGCTGCCATGCGGCTTGTCCATGGCACGATGCACAGTCCTGAGATATCTGACTCAACTTATGGTTGGGGTCAGTGGTGGTATTGTAATCGTCTATGTGACAACCTGCACAATTATTGGGTGTATTGTTGTAACTACCGTTGTGGCACAAGGCACAATCATTGGCTACTGCCGCATGCGCCCCCAACAATGGATAATAGTCATCGTGTACATCAAATCTTGCAGGCGCCCAGCCCGGTTCAGTCGTATGACACGCCTTACAATCTTCAGAAATATGTAAGGCCTGGTGGTCGGGGTCTGAGGTGGAGGTAAAGTTTTCCAGGTGGCACGACTTACACTCAATGGGTGTACCTGCATATCCGTTGGCATGACAGGCAATACAATCCAAAATCTTGTGAGCCCCTGTCAAAGGGAATTGGGTGGCATCGTGGTTGAAAGCCATGTCTGCATCACCGGTAGGGTGACAGGCAAGACAGGCATTGTCCTGATAAGTATACCCGGATACCAATTGGTGAAGATTGCTGGTCTCCGGATCTTTGTGACAAATTACGCATGAAAATGAAGCATAATTATTGGGATCTGTATGGCAAGAGGCACACGACTCCCAGGTACCCTGGTGTTTGCCTGAATAAATTGGAAAAAATTTGGCGTCGTGTTCTCGATAATCCACGGGCTTCCAACCCGGTGTTAAATCGTGGCATTGTCTACAATCTGTGCCAAAAGCAAGGACGCTGTGATTGGGGTTGATTGTAGCCATGTAATCATTCTCATGGCAGCTGAAACAATCTGCCATTGCCGATGAATAATCACCGCCCTGGTGGCACTTGGCGCAATCATCAATGGCATGTCCTTTTTCCAACGGAAAAAACGAGTGATCGACCTTGTTGGTATTCCAATCACTTACGGTCAAGCTATGACAAGATGCGCAATCGGTTGAAAATCCAAACTTAACGTGATCAGGCTGCTGGGTTGCTACATAGTCAGCCCGGTGACATGAAATACAATCCACGCCGGTAGGCGCAAACCGAAGGTTGGTCTCATTGTCATGGCATGCATTACAATTGACCGTGGCGTGTACACCCATTAGTGGGAATGAGGTCTTCTCATGTAATTGTGTGACATTGTCTACCAACCAGGAGTCAGAGGTATGGCACCGTGCACAATCATTACCTACGGTTTGTTGGTGTACATCTGTATGACACGAGATGCAGGCATTGTCAATTTTTTTGAATTCAAGACTGGTATGACACGACTTACATTCCAGATCTCGGTGTTGACCGGTAAGCGCAAACCCAGTGCTGTCATGAGAAAATTGAGCCTTGCCGGAGAATGACCAGCTTTCCGGACTATGACACTTGGCACAATCCATGGCAAAGCCTGCGCCGTGGGGTGACGTTTGTGCTGACAACTGAGCCATCAGCACCATCAACAAAAATATTATTGATGGCAGTCTATGCATGCAAATTTTTCTATTTTATAATTGACACTTACTTTACCTTCTATGACTACTTCTTTATGACATTTTACACAGGCCACACCCTGATGACCTCCTTCTAATTTAAACCGAGTCAGGCTGTGGTCAAAGCGGTCTGCCTTCCACTCTTTGAAGCCGTGGCACCGGTTGCAATCTGTTTTCCCTTCCACTTCAAACTGGCTTCCATGTACATTGTCATGACAGGTAACGCACTGAGCATCCAAATCTCTAAAGCGTTGTACCCTTGTACCCGATTTTTTATCCATGTGACATTTACCGCAACTAACGTCAGCATGTTTACCTTCCAAGGCCCAGCCGGTAAGTCCATGATCAAAATTTCCGGCAAGCCATGAATCTGTATTGTGACAGCTTTTACATGAGTTTTGACCATAGTATTTTTCATCTATATGACCCTTATGGATGTCTTCATGACAAGAATGGCAATCCTGTTGGGGAAGATTGAATTCCCATTTATTTTCTTTCCAGTGACAGGCATTACAGGGTGTTGCCACGTGAGCCCCAGCTAAAACAAAACTACTTTTTTCATGCTGCTCAATGGTAAAAGTAGAAGGCAGGAAGCCTTGCTCATTGTGGCAGCTGGCACAATCGGGATATCTGTCTTTTTTTGTCGCGAAGTCCCCTTCGTGAAAATCTTTGTGGCAAGAGGCACATTGATCATGGGCCATGGGTGTGGTCAGATCTTGTTTATGACAGGTGCGACAATCCACTTTCTGGTGTTTACCCAATAAGGCAAAACCGGTAGAACTGTGATCAAAATTGTCTAATTGTGGGGTCTTGCCCGATTTGAATGAGTTTTGGTTGTGACAGTCTAAACATTGGTTTCCAAATTTTCCCTCATGTACATCTTTGTGGCAGGTGCGACAATCTTTGACAT
>Ga0075163_10011616_pt1 | contig 11473 bp, 10 predicted proteins | sample JI1023141ADNA_FD_71478 | JGI IMG/M metagenome (GOLD analysis project Ga0075163, IMG submission 71478) | Wastewater effluent complex algal communities from Wisconsin, to seasonally profile nutrient transformation and Carbon sequestration -... | ecosystem: Engineered > WWTP > Effluent > Algae... | reverse complement strand
CACGCCCGCGCCCTGGTCGAGCTCGGCGACGCCTGGGTGCTCCGCCGCCTCGACGAGCGGGTGGCCGAGCTCGGCCACACCACGCTGCTGCTGGTGGCGGCGCGCGAGCGGTCCGACGAGATCGCCCACGCCGCCCGGCTGCTGCGCGCCGCCCGCGGCCGGGCCGAGCGGGCCCGCGCCCTCGAGGCCCTCGACGCCGGCCTGCCGCGCGCGCTGGCGGTGGTGCTCTTGCCCGCGCTCGACGACGTCGCGCCGGCCCAGCGGGCCGAGGGCGCGCTCGATCGCCTGGCCGGCCCCGCCGATCGCGCCCCCGACCTCGACGCCGCGATCACCGCCGAGCTGGCCGGCGACGACGCCCTGACCCGGGCCGCGCTGGTCCGCGCCCTCGGCGACCGCCGCGCCCATTACCGCCGCGCCATCGCCGACGCCGCCCAGGTCGCGGCCGCCACCATCGATCCGTTCGCGCTCCTGCGCCGGATCGCCACCGACGACGAGGAGGACGACGACGTGCCCGCACCGGTCGAGCTGATGCTGCTCCTGGCCCAGGTCCCGCTGCTGCGCGAGCTGACCACCGCCCAGCTCGCCGCGCTGGTCGAGCGGGCCGAGGTGGTCGATCTCGCCGACGGCGACGTCCTCTACGCCGACGGCGAGCGGGTCGAGGCCCTGGTCGTGGTCACCGACGGCGCCCTGGCCGCGGGCGAGCGCCGCTTCACCGCCGGCCACGCCCTCGACGAGCTGGCCCCGCTCGCGCCCCGGCCCACCGTCGAGCGGGTGGTCGCGGTCGGCCCGACCCGCCTGGCCCGCATCGCCCGCCTCGAGCTCGACGAGCTGGTCGACGACGAGCCCGGCCTGGCCGCCGTCCTCCTCCGCGCCCTCGGCGAGCGCTTGCGGCCCTCCTGATCAGTCGTGGGGGACGGCGACGCCGTCGGGGACCGGGCAGACGTAGGCGTCCATGTAGATGCCGTAGGTGCCCTCGGGGCAGGGCACCTCGTAGAGGTCGATGATCGAGCCGCAGGCGCCGCCGGGGCCGACGTTGCCGACCCGGGCGGCGTGGGCGTGGTCGCGCGACGCGAACGGGTTGTTGCCGTCGTCGCAGGTCGCGGCCATCAGCCAGGTCATCTCGGCCGGGATGCCGCACACCGCGACCGGATCGTCCTTGGTCGACCGGGCCTGGCTGAACCGCCGCACGCTGGCGCCCTTGCGCTTGTCCCAGTCGGCGCGCGACAGCCCGACCGGGGCGTAGACGTCGGTCTGGCCGCACGACCGGTACTGCTCGGGCGCGCCGTTGTTGGCGTCGTCCGCCAGCTTCTCGAAGCACGCGGTCACCGCGCCGCAGCCATCGTTGTCGAGCAGACAGCGGCCGGCGATCTCGGTCGCCGCCCGGGCGTCGGGGCCGCGATCCTCGAGCGAGCGGGTGTAGTCCGCGATGCAGCCGGCGCGATCGAGGTCGTAGCCGTCGACCAGCGAGCAGCGGGCCGCCTGGAGCTCGAAGATCCGGTCGCACAGCGCGGCCGGCGTGACCTCGGCGCGCGCGCCGTCGCCGCCGTCGCCGACCGGGCCGGTCGTGCCGTCCCCGATCGGGTCGGGGGCGTCGGGGATGGTGGAGCCGCCGGTCTTGTGGCCACCGCAGGCGGCGAGCGCGGCGGCGGCGACCAGCAGGCCGGCGCGTCGCCAGGCGCCCGCCGACACCACCGCGGCTACGACCGAGGACTCGACCGAGGACATGACCCGGGACCAAGCGCGATCCGTCATGCCGCCGATGGTAACGCGGCCGGGGCCGCCGCGCTCGCCCGGCCGGCCGCGCCCTACTTGCCGACGAACGGGCGGGCCTGGACGATCCACATCGTCTCGCCCTCGAGCACCCACTCGACGTCGAGCGGGACCCCGGGCGGGAACAGCGGGACGAACTCCTGCACCGCCTTGACCAGCCGCTTGGCCCGCGCCTCGGTGAGGATGATCTCCGACGCCGGCACCGGGATCTCCTTGAGGCCGCCGGCCGGGTCGAACACCAGCATGGTGGTGTCGTCGCTGCGCGACAGGATGCGGGTGCCGTCGTTGGTGGCGTCGAAGATGATCTGCTCGGGCACCTTCTGGCCCTCGACCACCTTCATGCCCAGGCCCCACTTGGCGTTGATGGTGAAGCCGTCGTCGTCGCGCGGGTCCCACAGGTTCTTCGACACCAGCACCCCGGCCGCGGTCGCGGCGACGCCGACCTGGACCAGCACCCCGGCGTAGACCGCGCGGTGATCGATGCCGAACGCGGTCCGCTCCTCGACCGCGCGCAGGTTCCACAGCGACGCCCACACCGTCTTGAGCGCCTCGCCGAGCGCCGCCTTGCCGCGGACGTTGGCGACCGTGTCGTAGAGCCCGGCGCCGTTGAAGCCGGGCAGGTCCTCGGCGTTGGTCGAGCTGCGGACGAACACGCCCTTGCCGCCGAGCTTGAGCCGGACCCGGCGGTACAGCACGTCGAGGACGTCGGGATCGATCGGCGCGGCCAGGATCGCCGCCCGCAGGTCGGCCAGCGTCTGCTTGCGCCAGGCGGCGTCGGTGGCGAACTTCGGGTCGGCCAGCATCGCCTCGACCCGGACGTCGAGCTTGTTTCCGCGCATGTGCCGCACGTAGTAGAAGAACGGGACGCCGAAGCCGTCCGGGATCCGGACATCGGGCAGGTTGGCGGTGCGGATCTCGCCCAGGTTGGCGGTCTTGGTCCCGTACTTGACGACGTCGCGAGCCCGGATCCGGGTCAGCATCGCCAGGCTGGGATCGGTGACGTCGGCCACCGGCAGCACCACGGTGCGGGCCGCCGCCTTGTGGGCCTCGTGGTCGGCGACCTCGGCCGCGGTCGCCTCGCGCATCGTCACCTTGCCGTCGGTGACCTCGAAGAACACCACCTTGCCGTCGAGCTTGGCGAACTCGGCCCGCGCCTTCTTGTAGCCGGCGTTGGGGATGCCCCAGGCCCCGGCCCGGAGGTTGACGTGCGACAAGGGCGTCGAGAACGTGGTCGACAGGATGCCGGCCACCGGCGTGATGTCGGGGTAGCTCTCCTGCAGGAGCGCGATGTCGGTCCGCTCGAAGGTGAGCTGCTCGTACGGGGTGCCGACCGGCACCACCCGCAGCCGGCCGACGGTCTTGCCCTTGTTGAACGCCTGGTAGTCGGCGGCCTTGTAGATGGCGTCGTTGGTGACGACCTTGATGCCCTTGGCCGGCAGCCCGCGCGCCATCGTCTCCTGCAGCGGCGAGTCGGGCCGGTAGACCAGCGCCTTGCTCTGGAAGAACGTGCCGCTCAGCCGCTTCCACACCCGCTCGACCCCGGCGACGTCGATCTTGTCGCCCTCCCAGAACGACAGCGCCCACAGGTTCACCTTCTGGTGGTGGGTGAGGTAGCCGAGGATGAAGCGCGGCTTGTCGCGCTCGTAGTTGAGGTTGTAGGTGCGGACGTTGTCGGCGGTCCACGCCTGCTTGAGCAGCACGCCGAGGACGAAGTCGGCGTGGAGCTCGAACAGGTTGACGTCGATGAAGTAGATCGCGTCGGTCTTGACGTCGATCACGAACTTGCCGAACTGATCGGCGCCCTGGGTGCGCGAGTACTTCTGCCAGGTCGCGTCGTCGGGGACGTCCTTGACCCACACCCGCTGCTCGTCGGCGGCGGCCGAGCGGGGCGGGGCGACGAGCGGCGCGGCCCCGACCCCGACGACCGCGGTGCACAGGGCGAGGGCCAGGATGCGGGCGAGCGAGCGTGACATGTGGGGATCATAGACGTACGGCGCCGGCCCGGGGTCTGCCGGGGGGGCCGACCGCGGCTACGGGGCGCGCGCAGCGGCGGAGCGTCGCTGCCGGCAACTGCCGCCGCCGGGGCGCACGGGACCCGCGCGGCCGGCGTTATCATCGGTCCGTGGACGCGCCGCCCCCGCCCGAAGCCCCGCCGCCGGCCGCCGCCGGTCACACCAGCTACAAGTGCCCCGCGTGCGGCGGGCCACAGGTGCTCGAGCCGGGCGCCGAGGCGCTCAAGTGCACCTTCTGTGGCCACGTGGTGCCGATCGCCGGCCCGCCCAAGATCGTCCAGGAGAACGACTTCGAGACCGCACGCCAGCGGGTCAAGCGCGGCTCGGCCGCCGAGATGACCGCCCACGGCCGCGAGGTCCAGTGCAAGAACTGTGGCGCCCGGTCGGTGACCACGCTGCAGGCCAAGCGGTGCCCGTTCTGCGACGAGCCGCTGGTGGTCGAGCTGGCGCCGACGTCCGACAGCATCCTGCCCGACGCGGTGCTGCCGTTCGGCATCCAGAAGCAGGCGGCGGGCGAGAAGTACCAGAAGTGGCTGTCGAGCCGCTGGTTCGCGCCGAGCGACCTCACCACCCGGGCCAAGCGCGACGGCATGGACGGCATCTACGTGCCGTACTGGACCTTCGACTCGCGCTCGACCACCTACTACAGCGGCGCCCGCGGCGAGTACTACTACGAGGAGCAGACGACCACCGACGCCCAGGGCAACACCCGCACCAACCGGGTCCGCCACACCCGCTGGTTCAACGTCAACGGCACCGTCCACGTCGCCTTCGACGACGTCCTGGTGTGCGCGTCGAAGGGCATGCCGCAGAAGCGGTTGAAGGCGCTCGAGCCGTGGCAGCTCGAGACCTGCCGGCCGTTCGACGGCGCCTTCCTGGCCGGCTTCGTCGCCGAGCGCTACTCGATCGATCTCGAGGAGGGCTTCGTCCAGGCCCAGGAGATCATGAAGGGCAAGATCGGCGAGGCGGTCAAGCGCCAGATCGGCGGCGACGAGCAGCGGGTCCACGACATGCAGATCCACCACCAGGGCGTGACCTACAAGCACGTGCTGTTGCCGGTCTGGGTGTCGAGCTTCCGCTACAACGACAAGGTCTTCCGGGTGGTGGTCAACGCCCGCACCGGCGAGGTCGCCGGCGACCGGCCGTACAGCGGCTGGAAGATCTTCCTGTTCGTGCTGATGATCGTCGCCCTCATCACCGCGATCGTGGTGCTGATCGTGATGGCGACCAAGAAGCCGCCGGCCGACCCGCCGGCCGAGTCGATCGACGTCGAGGGGCGCATCGAGCCCGGCCTGCGCCACGCGCCGGCCACGCCCGACCCGGCGTTCGCGCCCGGCCCCGCGGGCGCCGCGGGTCTCGAGCTCGCCTGGGGCTACGGCAGGTCGATGAACGGGATGCGGCCGCCGGCGGCGGCGCCGTCGCCGTTGGGCTGATACGCCATCGTCGACGGCGAGTTGGTCCCGGTGTAGCGGAGGATGAGCTGGTCGCCGGGCTCGAACGTGACCGCCGGCCCGGTCGCGGTCGCGTCGTAGCGCTGGGCCATGAAGTTGCCGCCGCCCAGCGGATCGAAGTGCTTGTCCCAGGCGACCAGCGGCACCTCCATGGTGTCCGCGCGCCGGACGAAGATCTCGAACCGGACGTCGACCGGCTGGAGGATGATGCCGTCGCCGGCGAGGTGCCACTCGCCTGCCGGCAGGTCACCCCGCAGCGAGTACTCGGCCTCCTGGGAGCCACCGGCCCCCACGCCGGGAGCTCAAAAGATCGGTGGCTCGACCGGGATCAGGCGGACCTGGACCTCGGAGCCGTCGAGCGCCAGCCACAGCCGGGCCGGGTTGGGCCCGGGCGGGGCGTCGTCGGCGCACGCGGTCAGCGCCAGCGCGCCGAGGCACAGCAGGGTCGAGGGCGAGATCGCGCGGGTCATCGGGAGGCCTTGGTCGGAGGGGGCGGCGGGGCCACCTCGAAAACTGCCACGAACTGGCCGGGGATGTCGCTGATCTCCGTCACCAGCCGGAAGCCGGCTGTGACCGCCGCCGCGACCGCGGCGTTGCGGTGGACCTGGCGGTTGCTGATCGCCAGCTTGCCGCCCGGCTTGAGCGCGGGCGCGGCCTTGCGGAGCCAGTCCACCCGGTCGTCGAAGTAGTGATCGACCTGGGCCAGGTTGATGGCGTCGAACCGGCCGGCCTCGAGCCCGGGCTCGTTGGCCGACACCACCCGGGCCTCGACCACGTGCTCGTAGCCGCCGGCGATCATGCGCGACGTCAGGTACTCGATCACCGACGACTCGATGTCGGTGGCGACCACGTGGCCGCCCGGGCTGACCGCGCGGGCCAGGTGGGCGGTGAGCAGCCCGGTGCCGGCGCCGACGTCGGCGACCACCATGCCGGGCCGCAGCGCCAGGGCGCGGATGATCATCTCCGGCTGGCGCTCGCGGTCGAAGCGGGTCTGGTCGTCGGTGTCGAGGTCGTCGTCGCGGGTCGACGGCCGCTCGCCGGCGGGCGGCGACGCGGCGTCGTTGCCGGCGCCCTTGCAGCCGGCCAGCGGCGCGAGGGCCAGGGCGGCGGGGATGGCCGCGAGCGCGGCGGCGAGGGCGAGGGCGAGCGGGCGGGCGAGCATCGGCGGTGCGGGCAGGTACGGGCGGCGACGGCGACGGACAGCGACGGGCGTCGGCGCGCCGCAGGGCGGGCCGAAAACGATCACGGCGGCGAACCTAGCAGGTCGCCGCCGTGGTGGCACTCGCTGGCCGGCCGGGCTGACCCGGGGCCGGGCGCGCTACTGGGTGATCGGCCGGATCAGGCCCTGGATGTTGACGCCGCGGGCGAAGTCGCCGACCCGGCGCATGTCGCCCTTGGCGATCGCGAAGGCCACCGCGGCCGAGGCCGGGCCGGCCAGCGCCGCCGAGGCGGTGCCGTTCTCGGCGCCGGTCGCCGGGTCGTAGCCCCGGACGGTGCCGTCGCGCAGGACGCCGCCGAACCAGCCGGTCTTGAGCCAGCCGTTGCCGTAGACGTACATCCAGTTGGAGTTGCCGGGGGTGCCGTCGGGCCAGCCGCTGGCGGTCAGCGGGGTCTTGGGGGTGTCGCCGTGGATGGTGAGCACGACGTTGTCGGCCAGGCTGGTGCCGCCGCAGCTCGCGTCGGGCGTCGCGGCCAGGTCGGCCATGAACGCGTCGAGCATGCCGCCGAGGATCGCCGCGGTCGCCGGCGGGTTGGCCGGGTCGTTGAACGCGCCGTGCGGGTCGTCGCCGAGCGCGTGGGTGCAGACCGACGAGGTCAGGCCCATGCGGAACGCCTTGGCGGTGACGATCAGGGTCTCGGCCAGGTCCTTGAGGTTCTGGCGGACCGCGCCGCCGACGCCGTAGCGGTTGCGATCGGCGTCGGTGATCGCGAGCTGGTTGGCGAGGTTGGTGCCGAGCAGGTGGGCGGCGGTCTTGGCGGTGCCGTAGGCCCGGTTGGTGGTCGGGCGGTTGGCGGCGCGGTTGAGCGAGGCCAGCGCGGCGTAGTGGGCGTCGTACAGGCCGGCGTCGCTCGAGCCCTCGAGCAGGCCGCCGGCGCGCGAGGCGGCGCTGTTGAACAGGCCGACGAACTGCTGGGCGGTGCCGACCGCGCTCGGGCGCGGCGCGCCCGGGGCGTTGCCGAACGGCGAGCCGTCGACGGTGACGACCGGGATGACCGACGGGTTGGTGGTCTGCAGCGCGGCGGCGACCGCGAGCAGCGAGTTGCCGCCCAGGTTGGTCGCGGTCGACGGGGTCCGGCTGTGGGTCTCGTTGGCCCCGGCCATCAGCGCCGTCATCTGCTTGTTGCCGGCCGCGGTCTTGAACGGCGACTGCGGGCTGAGCGTCAGCGGCCGGTCGGTGCCGTTGGCCATCGTGGTCTGGCCGAAGGCGTGGAAGGCGGCGGCCGGGTTGCGGCCGGCGACCACGTCGTTGTGCGGCCACAGGAGCTGGTACCAGGCGAAGCCGCCGGTGCCGGCGACGATGTGGACCGAGCGGTTGGTCGCCTGGCAGGCGGCGTCGGCGGCGACCGCCTTGCCGACCGAGTCCTCGAGGACCTCGTAGACCTTCCACCGGGCCAGGCCGAGCGCGGCGCCGGCGTACAGGCCCCACTTGATCAGGTTGCGACGGGAGAGCGCTTCCTTGTCGGTCTTGTTCATGATCGTTCTCCTCACTCGCACGTGTGGGCAGCGGCGAGCAGCGTCGCGACCGCGATCCGCTTGCCCTTCTCGACATCGCTGGCCCGCTGCACCGTCAGGTTGCAGACCTCGATGTGGCTGGCGGTCGCCGGCACGCCGATCAGGCAGGTGATGCCGTCGGCGGTGCACTGGTTGGCGTCGTTGAACATCCGGGCGCCGACGCCGGCGACCTTGCACTCGTCGCGGTTGGGCAGGTTGGCGATGATCTCGGGCGCGGCCTGGACGAAGATGTCGAACAGCTTCGACGCGGTCGCGGTCGACAGCTCGCGGCTCTCGCGCTGGCGGGCGCCGTAGTTGGGCGCGCCCAGCGCCTGGTCACCGTCGGCGTAGAGCTTGCCGGCCGACAAGGCGGCGGTCGAGCCCATGTTGGCGCCGCGCGAGGCCAGGACCCGGCCGATGGTGCCGTACGCCATCTTGGGGCACTTGTGCACCCGCGAGGCGTAGCGGGCCGGGCCCTCGTTCTTGGCCCGCTCGAGCAGCTCCCAGACGTCGACGTTGGTGCCGGGGTGATCGAAGGTGTTGTCGGTGCCGCCCGACGCGTTGCCCTCGGGCAACGGCGGCGGCTCGGTCGAGGGGTCTTCGGTGCAGGCGGCGCCGCCGAGCCCGAGCAGGGCGGCGACCAGCGCGAGGCGGAGGACAGGCGTGGTGGGCTTGTTGTTCATGGCGTCCTCCTCGGCTCAGAACTTGACGAAGTCGTCGGCGGTGAAGACGGCGTAGAGCGCGTCGCGCAGCTTGCCGCCGCCGGCCTGGAACGCGGCGACCTGGTCGGCGATGGTCTCGCTCGGCACCGCGGCCAGGGTGTCGACGATGTCGCCGGCGCCCATGGCGAAGTTCCACAGCCGGGCGACCGCGCACTCGGCGACCTTGGGGTCGGTGGCGATCGCCTGACCGAGCGCGGTCAGGTCGGCGGCCGGAGCGCCGAACCGCCAGGCGGTGGTCTGGCCGGCCGGCAGCCAGTCGGTGAGCAGCGCGGTCGGGGCGCCGTCGTTGGGGGTCTTGACCTGGATGGTCGCCTTGTAGGCGCCGGCCTCGTCGAAGTTCGCGAACAGCGGCGCGATGTGGTTCATCGTCGAGTGGCACTTGGCGCAGACGACGGCGCTGGTGTCGAGGAAGTCGATGGTGCCGCCGTTGCGGGTGCCGGAGATGCTCTCGAACGGCCACGGGCTGGCGTAGGGCTCGACCGCGCCGATGTCGATCGGCGCGGCGCCGATCTCGGTCGGGAACGCGGTGCAGGCGAAGGTCTCCTGGACCCAGCGGACCCGGCGGAAGGCCAGGTTGGAGAAGTAGTGGGCGTTCATGCCCGGGTTGGTCAGCACGCCGGCCGCGGCCGGCACGCCGTTGGCGCAGTCGGCGGAGGTGAAGGCGCCGGTGCCGCCGTTGAAGGTCGGGCAGGTGTCCGAGGTGGCGGTGAACATCTCGGCGAACGGCCGGTTCTCGACCGTGATCCGGGCGGCGAACACCGGCGCGGTCTCGAGCATCGCGCTGCCGCCCATCTTGAAGGCGTCGCGCCACAGCTTGACCATCTGGTTGGCGAACCGCGGGCCGTACACCGGGTTGGCCGGGTCGAGGTAGGCGCGGATGGTCGCCTCGTAGATCGCCTTGGCCTCGGCGGCGTTGGCGGCCCCGGCCAGCGCCTTGATGTCGGCGAGGTTGGGGAGCTGACCGGTGAGGCGCAGCGCGGCGATGCGGAGCGCGGCGTTGTAGTCGAGCTGACGGTCGGCCAGCTTCACGTCCCACTCGTCGGTGGGCGTCACCGTGCCGTCGTCGTCGCCGATCGGGCCGGTGGTGCTGCCGTCGTCCTGGCACGCGGTGCCGAGGAGCAGGGCGGCCAGGGCCAGGCCGGCGGGGGCGGCGCCGAAGGCCGCGGTGAACGAACGGGTTCGCATGGTAGCTGGCTCCTGGTTGCGCCGGACGGAGGGGAGACGAATCACGGGGCGGCCTCGGCGTTGATCCAAGCGATCATCGCGTCGCGGTAACCGGTGAAGTTGCCGGCCGGGACCTTGTACTGACGGTGGACGGCGGTCGCGCCGGGGTCGACCGAGACGATCATCGACGACTGGTTGGGGTTGGCCTTCGAGACCCGGGTGAGGATCTGGGTGCAGGCGTCGCCCTGGGCGGCGTCGTCGTTGACCTTGGACATGTTGGTCGCGCCGGTGGCGGCCGGGTTGGCGCCGGCGTGGCAGGCCAGGCACGGCTGCAACAGCGGCTTGATGTTGCTGGTGAAGGTCGCGACCGCCTTGCAGCCGCCGGTGGTGCCGCCGTTCTCGGTCGGCTGCATGCCGTTGGCGAAGGTGGCGGTCTTGAAGTGGATCGAGATCTGCGGCGACGTCGGGACCGCGGCCGGGTAAGTGAAGATCGCGGTGCCGCCGCCGACCTGGCTCTCCATGGTCTCGGCGACGACCAGGTCGATGCCGGAGAAGCGGTTGATCGGGTCGGGCACCGCGGTCTCGCCCTCCCAGACCACGAACAGCGGATCGACCAGGTGGACGCCGCCGGTGCCGGCCTGCACCTTGATGCGCGACAGGTAGTAGCCGGTGGTGATGCGCTCGAAGTCGAACATGAACTTCGAGCCGGTCAGGCCGATGGTGTCGAGGGTGATGGTGTTGGTGCCGACCACCGGCGCGATGCGGGTGGTCTTGACCTCGACCGGCTCCTCGATGCCGGCGGCCAGCGCCTCGAGCTCGACCCAGGCGGTGACCTTGGCGGCCTCGGCGGGGCTGAAGTTGGGGCCGACCGCGAGGTGGGCCTCGCTCGACGAGTAGACCTGGAGGCGGCTGTCGATCGGCGACATGAGATCGAGCAGGCCGGTGCCGCCGCCGTTGCGGTAGGCGATGATGCCCTCGCGCAGGGTCGGGTTCGGCTTCATGAACTGCGGCTTGTCGACCGCCGTGTGGCAGATCGCGCACTTGCTGTTCATGACCGGGGCGACGTCGCGCTCGAAGGCCGCGATGGCCTGGTCGAGCGGGTCACCGCCGCCGGGGTTCACGATGTCGCCGGTGCAGGCGCCGGCCAGCGCGATCACCGCCAGCGCCAGGGCGGCGCGAAGGCGGACCATCGGCAGCTTCTGGCAGAGGAGCGCGAGCATGGATGAGCGCGTGCCGATCAGCGAGCTTCCAGCCTTGCGTCCCGCGAACATGCGGCGAGCATAGAGCAACGTCCGTGCCCACGTCGATGTCGATGAAATCCCATCGAAGATCCCGCGCAACTGGTTGATGAACCAGGGTGCTGGTGGCGGGAGCGCGGACGTCCACGCGGGAGCGGGAGCAAAGCCATGGGGGGCGGGTCCCCACCCCCCGGATCGGGTGGACCGGTGGACCCCAGCGAGTCAAGTCGCTGATCTTGCGGGGAGTGGACGTGGTGGCTGACACCGGGTTGAGGCCGGGAGGGAGCCGGGGCCGGTGCCCAGGCCCCCACCCCCGGGCCGCGGGGTGGTGTCAGGCACCGCGCGCCGGAGCCCGAACCCGAGCCCGAATCCGAACCCGAGCCCGAATCCGAACCCGAGCCCG